>Ga0075112_1000815_pt1 | contig 12083 bp, 11 predicted proteins | sample AntAceMetag02UKF_FD_69783 | JGI IMG/M metagenome (GOLD analysis project Ga0075112, IMG submission 69783) | Saline lake microbial communities from Ace Lake, Antarctica - Antarctic Ace Lake Metagenome 02UKF | ecosystem: Environmental > Aquatic > Non-marine Saline and Alkaline > Saline | place... | reverse complement strand
TAATATTCAACAAATGTGAAATAGAATAAGTAAAGACTAAGGACGTCCGGGTTGGAATGGAAATCTCGTTTTAGAAGTATAGAAACGCCACGACTCGGATTTGAACCGAGATATCCTTGCGGAAACAAGGGTTCGAGCCTTGCGCAATACCAGGTTATGCGATCGTAGCAAAATATAATAAAAAAAATAAAAAGAGAAATGGTTTACTCTTTCGAAGTTTTTTTCTTCAAATTCTTTTCAGCTACTTCATCATACTTTAGATGTAACTCTTTCATTTGAAGTTCTTCAATTTTGTTTGGTGAATCATCCATTGGACATTCAGCATTCTTATTTTTAGGGAATGCAATAAATTCTCTAATGTCAACAATTTGATGCATCATTGCCACTAATCTATCTACACCAATACCCATTCCACCATGGTTTGGACCACCATACTTATATGCATTCAATAAGAACCCAAATTTATCTTCGGCTTCTTCTGGACTCATACCAATGAAGTTAAGCATTCTTGCCTGAAGTTGTGGGTCTGTAACTCTGACACTTCCAGAACTCATTTCTGTTCCATTAAGAACTAAATCCCATAAGTCTCCTAAAGTTTCATTAGGCCTTTTTTCAAAGTCATCAACAAATTCAGGTTTAGGCATTGAGAAAATGTGGTGTTCAGGTTCCCATGTTGCGTTTTCCTTATTCCATGCAAATAGTGGAAAATCATATACCCAACAGAATTCAAATCCTTTTTCATCGTACAATTTTAAGTCTTTAGCTAGTTTATTTCTTAATCTAGATAAAACAAAATTACATTTTTTAGTTTCATCCGCAATAAACATAAGAATACTTCCTGGTTTAGCTCCTGTTTTTTCAATAAGTTCTTTTTGAACATTTTCAGGGAAGAATTTAGCAATGTTAGATTCTAATCCATTTTCTGTAACTCTCATCCAAGCCAATCCTTTAGCTCCGTTTTGTTGACAGAACTCAATATATGAATCAATATCTTTTCTACCTAATTCCTTTTCAGGATTAATACACTTAATTAAACCATCTTCACTACTTGCAATATCTTTGAAAACTCCAAACTCGGATTTAACTACAATATCAGAAACATCTGTAAGTTCTAATCCAAATCTTAAATCAGGTTTATCAGTTCCATATTTACTCATCGAGTCAGCATAAGTTAATCTAGTGAATGGAAGTTTAATATCTACATTCAGATTTTCTTTGAAAACATGTTGAATCATTTTTTCAGCATATTCTCTAATTTCATCTGCTGTAACGAAACTCATTTCAAAATCAATTTGAGTGTGTTCGGGCTGTCTATCGGTTCTTAAATCTTCATCTCTTAAACATCTAGCTAATTGATAGTATCTGTCACAACCAGAAATCATCAACATTTGTTTATACAATTGTGGAGATTGAGGTAATGCGTAGAACATACCAGGACTAACTCTTGATGGGACAACATAATCTCTTGCTCCTTCTGGAGTAGATTTAACTAATAATGGTGTTTCAATTTCCATAAAGTCATTTTTGTTAAAGAAGTCTCTAACTGATTTAGTGACATTATGTCTAAACAACAATCTTTTTTGCATCATAGGTCTTCTCAAATCTAAGAATCTATATTTTAATCTAAGATCTTCACTAGCTTCAATTCTATCTTCAACTTCTAAAGGCGGCACTTCTGATTTATTGATAATATTAAGTTCATCAACAAATACTTCAACATCACCAGTTTCTAAATTAGGATTACTCATACCTTCTTTTCGGGCTTGAACTTTACCTTTAATCTGAATGCAATCTTCTCTTCTAAGAGTATCTGCATCTTTCATGAATTTATCATTATATTCTGGATCGAAAACTAATTGAGTAAAACCATATCTATCTCTAACATCAATGAAAATAATTCCACCATGGTCTCTTCTAGTATGTACCCATCCATTCAGCGTTACGTCTTTATCTACATCTTCTTTTCTTAATTCGTTATTTTTGTGTGTTCTCATTTTATTTATGTTCCCTCGCCAGACAATAGACAGTTGCCCGCGTTTACGCCAGCACCTATTTGCAGGTGCCAGAAATTACTTGGAATATTGAAAAGGAGCAATAATTTATTTATAAATTCTTTCCTATTCAAAGGTAAGATTATAAGTTTCTTCAAAGAAATTTTGAGCATATTCAATAATAGTAGGACCAATATTTCTGAATTGCATCATTTCTTCTTTTTTAGTAGAAATAATGTCTTTTACTGTAACTTCATGAGGTCTAACTCCTTTTATGATAGATACTTGATAATTACCATAATTAAGGAACCTTTTTACTCTTGGATCAACATTAAACTTAGTTACATATTCTTCAAAATGAACATTCAGTTCTTTTAAATCTCCAAAAATAGGTTCAGGAATCTTTTTAGAATTAAAATTTTCAAGAATATTTTCTAAATTCTCTTCTAAAACAACTCTTAATTCTTTATCACTAACTTCTTCTGCTAATATTTCAGCAAAAGGTTTGTAAATATTATTCATTAATAATTTGTTCATTTTAATAATGATTGAAATCTATTTTAAAAAGATTTCTGAAAATATTACAATTTTATCATGAGAAAACTTATAATACTTAAAATTATAATAAAAAGATGGCAGATTTAATAGCATGTTTATCTACAGGTAAAGGAACTTGGGCAGAAGTAACTAAGTTAATTTCATTAGAACAGTGGGATCATGTGTATTTAATAACAAATTCTTTTGGAAAAGAAAATTTCAAACATGATAAAGCTGAATTAATAGTTATTAATGATAATGCGCCGGTAAAAGTAATTTCTGAAACAATATACAAGGCATTACAAGGAAGAGTAGCATTTAATGATGTTGCTGTGAATTTTGTATCTGGAACAGGTAAAGAACATATGGCTTTGATATCTGCTTTGTTAAAATTAGGTGTTGGTATCAGGTTTGTAGCTAATGAAGAAAATTCTATTGTCGAATTATAGATTTTACAAAACCATCAAACAACGGTTCAGGTTTCAAAGGTCTAGAATTAAACTCAGGATGTGCTTGAGTAGCCATAAAATATTTCAAATGAGGTAATTCTAAAATTTGCATTATTGGAAATTTAGGAGCTTTACCACTAAATATCATCCCATGTTCTTCTATAACTTTAATATAATTAGGGTCTACTTCAAACCTATGTCTAAATCTTAAACGAGTTTTCGTACTTTTATACAAATCAAAAGCTTGAGTCTTTTTCTTAATAAGAACATCATGTCCACCCAATCTCATATTTCCACCTAAACCTTCAATTTCTTTTTGCTCAGGTAAAATACTAATAACTGGATTCAAACATTCATCATCTAACTCAGTAGAATTAGCATTATTAATATTACAAACATTTCTAGCGAATTCAATAACTGCCATTTGGAAACCAAAACACAAACCTAAGAATGGAATGTTATTTTCACGAACATATCTAATACATTCAACTTTACCTTCAGAACCACGTTTTCCAAAACCACCTGGTACAACTAATCCTTGAATACCTTCCATAGCATCTTCCATATTTAGTTTTCCAGATTCAATTGCAGTAGTTTCAACATACTTAATTTTAATTTTAACACCATTAAAAGTTCCAGCATGTTCTAAAGCTTTCAAAATACTAGCATAAGAGTCATTCAAGCCAGTATATTTACCGGCGATACCAATAACAATTTCTTTTTTCAAAGAATTATATCTTTTTACAAAGTTACTCCATTTAATTAATTCATTTCTTTGTAATTTAGGATTTTTCTTGTCAGTTAAACCTAAAATACTCAAAACTTTATCATCTGCTCTCATTTGTTTTAATAATAAAGGAGCTTTATACACAGTAGAAGTGTCATGTAATCCAATTACATTGTTTATAGGTAAATTAGAATAAACTGAAATTTTCTCTCTAATACTTTCTTTAACAGGGGTTTCAGAACGGCAAACAATTAAGTCAGGTTGAATACCTAGACCCATTAATCTATTTAATCCCAATTGAGCAGGTTTACTTTTTTGTTCTCCTAAACTATTCGGTTCAATAATATAACTAATATTGATGAAGCAAACATTTTGATTACCTTCTTCGAATTTTAGTTGTCTAATTGCTTCAATGATATATGCATTTTCATAATCTCCAATAGTTCCCCCTATTTCCACAATAACAACATCTGCTTTTGATTTCATAGCTAAGTCTCTTAAACTTTTTTTAACTTCACCCATTACATGAGGAATGAATTGAACATCTCTACCAAGGTAACCACCTTTTCTTTCTCTAGTTAAAACACTGTTAAAAACCATCCCTGAAGTCAAATAATTATTTTTAGTAAGAGTTTGATCCATGAATCTTTCATAACTGCCTAAGTCCATATCACATTCAAGACCATCATCTAAAACAAAAACCTCTCCATGTCTAAAAGGACTTAAAGTTCCAGCGTCTTGATTAAAATAACCATCAATTTTGATAGGAGAAACATTTAAACCATAATATTTCAATAATTTAGCTAAAGAACTGCTAAAAATACCTTTTCCAGAACCACTGATAACACTCCCAGCAACAACTACATATTTAGTTTTGCCTCTCTTGTATCCCTTTGGTATTGGGGTATAAAATTCAGAACTAGATTTGCTAGATACTGATTTAAGAATATTTTCTCCTTGCATAGATAAAAAGTATTATTTTTCTTAATAAATATTTAGTGTTTAAAAAATATAAAAAAATTAATTCATAATTCCATACATTTGAAACAAGAATTTATCTGCTGCTCTAATTAAGTCAGTACTATTTCCAGAAATAATAACACAATTGTCATCAAGTACAACACTGGTCTCATTAGCAATTTGCATTTTTACAACAGGTCTATTAGTAGTATCACAATCAATAATATATCTGTCTACACAAGCAGAATCATTTACTGTGCATGTAGTATAAACGGTAGAGCCCAAGACTCTAAAAAGGCTGGATCCAATTTCAGATGCAGCAACTGCAATGTATGGTTGTTGTTCAGAAGTAGGATCAATAGTAAGGAAAACTGTTTTATTCATAAACATATTTCTATCAACTTTATCTGTTTTGATATCTTCTAAATCTCTTGGACCATAATGAACAAATAATCTGTAAATATCATTTTCAGTTTGTAATCCTGTTGTCCATAATCCATTTTCTTTTAAAAATTCAAAATTATTGTAAAAATAAGTTTCCTGAACGATATCATCCGGTTTTTCAGAAACGAATTTATCATATGAAATAAATCCCGCAATTGACAAAATAATTACTATTACAATTAGAAAAATTGCAGTTTGACTATTTTTAACATCATCTTTATCCATTTTTATTCTCACTTAATATTATAATATTTGTATAAAATTCCATCTCTTAATTTAATTATATCATTATTACTCTGAACATTTGCAATTAAGCAATTATTTTCAAAAGTAACTTGTGTATTATTATTTTCTCTTACATAAATAACTGGAATATTTTTAGTAGCATTTGCACAAGTAATAGTGTCTTTAGTTCCATTTAAAGTAGTTCCGCCTTGAATGTAAAGATTATTTGTTGCAAACACATTGGTTGAAAGGTCATAACCTAAAGCCATAATTTCATTAATTAAAGTGTCATCTTCATCTAAAGTAAAATAAAGCATTCCTGTATTTTGAGCTGTTGAAATAAACTCATCTGGGATATAACTTGTGTTAAAAGTATCTGGGCTGTTAAAGAAATAAATTTCTTGATCATTCACTTCAGTATAAAGTCGTCCATCAACATATTCAAAGACTTTTCCGTTATATTTTGTTTTAGAACTATCACTCATTTGACTTATAACAACTGCAAACATACTAGATATCATAATAAATGCGATAAATAATCCCATTATAGTTTCTTTCTTCATTTTAACTTGTTTAACGATTATATTTATAATCTTTTCTATCCTTTTTGTCAAATATAACTCTTTTCTGCTCTTTCTTTTCATTATATGTGTAAGGAACATGAATTAATCTTTTCTTTAAATCAAGACCAGTGTAATACATACATGTAGAATTTGTCATAGGAGTTGGAGTAAAAATCTGAACAGAATCAGAATTTTCAAGATATTTAATTTCGTCACCTAATCGTTCAGCATCTTTCATTGTACTGCCTGGATGAGCTGTAATGAAATAGAAAGATAATTCTTTATTTTGGATAAACTTATCAAATCTCTTCAAAAAAAGATTAAGATCGCCATGGTTTTTATTCATTAAATTTAAAACATTTTTATTAACATGTTCGGGAGCAATTTTTAGAGTATCATATATATGGTCATTTAATTCTTTAAGATAAGCATCAGAGCATAAATCATATCTAACTCCGCTTCTGATAAAAACATTATTGACTCCGTCAATTTCTTTTAATTTTCTTAACAAATGAATTAATCTTTCATTACTTCTGTTTAAGTTTTTACAATTAAGACAATTATCTAAATCACATAAATCGCAATCCATCCCATACATGTTAGCAGAAGGGCCGCCTAAATCATCAATATTACCTCTGAAAGTAGAAAGTTTAGTAATTTCCTTAACTTCTCTTACAATAGAATCTTCTGATCTGGAAATAATTTTAGTACCTTGAGTTAAATTAAGAGAGCAAAAGTTACATTTACCAATACAACCTCTATGAGTTACTACACTAAATTCAAAACCTCTAAGATAAACTGGAACTTTTCTAGTAAAAGGAAGTTCATAATATTCATCTAAATCTTTTGAAGTGTAAATTGGAGATTTATATTGTAATAAATATCTATTATCAATTTTTTGAGCCAAATTCTTTTTGTTTGAAAATAAATTTTGAAGATCTACAAATTTTTCTTTAGATTTAACAACTTCGTCATGAGAAGGCATAATAATAAAACCTTTAGGAACTTCTTTAGCAATAACACAAGTACCTTCAATTCCTTCTAAAGGTTTATTCTCTTTAATTCTTTTAGAAATTTCTAAAATTTGTTTTTCTGCAGAACCATAAGCAATAATATCTGTTTTGGAATCAAATAAAATAGGCTTCTTAAGTTTATTATGCCAGTAATCGAAATGAGTGAATCTTCTAAGTGTGGCTTCAGTACCACCTAAAACAATTTTCACATCTTTGAAATTCTTTTTAACCCAGTTAGAATAAACAAGAACCGCTCTGTCTGGAATAGTACCATAATTTTTAGAAAATTCATCCAAATCTCTTTCTCGTTTCAATGGAGTGTAATTTCTAATCATAGAATCTACGCTACCTGAAGAAATACCAAAGAATAAGTTAGGTTTACCTAAAGAAGTAATTTCTTCTTCAGTAGTAGGTTGTTCAATAACTCCTACAGTATAATTATTCTTTTCTAATAATCTCTTAAGAAGAGCCAATCCGCAGAGGGGATGGTCAAAGTAAACTTCTCCAGTTACAAAAATTATGTCATATGCCATTACATCAAAAATATCTTAATTATGTTATAAAGGTATTGAAAAACTAGTTATCTTTTTAAAAATGTTTAAATTAACATTTTTAATGATGGATTTGAATAATGATGAACAATATAAGGATTTTATGTTAAAATATACTAAATTTTCTTTAGAAAATTATATTAAAAAAATACTACCAGGAACAAAGTTTGAAGAAGAATTTGATGGAAATGGAAGAAAATATCTTAAAACAGATTCTATGTTTCTGAATCAGACTTCAAAATTACCTACTTTTTATCTTACTACATCTGAATCTAAAAATATGAATTTATTTTTTTGTTTTGATTCTAATCATAGAGGAGGCCCTTACGCGTTTATGGGTAAATATCATAATATTGAATCAGGATTTGAAAGATTGCAACAAGAATTAAATACATCTATAACTTGCGAGGAGCAAATTAATAAAATTACACATGAGCTTCAACTGGAAGAATGTATAGCTGAATTTAGGTTTGAGACAGCATTGTTATTTGGTAAGTTTGAGACAACTGAGGGTAATTGGGATTATTGATTAAATTCTTAATTTTTTAATCTAAAAATTAGAAAGCTCTCGAAGGGATTTGAACCCTCGATCTATTGCTTACGAAGCAATTGTTCTACTACTAAACTACGAGAGCATTTTGTTTATTGATTTATTGAGACTTTTGGCATAAATTACAAACATATTGTTTTTTACCTTCTTTTGTAACAATTGTACCTATAATTTTGTTCAAAAATGTTTTTCGAATCTCTTTTTTACATATTTCGCATTTCATAGGCTTGAAAAACCTTGTTCGTTTTTAAAACTTGTTTATTTATTACCTTTTGGGTTAAATACATATATTCTCAAAATGTGATGATCAAAACGCTTTGGTGTTTTGTTTTATGTTAAAAAAGCAAAAAATATATAAGTAAATTTCCCAAAAATAATTATATGCCAGAAATTCCGATAGCAGCACCAAGTGTAATTTTTCAAGATCCTTTTAGTTTAAAAAATCTCTATAAATTTATATATTTCTGGTTAGAAGATAATGGATATCTTGCATTAAAAGGAGTATCTGATGAAGCAAATTTAGAAAAATTCTACTCAGAGCAAATAAGAGAAGGTGATGTAAAAGAGTATCATATTTGGTGGAGAACTGCAAAACAACCTGCAAATCCCTATTTTAAGTATAAAATAAATGTAAATTATCTTGGTCTTGGTATGATGAATACTGAAGTTATAAAAAATGATAAAAAATATAAAATGCAAATAGGAGAAATCTCTGTTAATATATCTTCTTTTTTAATAACTGAAGCAAATGATAAAAAGAAATCTTGGCAAAATAATTTCTTTTTGAAAGCAGTTAGGCCTTTATTTGTAAAGAGATGGTATAAAACAAAAATTGAGCAACATGAAGATACATTATATGAAGAAACGTATAAACTTCAGAAAGCAGTGAAAGAATTCTTAGAATTAAGACAATATGAACCTGTTGAAGATATTTTCTTTAATAAAAAGGGCTTTGAATAAGTAAATTTTATAAATAGTTTAGTAAAACTAACTCTATATACATCATAGCCTTATCGTCAACTTCAAACTAAGTTGATATTTTTGATAAAGTTACCGAATGTATAATTACGCCTCCGTAGCATAGTAGCTATTGCATTGGACTTGTAATCCAAAGGTCGCGGGTGCAGTTCCCGTCGGAGGCTTTCCTTCTCATGTTTATAGTTGTGGCCACAAAAAGCCTACAAGAGTTATAAACAATTGTTTCTTAGGAGTTTAAAATGAAGAAAGGTTTAGACATACATAACTTTGAGAAAAAAATGGAATCTGCATTTAGATGTTTGGATAGAGAGGAGTTAGTTTCCGAATATAATAAAGAACTTATTAAGAAATTTGTAAAACATCGTATTCTTGATGGTATGAGTAAAGCGAGATTATCAAGATATATTTTTATTTTGAGAGATTGGGCAAAGTTGATTGGCAAAGATTTTGATAAGGCAGTTAAAGAAGAAATCATGGATGCCTTGAGTGTATTGCAAAATAAAGATTATAGTGCTTGGACATTATCAACATACAAAGCAATGTTGAAACGATTCTATAAATGGATTAATGGTAATGAAGAATTGCCTGATTGTGTGAAATGGATTAAAGCTAAAATTGACCGTAAAGATAGAAAAGTTATCTCTCCTGATGAGTTATTGACGGAAGGTGAGATAATGCAAGTTTTAGAAATCATGCCTCATCCTCGAGATAAAGCATTTGTTTCTTTGTTATATGAATCAGGTTGTCGTATTGGTGAGATTGGAAATTTACAAGTAAAGAATGTTTCTTTTGATGAGAATGGTGCAATAATTAATGTAAATGGAAAAACTGGCCCTCGTTCAGTTAGAATTATTTCTTCTGTTTCTTATTTAGCTTCGTGGATTAATTGTCATCCTTTTAAGAATGATCCAGAATCTGCTCTTTGGGTTAATGTTGGAAATGCCAATCATGGAAAAGTTATGAAATATCAAGGCATAAGGATGATGTTGCAGAGATATTTTAAACGAGCTGGAATTAATAAGAAAATTAATCCTCATTTTTTTAGACATTCTCGTGCGAGTTTGTTAGCTAACCATTTAACTGAGTTTCAAATGAATCATTATTTTGGTTGGATTCAAGGAAGTGATATGCCTTCTACATATATTCATATGTCTGGTAAAAGATTAGATGAATCTCTTTTAGAAATGAATGGTATGCAAAAAGAAGAAGTAAAGAAGGAATCTGTTTTGAAACCTAAAAAATGTTTGAAATGTGATTTAGTGAATGGCCCTGATGCTAAATTTTGTTCGAAGTGTGGCGGAACTTTTGATTTGAAAACATCTTTGGAAGTTGATGAGGTTAAAGAGAAAAGAACAAATGCAGATGAGTTGATGGGTTTGTTGATGAAAGATGAAAAGATTTCAAAAATGATTCTTGAGAAAGTAAAGGAGATTGGAATAACAAATTCGCTGATGTAATCGGAAAAATTCCGAAAAAACCCACTTAGAATTTATTAAGAATAAAAGGAGGTAATTAATATGGATAAAGAAATCGCAATTATGGATGAAGAAAATATAAAAAATAAGATTTATACAATTCGTGGTTTAAAAGTAATGTTAGATAGAGATTTAGCTGAATTGTATGAAGTTTTAACAAAAAATTTGAATAAAGCTGTTAAAAGAAATATTGAAAGATTTCCGGAAGATTTTATGTTTCAATTGACTGAGGAAGAATTTAATTCTTTAAGGTCACAAAATGTGACCTTAGACCAAGAACCTTTAAGGTTCCAAATTGGAACCTTAGACGATGAATCCAACTTGAGGTTCCAAATTGGAACCTCAAGATTAAACTATGGTGGAAGGAGATATCTTCCTTTTGTATTTACTGAACAAGGTGTCGCTACATTATCAGGAGTTTTAAAAAGTAAAAAAGCAATTGAAGTAAATATTCAAATAATGAGAGCATTTATTGCTATGAGAAAATACTTCTCTCAAAACAAAAATTCACTATTAGATTCCGATTTTGTATATAGAAAATTAATTGAACATGATAATAAATTCGAAAAAGTGTTTAATGCTATTGAAGATAATACTTTGATTAAAAAACAAGGTATTTTCTTTGATGGACAAATGTTTGATGCACATAAGTTCGTATCTGATCTAATCAAAAGTGCTAAAAAATCAATTGTTTTGATAGATAATTATGTAGATGATTCTGTGTTGACATTGTTTTCAGAAAGGAAGAAAGAAGTTGAGGTTGTAATATATACCAAAGAGATATCTAAAAAATTGAAATTAGACCTAGAGAAGTTTAATAGTCAATATGAACCAGTTGAGATCAAAGAATTCAAAAAAAGTCATGATAGATTCTTGATAATAGATGAAGAGTTGTATCATTTCGGAGCTTCCTTGAAAGATTTAGGGAGGAAGTGGTTTGCCTTTAGTAAGTTTGATAGGGATGTGTTGGGATTGTTGAATGAGTTGAAAAAGTGAAATCTTCAAATAACTAACTGGTTTTTTGGACATTCAATTAAGCATAAAGTTTGATAAAGAACAATAATAATTATTCTTTGATTACTGATTTGACTTTTTTAATACTTTTGGATATTTTAAAGGACCTAATAGTTATCAAAAACAACATCTAATTCAGCAAATAAATGTTTTGAATCTCTTGTTTTTAATTCATTTTTAATTTCATTATATGTTACTATATCTATACATTTATCTTTTAATACCTTTTTTATTTTAATACTTCTTTTATTGATGTTTGTCCTAGATAAACTATTTAATTTTTTATTGTCCATGTGATTTGTTGAATTATTATCATAAACATAATCGTCCATTACAAATAAAATTCGTTTGGTTTTTTTTAAGTCCAATATTTGCTCTACTTTTTCAAAATGTAAAATTAAATCAAAAACATCTTTATCTTTAAATGGCAAAGTCATTTTTGATTGAACTAAGTAATACTCATCTTTATTTTTTGCTAATACATCAATATCAGTATTTTTAATATCTTTATGCATATCTATTAGAACTGCGTTATATTTTTTAGCAAGATAATAATATGCTATAGTTTCACCTAATAATCCTTTTGATTTATTTAACTTTACCTCT
>Ga0075112_1000814_pt1 | contig 12086 bp, 10 predicted proteins | sample AntAceMetag02UKF_FD_69783 | JGI IMG/M metagenome (GOLD analysis project Ga0075112, IMG submission 69783) | Saline lake microbial communities from Ace Lake, Antarctica - Antarctic Ace Lake Metagenome 02UKF | ecosystem: Environmental > Aquatic > Non-marine Saline and Alkaline > Saline | place... | reverse complement strand
CTCTTGATTTAGGTGTTTGAATTGTTTATTATTGTTATGCATCGCTAATATTATTAATGTTGAAATAGTATTTTACATTATAATGATTAGTGGTGCATTTTGAATTATAATTAATAATCTTTAAAAAAATGTTGAAAAACAGTTTTTTATCTATATAAAGGATAGATATATTATAAATTTATTCAAATTACCAAAAGAAATAAATATGTCAGTAAATATTTCAGCAAAGAATTATCTAGATGAAACTAGAAGAGTAGAATTATCTAAACAAATAGATAATAAAAAAATTGCTATGAATGTTTCTATACTTTCTGATAATCTAATAGAATATCAAAAGAATCTTTTTATGGAATTTTTTTCTGCTATTACAGAAGGAATGGAAAGATTAGAAAGTTTTAGAGAATATAAATCATATTTTGAAGCTACTCTAGAAGATTTCAATACAAAAATGAGAATTTTCCAAGAAAAATCATCTAAGTCATCTAATAAATATGAAATTAGAGGGTCTATACATTTGGTATGGGATGATCAATATATATCATCTTTGGTAGGAGAAAGTAGTATCATTATATTTAGAGATACTAAATTATTATCTGTAATAGCAAATGAAGTATATGATGATGATAAAATAGATATTTTTTCTGAAATGGTAGAATGAGAAGTAGAAAATCAAGATAAAATATTGGCAGTAGCTTGTAATGTATATGATTATCTGTGAGATGAGGAAATAGAAGAAATCATTTCTGCAGAAAATGTTGTAGATAAACTAGAAGAGATTCTTACTGTCAAAATAGATACTACAGAAATAGTTAGTGTTTCTTTATTAGAAATCCATTTCAAAACTATCAAGATTGATAGAAAAATAAATGGAAATGGACTTGAAGATGCTATGGTTTCTATGAAAAAGTTAGCAAAAAAGAATAGACTAGCATTGAGCATAGTAATATGAGTAATACTTATAGGTATTATTATTATATGAGTATTCAAATCATTAGCTAAACCTGATAAACCTACTCAAGTAATTACTAATCCTGATGGAGAAGAAATCGTTATTGATATGGATGATATCAAAAGAGAAATAGATGCTTTTGAAAAAATATCTGCAGATTCACCTAGCAAAATAGAAAAATATCAAGATATTATGAGAAAATTGAAAGGTTTGGAAGCTGCTAATATACAATCTCTAGATGTAGTGACATTACAAAATAAAATGGAAGCTAACTTCTATGAATGATTCAATGTAAAATTTGTATCAAAACAAGATGGATTATTAGAAAATTTGTATAACTTCGATGAAAATCAACTTTCTACATTATGACCTATAAAAGGATTTGGAAGGACAAATAAAATACACGTATATGGAGAAAAGTGAACTTTACTTTATATTATCAATCAAACTCAAAAACCTATATTACAAGAATTGAAGGTATGATGAACTATAACAACGTGTAATACTGATCTTTATAATGATGGATTATATTGTGCTGCTTCAAGTGGCGACCTTTATAGGTTTTATAAGGAAGGTATGAAACAACTTACAAATGCATCTGGAAAATGGCCTAGTAATATAATCAATATTGGAAAATATAAAACTAGTAATATATATACCTATACTAAAGATAGTTCGTTTGAGGGAGATGATGTTTATATAACTAAATATGTAAACTCTAGTCAAGGTATAAACTTTACTAATCCTACATATTATACTTTCCATCCAGATACAACTGACGAAATGAAAACAGCTGTAAGAAATGGTACAAGTATGGTAGTAGATGGTACATTTGTTCTGTGGTCTCCTACAAAGTGATTATTGCAAGGATTTAGACCTGCACCTTCTAAAAATGAGATTAAAATAAGAGAAATAACTGGTTGGGACAGTGGTATTATCCAAGAATGAGATTTAAGTGGAGATGTAAAAGTAATAACATCTGAAGCTACTAAATATGTATACTTATATGATAAAGATACAGAAAGTGTAGTTGCATACAATACTAGTCCTTACAAGGATAATAGTCAGTATCTATACAGTTATAATCTTAGATATAAATTTAAGATAAAATTGAAATTAGAATGAGAAATAGTAAAAGATATAGATGTAAAATTTGGAACAGATCATACATTATATATTCTTACAGATAAAGGAGTATACAAAATGTCTATGAAAGAATTTATGAATGACTAATTAGTGGATATAAACTTATCAATAATATATCAACAGCAGTAATATCAACATAAAAGGAGTGTTAGAACATGCCTGACAACAAGTTTGTAGTAAATGAAGAAGGGTACCTCAAAGATGAGAATCAATGGGGTGATGAGTGGCTTTCTTATTGTGTAGAACAAGAAGGTCTAGATTCAGATATTGGTCTTACGTATAAACATCTAAAGGTTATAAACATAGTCAGATTCTATTACAAAAAACATGGTGTCGTTCCTATGGTTGTATCGTTAAAAAAACATACTGGTATGCCATTGAAGGAATTGTACGAGTTGTTTGAGGATTCTATCTATTCCATTTATAAATTTGCAGGTGCACCCAGTTATATGATTAGGCTCTAATTATTGATACTTTATATCAATTGAATCAAAAAAGAGGCAGGATTATCCTGTCTCTTTTTCTATTATATAAATATTTAGTTACTTCGTTATTGTTTGGAGAAGGGATTACTCCACTAGACTCTTATTTATTCCTTTAATTCCCCCATAGCTATACGGGGCTTCGAGTCGGAATGACGTTTCTTTTATTCTTTGTTTGGAATATAGGGTTCTATATCTTGTGTTTTCTTGCTAAATACTGTTCGTGGGGAACGACTGTGGAAACTATTTCAATATAGCTTTTACTAATCCATCAAATAATGGATGTGGTTTATCTAATCTTGATTTGAATTCAGGATGAGCTTGTGTAGCTATAAAATATTTATGGTCTTTCAGTTCTACAAATTCTACCAATCTTCCATCAGGAGATAATCCAGATATAGTAAGTCAGTTTTCTCTCAATATATCATGATATTTTGGATTTACTTCGTATCTATGTCTATGTCTTTCAGATATTGTAGTATTTTTATATAACTTATGAGCTAAACTTCATTTTTCCAATATAGCATCATAAGCTCCCAAACGCATAGTTCCTCATTTTTCAGTAACATCTCTTTGGTCTGGTATGAAGTCTACTACTGGATGAGGTGTTACTTTATTGAATTCTGTAGAATCTGCTTTTTCTAAGTTACAAACATTCCTAGCAAATTCTATTACAGCAGATTGAAGTCATAAACAAATTCCTAAGAAAGGTATATTATTTTCTCTTATATATTGAATCACATTGATTTTTCCATTTACTCATCTACTACCAAACCCTCCAGGAATAATAACTCCATCAAGTTTTCCTTCTTTTTTCATTTTATCCAATGTCTTTTCAAAACCTTCCTTTTCTAAATCATCAGATTGTATCCAATTCAAATTTACTTTTACACTGTTGTTTGCACCAGCATGAAGAATAGATTCCATCAAACTCATATAAGCATCTTGAAATTCTGCATATTTACCAGCTATTCATATAGTAATTTCTTTCTTTGGGTTGATTACTTTTTCTACTCTACTAGCCCAATCTTTCAATTTAGCTTTTCTTACCTTTAGATGAAGTTTTTTCTGTAATATTTCATTCAAATTTTGTTCTTCAAACAACAAAGGCACTTCATATATAGACCTTGCATCTATAGCTTGTATTACACAATTACGTTCTATACCTCCTAAGCGAGATATTTTATCTTTGATATCATCACTCATTTCTACTTCTGTTCTACATATCACTATATCAGCATGAATACCTACAGACCTCAAATCTCTGATACTATGTTGTATAGGTTTAGTCTTTACTTCTCCGCTTACTTTTAAGTATAGTAATGGAGCTACATGCATATATAGTGTATTTTCTCTTCATATATCTTCTTTGATTTGTCTAATTGCTTCCAAAAAAGGTGCAGCTTCTATATCTCACACTGTTCCTCCTATTTCTATGATACATATATCTGCTTTTTCAGCTATATTTCTGATTCTATTCTTGATTTCATTGGTAACATGTGGGATAACTTGAACGGTTTGTCCTAGGAAATCTCATCTTCTTTCTTTGGTGATAATATTCCAGTATAATTTTCCTGTGGTGATATTGTTGTCTCAATGTAAACTCTCATCTGTAAATCTCTCGTAATGACCCATATCCAAGTCTGTTTCAGCACCATCGTCTGTTACGAAAACCTCTCCATGTTCATAGGGAGACATAGTTCCAGCATCTACCTGTAGATATGGATCCATTTTTATCATATTGATACTATATCCAGAAGATTTCAATGTTCTTCATATAGAAGCGGCAGAAATTCATTTACCAAGACCGGAAACAACTCATCAAGTTACAAATATTAGTTTCATAATTTAAAGTACAAAAGGGTAAAAGTACAACAGTGAGACGTGATGGTTAAAATAAATTAAAATATGAAAGCAATACTAATTTGCTAAAATTCTAATTTATTGATTTTTTAATCATTATGTTAATATACTAAATTTTGATTTTTATTCAACTGAAAAATTGGGGATTTTTTGTGAATTAGTTTATTATATATTTTTATTTATCAAAATAAGATTTTGAAATTTGAATATTTCATTGTTTGAATTATATTCTGATAATGGTAATAATCAGCTTGGTAACAACCTATATATATCAAATTCTGGTAAAAGATCATAAAAATCTTTCAAAAAAGTTCTAGAAATCACATTCATTTCATTGAATTCAATTTGTATAACTTTAGTTTTTCTTATTATTTCTATTCCTCATAATATGACATTTTTTTCGTTACCTTCCGTGTCTATTTTGATAAAATCTATTTTATTTATATTATTTGATTTACAGAAATCTTCTAATGTTATGATTTTTATTTCAGTTGCTAAACTTTCTTTTTTATGTAATCATTCAATTACTTCTTTGTATATACTAGCAAGTTGAGATCAGTCCTTATTTTTATAGTCATATAATTTTATAGTTTCGGTTTCTGAACCTAATCATAAATTAAGTGTTTTTATGTTTTTGTTTTTAAAATTATTTTCTAGTTTAGTAAATGTTTTAGGGTGTGGCTCAAAAGCATAAATATTAGCTTTATCTAGTGTTTGATAGATGGTCTTTGAATAATCTCAAACATTAGCTCCGATATCAAATATAACTTGATCATTTGTATTACTAATATATTTGGGCAATACTTTATTGATAAAGTATTTTTCTCAACTAACACTATCATAAAAATTGAGTATTCCAATTCATTTTAGAGATAACTTATACAAGATTAAATTAAAATTATAAAATATTTTTCTTCAAAAGATTTTTGGATATATTACATATATAAATTTTTCTAATATAGTATTAATGATTTTTTTGATAGTATTCATATTTTATTAAGATATATATAAATTGTAATATTGATTTTGATAATATATATATATATATATTCTTCAATAGATTATTTATTTCTTGTCAGTTACATGTTAAAATGTCCGTAGTAAATTCTATTTATTTACTGTGAGATTTGTGGGTAGTCTGTTGCGCTTTTTTTGTGAAACTTGATTTTTTTATAGTCTATTAGTCAAAAATTATTGTTCTATATAAGTTTTGATTGAAAAATAGCTTAGAAATAGTATAATACCAAGAGTTGATAGATTGCTTTAAACCTTAATAGGTGATATATGAAAGAAGATAAATAACAATTAGAAGAATTTTCTAATTTTGTTATTTTTCAAACTCAAACTTGAAAAGTAAATATAGATGGATATATATAATTTATTTAAAAATGAAATAAAAAATTGATTTTATGAAGAATTATAAATTAACAATACAATATGATGGAGCGGGATTTTATGGATACCAAAAACTTCCTGATCATAGGACTGTGCAAGGAGAACTTGAAAAAGCAATTTTTAAAATAACAGATGAAAAAGTACAGGTTCATTGTGCATGAAGAACAGATAGATGAGTACATGCATTGGGTCAGGTAGTGAGTTTTCAAATTTCCCAAAACATACCATTTGAAAATATTAAATTAGCATTGAATAATATATTGCCTCAAGATATTAGAATTATTGATATAGAACTTGTAAATGATGATTTTCATGCTAGATTTCATGCTAAAAGTAGGTCATATATATATGTTATAAAACATATGAAACACTATTCTGTATTTGAAAAAAATTATATTACTTTTATTGAAAATGACATAGATATAGATAAGGCTAATCAACTATTGGCTAGTTTTTTATGAACACATGATTTTGATTCTTTTAGATCAGCGAATTGCGGAGCTGATAGTCCTATCAGAACAATAAAGAGTATTAGTTTGAAAAAGGATCAAGATAAATATATTTTGCATATAAGTGCAGATTGATTTTTGAAAAATATGGTAAGAATAATTGTTGGAGCTGTGCTTTATGAGCTATCATGAAAAAATAAATCATGAACAATTTCTGCCAAATTGGAAAATTCTAAAGCAGTAAATCCACATAAATATGTAGCTCCAGCTTCAGGTTTATATCTGGAAGGGGTTGGGTATTAGAGGTGAAAAAATAGGAAAAACTAAAGAAAAATATGAAAAATGGAAAAAAGGATTGCTACAATAAATCTTTATCTAGAAATATATCAAAAAATATAAAAAATGTTGGTTATAAAAAAATACCCAACACCTATGATGGGTATAAGTAAAATACCCAACAAAAAACATAAAAAATGTTGGATATTGTCTTGAAAAAATAATTATTATAGATACAATTGATACTAATTATTTATTAGTATAAATTATAATTATTATGTTTGATAGAAAAATACCAAATAATGATTTGAAATTATTGCCTTGAGATTTTGACTATAATCAAATTTTTATTTTGAAGCTTGCAATAAAAGCTACATGAAAATTGGAAAAATTAAATTGATTAATGTATCTTATACCAAATAAACAGATTCTAATATCTCCAATGTTGATAAAAGAATCTGTTGAATCATCTGCAATCGAAAATATTCATACAACTACACATAAAGTTTTGCAAGCTAGAGCTATATGATGAGAAAGCATTTCATGAACTGAAAAAGAAGTTTTGTCTTATCATGATGCTATTTTGTTTGGTTATGAAAAGCTAAAAAAAGATTGATGACTATGATATAATAGTTTTTTGGAAATTCAAAAGATTGTAGAACCAAATAAATACTGAGTAAGAAAAACACCTTGAACTATCATAGCAGATTGAAAATGAGATGCAATATATACTCCACCAGAAGGAAAAGACAATATTGATAGGTTACTAAGTAATGTAGAAGATTTTATGAATAATTTTGATGATGATATAGATGCTTTGATAAAAATGCCTGTTTTACATTGTCAATTTGAAAGTATTCATCCATTTTATGATGGAAATGGAAGAACTTGAAGAATTTTGAATGTTCTATATCTGATTTTAGCTAAAAAATTAGATTTTCCAATATTATTTTTGAGTGAATATATAAATAAAAATAGAAATAAATATTATAATTTATTATCGCAAACTCATAAAAATTCAGATTATAGAGATTTTGTGATTTATTTATTAGAATGAATTATAGAGCAAGCAGATAATACATCTAAAAAAATATTGAATATTCAGAAATTAATAAAAAATACAGAAAAACAAATAGAAGCTTTGAATATGGACTATCATAAAATAACAAATTTATTATTTTCAGAGCCATTTATGTCTATAAAAACTTATAAAGAAAAAATGTGAGTTGTAGAAATAACTGCAACTAGAAATATAAAAAAATTAGAAGAAAATAATATTATTTCAAGTGTCAAAATAGGAAGAAATAAATTAGTTTACATACCAGAATTTATAAAACTATTATCATAATCTCATGACAATCCTACAATCCGAAGCATAACTAGAAAAAGAACTAATAAATTATCTCAATAAATGGAATGTATTTGAAAGAGTGAAAATATTGAGAGATAAGATATATTAATTTAACTATGTAAATATAATCTAATGAAAAATAATTCAGCAAATATATTCATAACAGATAGCGACTACTCATGTACTGACAAATCTTTTTTGTATTTACTTTGATTTCAACCAAGTCTATGATGAATTGTTTTAACGAATAAAAAACTATTCATTATTCTAGATTCAAGGTATTTTTGAAAATTAAAAAATATAGATGAAGAGAATATTAGGAATATTGTTTGAAATAATAATTTAGATATTAAATATATTGAATCAAAAGACATTATAAGTGAGATAATAAAAGTAACTAAGAAGTATCCAAAGCTAAGTATTGAATGAAAAGTCGCATCAGAATATACAGAAAAAATCAGAGAAAAGTCAGAAAAAGAAATAATAGTTCTAAAATGAGGATATTTCTCAAAAAAAATGGAACAAAAAAATGAAACAGAAAAACAAAATATAATAAAAGCAATAGAAATAATCGATAATGTGTTTTTGGAAATTTTTAAATTAGTCAAATCTTGAGAAATAATCTGAAAAACTGAATTACAAATAAAAGCTCTTATAATAACAAATATTTTTGAATTTGGTTGAAACTGAGAAAGTTTTGATTCTATTGTTGCTTTTTGACCTAATTCGGCAATACCACATCACTCAACATGAAATACTATTATATGAAACTGACCACTACTGATCGATATGTGAGCACTATATAAGTGATATTGTTCTGATTTCACGAGAACTATTTGGGTGTGAGAAAAAAAAGGAAATTATAATGAATTTATAAAATATTATGAAATAGTTAAAAAATCTCACGGAATTGCGTTTGAAAATACAAAATTATGAATGACATGAAAAGAGATAGATTCTTTAGCTAGAAATTATATAAAAAAACAATGAGACTGAAAATTATTCACACACTGATTATGACATTGAGTTTGATTAAATATTCATGAATCACCTACAATAAATCAAAAATCAACTAAAGAAATAAAAGATGATATGATATTCACTATTGAACCTGGAATATATATAGAATGAAAATTTTGAATCAGACTTGAAAATATAGTTATTATGGAAGATTGAGAATTGAAAAGTTTTTCAAAAGTGCTTTTTTAGGGTGTGTTTTTGGGTGTAGGTGATTGAAAAAATGAAATTTGAATTGTTGTCAAAATATTATGTATCTTACTTTCTAAAAATCAAGAGAAAATTGTAAAATAAGTTGTTTTATGTAATGGTTTTGTCTATTTTCATTGTAAAACACTATTTTTCATTACAAATTCATTGAATTTTGTAATATTTTTGATATAATTGAATTATTGAAAGTTTTTGTATATTAAAAATAAACTATTTATGAAACAAGATGATAATTTATATCTAATAAATAATATCCAAAATTATATTTATCTTATAAGATGAGTACAAGTCATATTAGATAGAGACTTAGCTCTTTTATATGGGGTTCAAACAAAAGTTTTGAATCAAGCAGTTAAAAGAAATATAAGTCGTTTTCCTAATGATTTTCGTTTTCAACTTACAGAAAAAGAATTTAAGGAAATAAATAATATTTATGATAAAAAATCTTTAAGGTCACAAACTGTGACCTTAGAAAAAGGCAAATGAAAACATAGAAAATATTTACCCTATGTCTTTACTGAACAATGAATAGCTATGTTGTCGTGAGTTTTAAAAAGTAAAATAGCTATTACAATAAGTATTAAGATAATGAATTCTTTTGTAGAAATGAGGAAAAACATATCTAATAATAAATTAATTTATTCTAAATTAGAAAAAATAGAACAAAAACAAATAGAAGATGATGAAAAATTTAAAAAACTTTTTGATGCATTTGAATATAAAGTGAATAATAAGCAATGAATATTTTATAATGGACAAATATTTGATGCATATATTTTTATTATAGAAATACTCAAAAGTGCTAAAAAATCTATTATTTTAATAGATAACTATATAGATGAAAGTGTATTGAATTTACTAACAAAAAGAAAAAAAGATGTAAAGGCTACTATATATACAAAAAATATTTCTAAAATTTTAAAACAAGATTTAGAAAAACATAATAAACAGTATGACAATATAAATATTAAAATATGTAAAAAATTTCATGATAGATTTATAATTATTGATGAAAATACCGTTTATCATATTGGAGCTTCAATAAAAGATTTGGGTAAAAAAATATTTGCTTTTTCTAAATTACAAATAGATACTAAAAAACTTTTTGACTGATATACTAATTAAAAAATATTTATAATATAAAACATATAAGATGAATAAATCAATTGGAGAGAAATTGAAAGAAATTAGAGAAAGATATAATTTTTCTCAGGAAGAAGTATCAGAATACCTATGAATCAATAGAGTAGTCCTAGCTAATATAGAAGCAAACAAAAGAAAAGTAAAGCCTACAGATCAACTTACTATCAAAATTCACCAACTTTTTGAAATAGATGAAGATGAATTATTAGGAAGAATATCATTAGAAAAAATATCAAAAATATCTTCAAAAGATAAATTTTATAAATTTAAAAATACCATACTTTATATATTATCCAAATGTGGGGGTAAAATAAATATAGATAGTGTGTTTTTAAATAGATTATTATATTTTTGTGATTTTAATTATTATGAAAATACACAGGAAAGTATTACAGGAGAAAAATATATCAAACTAATCAAATGACCTAAACCAGAGAATATAGAAAAAGTTCTAGAACAAATGGAGGAAGTAAATCAAATCACTAGGATAGAAACTAATTTTAATGGAAAGAATCAAGTAAGATTTCTAGTAAATAAAAAAGCAAATCTTATGAAATTTACATGATTAGAAGTAGAAGTGATAAACAACACTATAAATAGATTGTCTGATATGAGTTTAGAACAGATAAATAATTATTCAAGTGAAGATATTCCTTGTAAAATGACAGAGAAATTATGAGATTTTATAAATTATAAATCTTTCATTTATAGGACTGTTAGTTATCTATTTAGTTGTGATAATTATTAGTTTTTTGGATAATAAACATAATTCATATAAAAAAATGAGTAAATTAAATATTAATTTACAGGATAAAATAATTAGAATATTGTGAATCAATAGATTGAATATAATAGATTGGTTACTTCTTAAATAAACAAAAAAACCCTCCGGAAAATCCAGAGGGGGTTCCCATCTCATCTGCAATACCATTGAAATCGATTCTGGAACCCTTGATACCCATAAAATATATGGTATTGAAACTATAAGTTCGTGTCGATTATAATCGTAACTTTCTTAAAAAAAAGAAAAGTTACGATTATAATCGTATATATTCTTGATTTTTTTATTAAAAAATATATAAATTTACCTTTTGTAAAGGTAATTACAGGTATTAGAAGGTCTGGAAAGACTTATTTTATGAATCAAGTAATAACTTTTTTGCAAGAAGAAGAAAATATTAATTCTGCTAATATAATATGTATAGATAAAGAAGATTTAAAATATGATTTCATAAAAACATATGAAGATTTGAATGATTATATTAAGAAATTAAAATTAAAAATTAAAGGTAAAAAATATTTATTTATAGATGAAATACAGGATATAGTAGATTGGGAAAAAACTATTAGAAGTTATGCTAAGAAAGAAGATTTTGATATTTATATTACTTGATCTAATTCAAATTTACTGTCAGGTGAGTTATCAACTTTTTTGACATGAAGATATGTAGAAATCAATATTTATCCCTTAACTTTTAAGGAGTTTTTGTTATTTAGATGAGATAAAGTAGGAGATTTTAAGGAAGAATTTAACAATTATATGAAATATGGTGGATTACCAGCTATACATATGATGAAATTTGAAGATGAGATGATATATTCCTATATTTCATGAGTTTTTCATTCTATTTTATTTAAGGATATAGTTAGTAGATACAAAATAAGAAATTCTAGTTTATTATTAGATATTTTTAAGTTTATATCTGACAATATATGAAATATTGTATCTACTAAAAAAATAACAGATTATTTGAAAAATGAAAAAATTAATATTTCTAATGATACATTAAGAGAATATTTAATGT
>Ga0075112_1000813_pt1 | contig 12087 bp, 13 predicted proteins | sample AntAceMetag02UKF_FD_69783 | JGI IMG/M metagenome (GOLD analysis project Ga0075112, IMG submission 69783) | Saline lake microbial communities from Ace Lake, Antarctica - Antarctic Ace Lake Metagenome 02UKF | ecosystem: Environmental > Aquatic > Non-marine Saline and Alkaline > Saline | place... | reverse complement strand
AAACCGTTCAATAAGAGTTAAAATACCATTTAGTGTAGCATATGGTTCAAATATTGAAAATGTAAAAAAAATAGTGTATAAAGAATTAACAAAAATTGAAGACTTGAAAAAAGATGAAGAGATTCTTGTAAGGTTTTTAGAAATGGCAAATTCTTCATTAAATTTTACGGCATTTTTCTATGTGAATGATTATTCTAATAAATTTGCTGCAAAAGATCAAGCAAACACATTAATCTATAATGCTTTAGGAAAACATAAAATTACAATACCATTCCCACAAATGGATGTACATCTAAAAAGATAATTTGTGTGTATTTTCACCAAATCTTTAAAAAAGAAATACAGTTCTTATCTTTATGACACAAGGAAGTTTTGTATTTAGATTTTATCATAAAGAATTATGTTTTAACACTTGTGAAAAGTTAGAAGTGTACAAAATTGTTGCAGATTTTGCAGATTTCTTAGATCACACCCAAAAAACATATGGAGATTGTAAATGGTTTTTAGGAAAAATATTGGAAAGTTATAATCCAGATTATTATAATTTAGAAAGGGCCTCTTGTAAATTGATGATTGATGTACCAAATCAGTTTATAATGCATGACATAGATGAAAAAAAACTTTCTGAAATGGTAGAAAAAGATAGAGAAGAATTTGAAGAGTCATTAAATTATTTGAAACAAAAGAAGTATTCTGTAATTAATGAAATTGAGAAAACATTTTGTGAAAAATTTCCTGAAAAATATGATTTAGAACAAAAAATTAAAGAAAACATATTTAATTAATAAAAAAATAAAAAAATAATTTAAATTTTAGAAACGTTTTTCTTTAAATCATCAATTTCTTTACTTAAGCTTTTAACAGCTGCTTTTAATGATTTTTTAGGGTCGTCGCCTTCAATTTTGAAAGTTGGAATTCCTGTTTGTGGGTGGTCAATTTTATAAGTTGCTAATTTAACTTTTTTATCTTTAACCAATTCATCTTTCAAAACATTACAAAATCCATGAGTTACATCAGTAACTTCAAACACAACTGATTCTTTTTTATCTTCAATATAATTTATTTCCATTTTATCCTCCAAGTCATTCCTTGATAATACCATATCCAACTAATCTGAACCTGTTACCAATTCTTCTAGAAATAGTGACTCTTGATTCTATATCGGCACATAATGGTATTTTTAATTTACATGTAGCCACATTTTTCTTAAGTGACATTACTATTCCAACTGTAGCGGCTGAATTTGAGTTAAGCATTAAAATTTCTTTGTCTGCAATAGGTTTAACATCTTCTTCATCTTTAGTTCCTACAATTCTTTTTAATAAATGAAGTTCTAAATTTAAAGAATCCCAAGAAGGTGGAAGTTTTCCAGGATGTCCTACAACAGTTCCTGCCAAGTTATCAGATTTAACAATAGAAGGGTCTAGTTCTGTTAAAATAGCAATAGAACCTCCGGGTGTTGCTTCTTGAATAGGAGTATTTCCAGTCATCAAACCAACAATTTTAGTTTTTAATTTTCTAGGTTTTTCAAACATAACTTTTTCAGGATTAATTTCAATTTCATCTCCAACTTTAAGTTTACCTTGAATTAATGCACCTCCTAAAACTCCGCCACTAATCTTTTTAATTTCGGAACCGGGTTTATTGATATCAAAAGATCTTGCAACAAGCATTAAAGGATCTTTTTTCTCATCTTTTTTATCCTTTACAATCATTTTTTGCACAGTTTCAAGAAGTAAATCGATATTAACTCCATGATATGCAGAAATAGGGATAATAGGTGCATCTTTATACATAGTATTTTTCAGGTAATCTTTAATTGAATTATAATTTTCAAGTGCTGCTTCTTTAGAAACTAAGTCGATTTTATTTTGAACAATAATCACCTTCTTAATACCAATCATTTCTAAAGCAGTTAAGTGTTCTTTAGTTTGTGGTTGAGGACATTCTTCATTAGCAGCAATTAAAACAATTGCTCCATCCATAATCATAGCTCCAGAAAGCATTGTAGCCATTAAACTTTCATGTCCGGGTGCATCAACTAAACTAACTTTTCTAACAAATTTAGAACCTGGTTCCTTATAAGAAAAAAATCTACCTTTTTTCTCAAAGATTGAGATATTAGCGTATCCTAATCTAATAGTAATACCTCTTTTAAGTTCTTCAGAATGAGTATCAGTCCAAACGCCAGATAATTTTTGAGTTAAAGTAGTTTTACCGTGGTCAACGTGACCAACTAACCCAATATTAACTTCTGGTTGGATTGCTTCGTCTTCAGTTTGTTTTTTTTTAGCAGCCATATTAAAATTATTCTTCTTTTTTATCTTCAGTTTTTTCTTCTTTAGGAGCTTCCTTTTTTTCTTCTTTAGGAGCTTCTTCTTTAGTTTCTTCTGCTGGTGCTTCTTCTTCAGCTTTAGGTTCTTCAAACATATTAACTTTACCTTCTTTAACGATGTAAAGATTTAATTGTGAGATTGAATCAGAAACAGTATTTCCTCTAACAGTTTTTCGAGTTCTTATACCTTTTCTTTTAACAATATTACCTAAACTTTTAGTAGTTAGAATTGCTTTTCTTTCTGGTCCTTGAACATCTCGTCTCATAGGGAATCCAGAAGTATCGCTACCACCTTTTACTTCAAATTCAAAACCTTCAAATCCGAAATCATCTCCAGAGATTTTATCTCCAATCTTAGAACCATATAATTTTCTTTCGTCAACAATTTCAATTTCAACTTGTTTTGCTTGACCTTTTTTATTTGCTATTACTAATTTCATATTTACCTCCGAGATTTTATCATAGGAATTCTCCTAAAAACCCAGTAATTCTAAATAATTCGGAAATCATTTAAAAAGGTTATTAATTAACAATAACATTTATAAGTAAAATATAAGTTTTCAGGGTTATTATGGTGGCCGTAGTGTAGCCCGGTAGCATTAGAGACTGTGGATCTCTCGGGGTGGGTTCAAATCCCGCCGGCCGCTCCATATATTCATAAAAACATAGTGATTTGAACGAAGTTCCTGTGGTATCAAAGCAAACCTGCTTTGAAGACAAATCCCGCCGGCCGCTCCATTATTATCATAAATCACACAAAGAAACTTAATTTATTACAATAATGAGCTTGAGCATAGCGAAACTCATTTCGTAGCGCACAGTCGAAACTGTGCCAATCAAAAGTTATATAAATGACTTAGAAATTCAAGCTTATAATGTGAGGGTAGCAAAGTCTGGTTAAATGCGCAGGACTTAAGATCCTGTGGCTTAGTGCCTTCGGGGGTTCGAATCCTCCCCCTCACACTCTTTACAATTACATAGCAACGAACCCTGGTTCGAAGTGTACTTTTAAGTACGACCGAAACAGAATGTTTCGTGTACCTCCCTAAAATTTAACAGAAAATGAAAATAGGAAATGTAAATATTCCAAACAAGTTCTCTTTAGCACCAATGGCAGGACTAAACTGTACGGCTTTTAGATTATTATGTAAAGAAAATGGCGCAGGTTTAATTTTCACACAAATGTATGATGTGAATAAAATATTTAATAAATCAAAACAAGAAATAAAACAACTTCTAAATATAAAAGAGGAAGAAAGTCCTATTGTAGTTCAATTAATTGGTAGAGATATCAAAAAAATAAACCAATCGGCTAGATTAGTAGAAGAATTTTGTGACATTATCAACATAAATGCGGGTTGTATTGAAGAAGATTACATGGAAAGAGGTTGCGGAGCAGCATTAGCTAAAGAACCAGAAAAATTATGTAAAATAATAAGATCTTTGTCAGATTCAGTAAACATTCCAGTTACAGTAAAAATTAGAATTGGTTGGGATGCACATTCTATTAACGCAGTAAAGGTATGTCAAATGTTAGAAGAATCAAAAGCGGAAGCAATAATTGTTCATGGGCGAACAGCAGAACAAAAATATGCAAAGAATGCAAATTGGACTATCATAAAACAAATTAAAGAAAAAGTAAACATTCCAATCATAGGGAATGGAGACATAAAATTTTATCATGAAGGATTAAGACGAATGGAAGAAACTGGTTGTGATGGAGTTATGATAGGAAGAGAAGCAAAATACAAACCTTGGGTTTTTAATACAAAAGAAATGGATAATGATAAAATAAAAGAACAAATATTTAGATTCATAGAATTATATGAAAAATATGAGAACCGATTTTCTTTAAATGAAATCAAAGATGAAATTTTCAGAATGTCTAGAGATTTTAATACAAAATTACATAAAAGACGTGTGAAAGAATTAGATTCAATAGATGAAATAAAAAAGTACATTAAAACTTGGTAACAACTCAAAAACTTTTGAGAGATTCTTTATATATATCATATGATTTCTAATAAATAAGGGTGAAAAAATGGAACATGAAATGAGAGATGAAATATTAAGAAAACTAATGCATAATCCCGGAATGTTATTTAATGACTTATGGGGAAAAGAGAATTGTGAAGTAAAAAGCAACAACTTTGCTTACCACTTAAAACTAATGTGTGATGCAGGTTTAATTGAAAAAATACAAGAAAAATATTACTTATCTTCAGAAGGAAAATCTTTAGCAGTATTTATTGATGGTTCAACAGGTAAAAAAGAAAAACAACCTTTAGTAAATGTAGTTATGGTAGTTTATGATGGTGATAAAATATTATTACACCAAAGATTAAAAGAACCCTTCTATGGATATTATGGATTTCCTGGAGCTAAATTACATTTTGGTGAAACAATTCTAGATTGTGCAAAAAGGGAATTGAAAGAAGAAACGGATCTTGAGGCAGATGTTGAATTGGTTGGAATGATGAATTGTCATACTTTTAATGATAAAGTATTATCATATCATCACACACAATTCATAATTAAATGTACAAATCCAATTGGAAACTTAAAAGCAGAAGATAGAGAGGGTACTTTTGTTTGGGCAAGTAAAGAAGAAGTCTTATCTAAAAAATTATTTCCAGATGATCCTTTTATATTAGAACAAATAGAAAAAGATAAATTTTTTACAGTTGAGATGGATAGATTCCAAGAAAATCATGAGTTTAAAGAAATAGAATTCAAAGGAGTTAAAGAATATGACAAACAATAATGGATATGAATTAAGTTTAATGCGAAATGCAAATAAGATTTGGATAAAAGAAGATGGAAGAGATGATAAAGCAGAACTGTTTTACACAGTTGCCTTGGCTTTAAATAAAAATTTAGAAAAACAAGTAAATGCAAGTCTTCATGCTTTAAGTATGCCTCATAGAAGTGAAAGAACTTATGGAACATATACACAAGAACAGAAATCAGGAATTAAAAAAGATCATTTAGAATTACATCATATTGTTGATAGTATTCAAGAATCGATGGCAATGAATGGAACTTATATTTCAAACCAAGAAATTTATGATAAACTAGATGTTTGTAAATTAAATTTTGATGTAATTGAAGTAACTAATTATGATGCTTTTTGTTATGGTGAAGAAATTGGATTATATGAAGATGCGCATTTGAATGATCTTGTAGTTTTAAATAGATAATTTTTTTATTATTTTTTATTTATTTTCTAAACATAAAAATTTATAAAGTATTCAAAAATTAAAAAACCATGAGTCAAACAACATTGGGTGACAGCAAACCAAAACATTCTACTAAAGCGGATGAGATGGCAACAAAACAAAGAGATATTTCTGTTGCTGCATTTTTTGAAAAAAACAGACACTTATTAGGATTTGATAATCCTAGAAAAGCTCTTCTAACAACAATAAAAGAAGGTGTTGATAATTCTTTAGACGCTTGTGAAGAAGCCAATATTTTACCAGAATTAATTGTAGAAATCATTGAACTAAGTGAAAATAGATTTAGAGTTATCATGGAAGACAATGGTCCTGGAATTGTAAAAGAACAAGTTCCAAAAATTTTCGCAAGATTACTTTATGGTTCTAAGTTTCACAAATTAGCTCAATCTAGAGGACAGCAAGGTATTGGAATTTCCGCATCAGTGATGTATGGACATTTAACAACTGGAAAACCTGCCAAAATCACCTCTAAAATTGGTCCCAATCATCCTGCTCATTATTATGAACTTCATATTGATACTGATAAAAACAAACCAATCATTTCGAAAGATGAAGAAAAAGAATGGAATCATAAGGACCATGGAACAAGAGTAGAATTAGATTTAGAAGGTTCTTATAACAAAGGAAAACAATCTGTTGACCAATATATAAAAGAAACAGCAATTACAAATCCGCATTGTACTATAATTTATACAAATCCTAAGGCAGAACAAATCATTTTTGCAAGAGCGACTGACACTATGCCTGAAAAAGCAAAGGAAATTCAACCTCATCCTTATGGCATTGAATTGGGTATGTTAATTAGAATGATTGCTTCTACAGAAACAAGAACTTTACAATCATTTTTAACAACAGAATTTTCAAGAGTTGGTGCCGGAACAGCAAAAGAGATTTGTGAGCATGCTAAATTATTACCTCAAACTAAACCAAGATCAATTAATAGAGAAATGGCAGAAAAAATTATGATGGGAATTAAAAAAACAAAAATTATTTCTCCTCCAACAGATTGCATTTCTCCAATTACTGAAGAATTATTAGAAAAAGGATTAAGAAAAGAAATTAATGCAGAATTTTATACTGCTGTAACAAGACCGCCTGCAGTTTATAGAGGAAACCCTTTTGTAATTGAAGTAGGAATTGCTTATGGGGGAGATCAACCTGGTGATAAACCAGTTTCTTTAATGAGATATGCAAATAGAGTGCCATTACAATATAGTCAAGGTGCGGGTGCAGTTGCAAAAGCTGTTTCAGCTACCAAATGGAAATCTTATGGTTTACAACAATCTGGTTCAAACATTCCAACAGGACCCATGACGATAGCAGTACATATAGCTTCAGTTTGGGTACCTTTTACATCAGAATCCAAAGAAGCAATAGCGAGTTATCCTGAAATTTTAAAGGAAATGAAATTAGCAATTCAAGAATGTGGACGAAAACTTGGAAGTTATGTAAATAAGAAGAAAAAAGTAGGATTCGAATTAAAGAAGCGGGGTTATATTGAAAAATACATACCTCACGTAAGTCAAGCTTTAATTGAATTATTAGGATTAAAAGATTCAGAAGAAGAATCATTAAATGATCATCTTAAAGAAATATTAGAAGAACAAAGAGGAAAAGTTGAAGAAGTTGGAAAAATTGACAATCCTGATTTTGATGAAGAATTCGCTAATATTGGAAAGGAAGATCCAGAAGATGAAGAAGAAGATTTAGAGGAAGAAAATGAACGTAGTTGATGAAATTAAAAAAGTATCAAAGATGATATATGAAAAAGTAAAGAAAGAAGAAAAACCGACTATTGAAACTCCCATCCGATCTTTGTCTAATGTAGAATATGATATCAAAGAGGGGTATTTTAAATTATTAAGTAAAACTAAAGAAAGGACTTTGTCTGCTACAACCATTAAAACTTTTGCTCAAACTTTGAGAATGATGGCATTATCTAAAAATTTAGTTGAAACAGAAGATGTGGCAACTAAAAGAGAAGCTTATTACGTTTCTAAAAACTGGGGTGATGCAAGATTCAAAGAACAACCTGAATCTGACACAGTAATGGATGATGTAGAAGCAATGTTAATGGTAAACAGAGAGCAAATTGGATTTATTCCTGAAGAAAAAGGTGGGGATATTGCTGGCGATTTAACAGTAATAGATATTGATTCTGAGTCAGGTAAAGAATTAAAAATTGATTGTACAAAATTTGGTTCTGGAGCTTATTCAATTCCAAGTTCAGTTGAACATTTAAAATTTGAAACAAAAGCAAAATTTATTTTGGCTGTTGAAACAGCGGGTATGTTTCAAAGATTAGTTAAACACAAATATTGGAAAAAATCAAATTCAATTTTAATTTCTATGGGTGGAGTTCCGACAAGAGCTTGTAGAAGATTTATTAGAAGATTAAGTGATGAAATGAAATTGCCAGTTTATGTATTTACAGATGGAGACCCCTATGGATTCCTAAATATTTACAGAACATTAAAAGTAGGTTCTGGTAATGCAGCCCATATTAACAAATATTTTTGTGTTCCTCAAGCTAAATTCATTGGAGTTACTCCTTTAGATATAGAAGAATACAAATTACCTACGCATCCTTTGAAAGATGTTGACGTTAAAAGATTAAAAGATGGTATCAAAAATGATCCTTTTGTTCAAGAACATAAAGAATGGCAAAACGCCTTACTAAAAATGATTAAAATGAAAGTAAGAGCAGAACAGCAGGCGTTTGCGGCACATCATTTAAATTTCGTAATTGATACATATTTGCCAGATAAGATAAAAAACCCTAAAAAATGGCTTCCTTAGGTGCAAATAATAGTAAATCTTATAAATAAAACTTTTTTATTCTATTCATATCATCATGGCCCGGTAGCCTAGCCTGGATAAGGCGACAGCCTTCTAAGCTGTAGACCGTGGGTTCGAATCCCATCCGGGCCGTGCAAACCGCGATGAGGCTGGATCGAGTTGTCGATTCACCCTCATCGAATTATATTATTACCCAAAAGGGGGAGTGGCCAAGCGGCTAAGGCAATCGGCTGCAAATACTTCATCAGGGCTGGTGAACACAAATGTGTTATGATCAGTAGAGCCCGTTGATCGTGGGTTCGAGTCCCACCTCCCCCTTCAATTTCTTAATAATCTTTTTAAAAGAATAACAATTATTTTATTATATGAATTTAAAAAAACACATCAATGATTACTTAGATAAAGAAATAATTGAATATAAAACAGATATTTCCAATTTCAGAAAATCTAAAAGATTTTTAGAAAAAGCAGATCTTGAAAATTCAACTTATGTTGTTAATTTACAATCTTGTTGGGCTAGAGAAGGTGAAGAATCAGTTGTTGTAGAAGTAAAAGGTAATTTAGAAAAAGCAATTGGTATTGCAGAAGCAGAATTTATAGAAATAAATGAGCGGTATGATGTTCAAGCTTTTTACAATGTAAAAATCAAATTAAAAGGTATTGCTTTTAGTGTTCCTGAAGAACTTTGGACTAAATATAAATTTAAATCTTTTTTATAAAAAATCTAATATTTTTTTGACATTTTTTTATTTAAGAAATTCTAATCGTTGATTATTACTATAAGATATATTTGAAGTATATTCTATAATCTCTATGTTAAAAGTGATAAATATTTATAAGGATATTTCCTAGAATAAAAAATATAATAATGAGTTTTTGGCGAAACTCGGTATTTGTTATTGGCGTTTTGTTTTGTTCTGAGAGTGTTATACATACACTTGAATATAAATATATGGATAGTATAAACTATATTTTGAAAACTATATGTTGGATAAAAGTTTATGCGGGGGAAGAAAAAAATGGATTTTATAGTACAAGACGCGTTAAAAAACGAAGAACGAATGAATACCAATATGGAAGAATCCACTGTTGGTCAAGCAAAAATTAAAGTAATTGGAGTTGGTGGTGCCGGTGGTAATATGGTTAACTGGCTTTACAACAAAGGTATCAAAGGTGCTGAAATTCTAGCATGTAATACAGATCAACAACACCTAGATATGACAGACGCTGATAAAAAGTTCCTTATTGGTAAAGATTCTACTAAAGGTTTAGGTGCAGGTGGATGGCCAGAAAAAGGAGCAGAAGCAGCTCAAGAATCAATTTCACAAATAAAAGAAGTTCTAAAAGGATCTGATATGGCTTTTATTTGCGCAGGAATGGGCGGAGGTACTGGTACAGGTGCAGCTCCAGAAATCGCAAAAGTAGCAAAAGATACAGGTGCAATTGTAATTGGAACAGTAACAATGCCTTTCGATATTGAAAGAGCAAGAATAGACAAAGCTGAATACGGTTTAAAACAATTAAGAAAAGTTTCAGATACTGTAATTGTAATTGATAACAACAGATTAGTTCAAATAGCAGGTAATTTACCTATTAAACAAGCTTTCGCTGTTGCTAATGAATTAATTGCAACAATGATTAGAGGTATTGTTGAAACAATCGCAGTTCCAGCTTTAGTTAACCTTGACTTTGCTGACGTAAGAACTATTATGACTAATGGTGGTGTTGCTGCTATTGGTGTAGGAAGTTCAGATACTAATAACAGAGTAGAAGAAGCAGTTAGTGGCGCATTAGAAAATCCATTATTAGAAATAGATTATGCTGGTGCAACAGGAGCTTTAATTAACGTTATTGGTGGAGAAGATTTAACTTTAGATGAAGTAAAGAAAATCGGTGATATCGTTACAGAAAGTTTAGACCTTGATGCAAAAGTTATCTGGGGTGCTAGAATTGATGAAGCTATGAAAGGAAAATTAACAGTTATGACTATTATCACTGGAGTTAAATCTCCTTGGATAACTGGACACACTGAACTTTCATCTCGACAAGCGAGTGCTGAGTTAGAAGACGATTTAGGTATTGAAATAGTAAGGTAAACGGAAAGAATTTTTCTTTCCCCTTCATTTTTTCTTGCCTTCACTTGCAATTTCTCACCCCCTATTGAAACTAAGGTGGAGGCAACTCATTTTCTTAAATTTTAAGGTTATCTTTTTAAAATAAAATAGTTTATTTATTTTAATGATAGTAAAAAGATCATATCAATTAGCAGAAATAGTTAAAGAACAAGCAGAATTATTACATCATGAAATATTTCATAAAGAGAATAATAATGAGTTAGGAAATAATTATTATGCGGGGTTTCAGTATGACAAATTAATGGGTTATATAGAAATGAATTCTGCAAGATATGGTTCTTTTGGAAAACAAAAGATACCTTGTATAAATATATTTACAGGAATAACTTATTCTCCTCAAATAATAAATAATAAAATCCCTGAGTTGGATATGAATTTCTGTAATGATCAATATATTTCTTTTATGGGAATACTTCCAAAATTTAGAAATTGTGGAATTGGAACAGAATTATTGAATAAAACAATTGAATATTTAAATTTTGAAGATTCACATAGCACCAGGTGTTTGTGGGCAATAGTAGATGAAAAACATCCTTCAGACTCTTTTTGGTTGAAAAATAATTTTAATTTAAGAGGTGCTTATGAGATTCCTGATGTTCAAACGGGTAGAATAATTGCATCAAATCAAAGAGTTTATGTAAGACATATAAATTAATTATTTTTTATTCAAAATTTTGTCTTTTAAACTATCTGAACCTTTTTTGATTTTAGAAATTAACTTTTCTGCTTGTTTCTTCATCATTCCAGACCATTCATAGAATGCTTCATCCCAATCTTCTACTCTTCCACCATATTCATCAAAATAAGTCATTGATTCAATAGTGTGTAAGATTTTTTTAGGTGGTAATTCATCTGAATACCCCACAGTAATTATAGTTTGAGGTCTTGCTTCATCAGGGATTTTCAATATTCTTTTTAACATTCCTTCTTCAAAAGCACTAATCATAGAAGTACTTAAACCCATATTACTTGCTTTAAGTAATATGTTTTGGGTAGCTAGAGCACAATTTTGCACAGAATATAGCATTTCTCCTCTTACTCCATACATTCTTTTAATTTCATCTATATTAGCAGTTACCACAATAATAATCGGTGCCTGAGAAATCCAATTTTGTTGAAAACAAGCATCAGCTATTTTATTCTTAATATTTTGATTTTTAATAACAATAAATTTCCAGGATTGTAAATTTCCTGCAGAAGGTGCTTTTCTAGCAGCGTCAATTAATTCAATAACATCATCAGGATGAATCTCTTTATCTTTGAATTTTCTTATACTTCTTCTATTTTCCAAGCATTTGTCGAAATCCATAGTAAATTATTTGATTTTTAGTTAATAAATGTTTTTATTCAGGGAGTTTTTATCTACTCAAGGCCGATTGTTTCATCAATTCCCTTGGCAATGTCTATTAATTCATTTATTGATGAATCTAAATCTTTTTTTATCTTTTCTATTACATATCTTAAGTTTTCTTCCCTAAGATAGTATCTGTTTTTTGTGTTAATTGCAATCCCAGCTTCTATCAATTTGTTTAAATGATGTACAACAGTACCTCTGCTAAGGTTTAATTTTAATGCTAGT
>Ga0075112_1000805_pt1 | contig 12203 bp, 9 predicted proteins | sample AntAceMetag02UKF_FD_69783 | JGI IMG/M metagenome (GOLD analysis project Ga0075112, IMG submission 69783) | Saline lake microbial communities from Ace Lake, Antarctica - Antarctic Ace Lake Metagenome 02UKF | ecosystem: Environmental > Aquatic > Non-marine Saline and Alkaline > Saline | place... | reverse complement strand
TTGGAAATTGGAAATTAGAAAAAAACACATTAATTCGGATCTGTTATCCAATTTCCAGTTTCGAATTTCCAGTTTCAGCATCCGATTTTCAGATTCGACGTCCGATTTTCAACCAGAAAAAATACCCCATTTCCGGGAAAAGTGTAAACTTATGAATGAAGGATGCCAGAACATCCAACGATAAGTAAACAACTCATTGTAAAAATCTATAATTGTTTATGGCGATTCGCTCGTTCTTTGGCTCACCGCAGGTTAAGGTGAAAAATCCTTTTTTCCGGAACCGGGGTTTCAGGTTTCGGGTGTCAGGTTTCAGTACCTACTTCCTATTTTCTGAATATAATAAGCATAACTATTCGTTATTACGTTTAATAAGCTGAATACGCCAGGTTTTTTCCTGACACCTGACACCTGACACCTTGAATCTGAGCATGACCTATTCAACAACTGAAAAAATATCACGTTAGTCCGCGATGAGCCCGTTCTTTTTCCTTTTTTATCCTGAAAATCATGCAATAATCCGAGTGATCCAATATTTCCTTTGATTTTTTTCCATGACTCTGATGAAATACTCTGGACTCTGACAGGATCGTTCCGGTTCTGCTGATTTTTCATCCATACACTGTTCATTCAATCAAGGAGGCTAAAATGCCTGAATTCGCTTATCAGGAGATGTTTCCCATGGGAAAAGATACCACCCACTACCGGCTCCTGACCAATGATTACGTTTCCCTTTCGTCCTTCGAAGGCAAGGAAATCTTGAAAATCGACCCTGAAGCTCTCACCCGTATCGCCCAAGAGGCCTATAGAGATGTCTCTCATCTGCTGCGATCCAACCACCTGTCCCAAGTGGCAGCCATTCTGAAAGACCCTGAGGCATCAAAGAATGATCAACTTGTGGCGATGGAGATGATCAAAAACGCCATCATATCAGCAGAGATGGAATTTCCCATGTGCCAGGACACAGGGACAGCCATCATCATGGGGAAGAAAGGACAACAGGTGTGGACGGTTTTTGATGAGGGGGAAGCCCTGTCAAGAGGGGTGTATAATGCCTATGTGCAGAACAATCTGCGCTATTCCCAGAATGCTCCCCTGAACATGTTTGAGGAAAAGAATACAGGCTGTAACCTTCCGGCACAGATCGACCTTTACGCAACCCAAGGAGCAGAATACCGATTCCTTTTTGTAGCAAAGGGCGGCGGGTCCGCCAACAAGAGTTACCTGTTTCAGGAAACGAAAGCGGTCCTGAATCCTGATTCGCTGAAAAAATTCATGAAAGAAAAGATGAAGACCTTAGGAACGGCGGCCTGCCCCCCCTATCACCTGGCCTTTGTTATCGGAGGGACATCTGCTGAACTGAATCTCAAAACCGTAAAGCTGGCCTCCACGGGATATTTAGATGCCCTTCCCACCACTGGGAATGAGGGAGGCCGGGCTTTCCGTGACACGGAATTGGAACAACAGGTCCTCGAAATGGCCAGAGATCTTGGAATCGGAGCCCAGTTCGGCGGCAAATATTTCTGTCTGGATGCCCGTGTTGTCCGCCTGCCAAGGCACGGCGCGTCCTGCCCTGTTGGCGTGGGGGTAAGCTGCAGCGCAGACCGCAACATCAAGGGAAAAATCAATCGAGACGGCATTTTCTTAGAACAACTTGAAACCAACCCATCCAAATATCTGCCTGAATCGGGGAACCTTTTCGAAAATGCCATTCCCATCGATCTGGACAAATCCATGGAGGTTATTCGCGCGGATCTGACAAAATATCCCGTTTTGACTCCCCTGCTCCTGACCGGCAAGATCATTGTGGGCAGGGACATCGCCCATGCAAAGCTCAAGGAACGGCTGGATCGAGGAGAGGGACTACCCCAGTATGTCAAAGACCACATTATCTATTACGCTGGACCGGCCAAGACGCCCAAAGGATATGCATCCGGTTCTTTCGGACCTACAACGGCTGCTCGCATGGATTCCTACGTTCCCATTTTTCAAGCCGAGGGTGGTTCCATGGTCATGCTGGCCAAAGGCAACCGTTCACGGCAGGTAACGGAAGCCTGTAAAAAATACGGGGGTTTCTACCTTGGCTCCATCGGGGGCCCGGCTGCCCGCCTGGGGAAGGAATGCATAACCAACGTGAAAGTACTTGAATATCCTGAGCTAGGTATGGAGGCAGTGTTTGAAATTACGGTCAAGGATTTTCCCGCTTTCATCCTTATCGATGACAAGGGGAACGATTTTTTTGAGAGGCTTCTGTAAGTTTCACCTGTAAAGGTTTTATAAAAGGTTGACGCCCGCCTGCCTCGCCTAACCATCAGAAGAATTGTTCCCAAATACAGGGGGATAGTAACATCGACCATTCTCAAAATAGAGTGCGAACGGCAATGGCGGGCAGGCCTTAACTCCGCTGTTTAAATTCTTGTCGCTAACGACTATGTAATGCAGTTTTCAAGTAAACCCTCTGGATGACAGGAAGAATCACCAGGGCCGAATTTCCGAATTGAGTAAAAAAAAGAAGCCCATGCTGAATTATGGGCTTCTTTTTGTTGTTTTTCATGTTTGGGAACGGTTAGAAATACGGGGACGAGATTGGCTTCCTTTTTTTTATCCGCAATCCAAAATCGTGTCTTAATCGCACCTTGGCGTGATTCAGACACGAAGACTTATCCTCTATATCGATGGAATTTCTCCACCTCCTGTTTGAGCCAGTCGGGCCAGAACTCTTCCGCGATGGGATAACTGGCGTCCAGCGCCTGAAAAGACCCGTCTCCTGCAATTTTCCTGATCCGTTCCAGGGTATTGTATTTTACTTCATCCACACCGACAATCTTCGCTACGGCCTCATTAATTTCGTCTAAGCTTTTGTCATAGGGGTTCTCGTCTTTGAACGCCCGCTGTGCGGCTAATTCGTTAAGACAATCAATTCCTCTGTGCCACTCCTTGAAAGAGGGAAAAAACATGGGGCCGTAGGAGATCCAGAATTCAAGAAAACGGGCGCCCGCATTATAGACCACCCATACGGAACCCCCTTCGCTCACACTCCCACGAACGATGCTGTCATCCCCCATGGCGATGCTCTTGCCATGCAGCAGAGAATCAATCCCACCGAATTTGAGTCCCACCTCTTTCCTCCTGGTATTGCTTTCCCCTTCCTGAAATGTCCTGATGGCCTGGGGAAGCTTGATCAATGCCGGCAACAGATCGGTTTTGAGGCCTTCCGCTATTCCTACGGTAACTCCCCAGCCCGATTCGGGATTTGGAATCACCACATCTGCAGTGGATTCTTTATAATGGTCCGTCAGCTCCAGGCCAAGCTCTCTTCTTATCTGAAAGATCTCTTTTCCACGAAATGTAGAACCCACATTCCCGAAATACACCCCTTGAAATACATCGGGCATCATCCGGCTCTGCCTCAATCTTTTCGTTTCAATTCCGCTTGAAGAGCACAGGGTCATTTCCGCACCATCATATTCCTTCTCTGTACGGCCTCCAAGCCTTCGGTGCGAGCAGGATTCAGAACAGACGACAAAAGCCCCGTCAATGGTAGCATAACAGAGAGGCTCAAAGGCCGTATCATCCGTCATGGCTATCATGCAGGTTTCCTTTCCATCATGCACCAGTGCAGTCAGGGCAAAAGTCCCCCTTCCGTGGAGTTTATCAATAAGTCTTTCCCCTGCCTGGAAGGTAAACCCCTCTTCCGTCAGATATTTATGCAGCAAAGCGCCTATAATCTCAGTCTTGTTGTCGGTCTGGAATTTGTAATCGGCCTCAAGCTCCGCCTTCAAATCGTCCCCCTGGATCAGGTATCCGTCCATTGTCACGACAACTTTCAAAGGGGAACTGGATTTCGGGAAAACCTCAACAGGCTCGACATTCATTTTTTCAGCGACTTTTCTCTTTGTATATCCGATATTTCCAATGGCAGCTACCGGCTGTAGATGCTGCAGCATCCTGATGACATTGAGGTCTATGACTTCCGCAATCCTGCCAAGCCCTTTGTAAAGGTAGATGTCCTTTCCCGTTCCAACTGCAAGTCCCGTACTAGCTTTGCCCCTGTGCTGACAAGCGCCGGTAGCAAGAAAGGCCTTATTCACCAGAGCATTATCTGCGGGAGAATAGATTCCAACAATTCCATCCATATTTTCTTCCTTCTTTCTTTTGAAATGGTTTATGAACCTGTTGAGTAGATTTGAAATTGACCGAAATGAGAAGAATAGTAGGGAAACGAGGACCCTGTGTCAAGAAATAATCCAATGACGAGCGCTCTTCAAAATGTAGTAGACCGTAAGCAGTAGGCAGAAGGCGGTCCCGTAGCACCGGAGTATCCTCAGAAGCCTTGCATGCACTTCATTTGGGTTTAGGGTTTCCCGCTTTCGCTTCGCTTCAGACGGGATCTTTGACAAAGTTCGGCATGGGTTTTCACCCTGTGTGAGTGGCATCCTTGCCACGACCAGATCTGCATGAATCAGAAATCGATAGTTCGAGCACCCTGAAAAATCGCGGCGGGACGTCGCTCACACAGACATGCTATGAAACCCGGAAATTTCTTCCTCGATAAGCCCGGATTTTTTCCAACCAACAGCGGCGCTCATATCTTGACATGCATGGCACCCGGGTATTAAAAGAAACGGATCAGCAAACCAAAAGCCGGGTAAAACAAGTTGGAAGAATCAAAAGACAACAAGTCGCCTTATCAAGATCTCCATGTATATTTTCTCAATGGGGTATTTGAAAGAGAAAATGAAGCCGGCTTCGGAAGTTCGTATATGGGGAACTGGGTGGAAGACGAAATCTCCTTCCTCTTTTTTTCCGAACCTTCCCTGGATCTTGTAAATCAGGCAATCGATATGCGACCGGACCTTGCAGTGGTAGATGAGTTTTCTTTTTCCTATGAGGACTGGCAGGGAGGGGATACAGGCCCCCAGCGGATCGCACAGTTTATGATTCTTCCACCATGGTGGGAAGAGCCCTCCGACGATGAGACAGTGAAAATCATCCTGGATCCGGGAGTGGTTTTTGGGAATTGCCTGCATCCAACAACCAGGGATTGCCTGAATGCCCTGTCCCGCCTTTTCGGGACAACCAAGCCGGACAAAGTTCTCGATCTTGGCACAGGGACAGGAATTTTAGCCCTGGCAGCGGCACGTCTCGGCGCAAAAGAAACGGTTGCCGTTGATTTAAATCCTCTCTGCGTAAAGACTTCCAAAAGGAATGTGAGCCTTAACGATCTGCAAAACCGAATTCAAATCATGGAAGGCAGAGCAGAGAGCCTCTCGTGGGAGCCTTTTGACCTTATAATCGCTAACATTCATTACGAAGTATTGGAAAAGATCATCCAGAAAGGAGCGGCCTGCGGCAGAAAGCAAAAGATTCTGTTTTCCGGTTTGCTGCGAAGCCAGTACCTCAATATTAAAGCGACACTAAAAAACCATGGGTTTGTGCTCCTGGGGGAGTGGGATCACGAAATGACATGGTTCACTATCTTGGCGGATACCGGAGAAAAATAAAGAAATGACCACTGAAGAACAGACAATAAGGCTAGAAAAGCCACAGGGACATGGGTGTTTTGCATGCGGCACGGCCAATCCCATAGGATTGAATATGGAATTTTATCGCAACGAAAATGCCATTTGTTCGGAGGTCACCATTGGGAAACAATACGAAGGCTGGGAAAATATGGTTCACGGAGGCATAGTCTCCACGCTGCTTGATGAAATCATGTCGTGGACGGTTATGTATTTCAAAAAATCCTTTCTGGTCACCAGAAAAATGGATATCAAATACATTAAACCGGTTCCCATCGAAACGCTTCTTATCGTGAGTGGAAAACTTGGCAAAAAAGTAAAAGAGCCGAAGATTCAGGTTGGCGGGCAGATTCGAAACAAGGCAGGGAACCTTCTTGTTCGGAGTTCAGGGGAATTCGTCATGGTTCCCGAGGAAAAACTGTCCACCGTGTCAGGAGCATTAAAAAAAGACATGCTTCGGCTTTTCCAAGGTTTCTCATAAGCGCCGCCTTCCCGTTTTAAACGGGATCTTATCGATAAAGGGACTTCTTAAAAAAGTCTCGCGCGGAGACGCAAAGACGCAGAGACGCAGAGAAGAACAGGTTTCGGGTTTCAGGTTTGAGGCACCCAGTTTACCCGATAAAGACGGGATCTTCGACAAATTTCAAATTTCCATTTTCCAATTTCATATGAGCGGGGCCGCCGGCTAGAAAAAAGCCAGTCAGATCTAAGAAGAAACTTCTCACACGATTATTTACCGCCCGCTTGTCCCGTCGCCGGGGCTTGTCCCGCTAGCGGGGCTTCGTTCAAGACGCAAAGAACGCTAAGATTTTGTTTTTTTACCGAATCGGAACGGACGATTCGATAAAGCAATCAGCCCTTCGGGCATTTCGGGAGAATGGTTACGTTTCACACAGAGAAGAATAATGGCTGTTTTTTCGAATCGTCCGTTCCGATTCGAAAAAGGCTTTGCGGCCTTGGCGACTTCGCGGTTCAATTTCCTTAATTGAAGTCTCACACGAGGAGGTACAAATCATGCTGCAGGACGTATTTTTGACCGATGAAGAACGGTTAATTCAGGAAGAAGTCAGAGATTTTGTCAAGAAAGAGATACCGCCGGAACTTCTCAAGAAAATGGACCGGGATGAAATCACCTATCCAAGAAAATTTGTGGAGGCCCTTGGAAAAAGGAACCTGCTGGGATTGAGATTTGGGAAGAAATATGGGGGAAGGGAGTGCAACTGGACTTCGGAAATGGCCGCACTCGAGGAGATCGGTGTACTCGGCATGGCACTCGGCTGCGCTTTTTCCATGCCTTCTATTGTCGGGCAGGCCCTACATGGTTTCGGGTCTGAGGATCTCAAAGAACGCTTTTTGAAACCAATGCTCAAAGGAGAACTCATCTCTGCCGAAGCCTTGACGGAACCAAGGGGTGGATCTGATTTTTTTGGCGCTACCACCCTCGCCAAAACAGATGGGGATCATTTTGTCATACGAGGACAGAAACGATTTGTGGTTGCCGCAAGTGGAGCAGATTTCTTTGTGGTGTACTGTAAGACGGACCCGGAGGGAAAACCTCATAAAAGAATCAGTCTTATCCTCATTGAATCGGAAAGGGAAGGAGTCGAAGTCAAACACCTGTACAATCTCATGGGTACGAGAGGAGGCGGAACGGGACGACTTATTTTCAGGGACGTACGTGTGCCCAGGACCAACCTCATCGGCGAACTCAATCAGGGCGCACTTATTTTTAATTCCATGATGATTCCTGAACGCCTCACATCCGCAGGAGGGTCTCTGGGACTGGCACGGGCTGCCCTTGAGGTTGCCACCCGGTACAGCAATAGGAGATACGCCTTCGGCAAAAAGATACGGGATTATCAGGGGGTCAGCTTCAAGGTTGCAGACGCCATTACTCAATTGGATGCGGCCAGATCCCTCTGTCATGCAGCCTGCAGGGCCGCAGACGCGGGACTTCCCTCGGCCAGGCGTCTGGTCAGTGAAGCCAAGAAATTCTCCACCGATATGTGCTGGGAGGTTTCCAACCAGGCTATGAGGATCATTGGAGGCATCGGATACACAAACGTGTTTCCCATTGAAAAAATGGTCAGGGATGCGAGGCTCAGCCAGATTTGGACCGGAACCAATGAGATCATGAGCCTCCTGATCCAACATGAGTATTACAAAGAAGTCATGAATGACCCCAATCCTCCGAGGATAAGCGAAGCGGATGCTGAAGAATCCCACATGGAGGATGAAAAAGTGTATGAAGATGATGAGATGTGGACCAAGGGGTGGTAAAATATAAAGAAAGGAGAGACCATGAACAAACCGTTTGAGAAAATAACAGTGATAGGAGCAGGCACCCTCGGCGCACAAATTGCCCTGCTGGCCGCCAATGCCGGCTATGATGTAACGATTTATGATGTACGTGAGGGAGCCCTCGGAAAAACAATAGACAACCTCTGTTCGAGCATTCAGGAAAAAGGGATTCAGCCAATGATTCCCTGGGAACAGGTGAGCCTCCTGCAAAAGGAAATTCGAGGGGTAACAAGCCTTGAGGAAGCATTGAAAGACGCTGAGCTTGTGGTGGAAAGCGTGCCGGAAATCCTGGAAATCAAACAAAATGTTTTCAAGGAACTCGGACAGAAAGCGAATCCTCAGACTATTTTTGCCACGAACAGTTCTTCCATGCCCATATCGCGTATGGAAGAAAGCAGCGGAAGGCCGGAAAAATGTCTTAACATCCACTTCTACAACATTTTGGAAGGGATGAACATGGCGGATGTCATGGGAGGCACCCGGACCACGCAGGATGTCATGGACAAGGGAATCGCCTGGGTACGTTCCCTGGGATGCATCCCCCTGACCGTGAAAAAGGAGCTCTTAGGTTTTTGTTTCAATCGGGTATGGCGGTCCATCAAACGGGAAGGGCTTTGGATGTGGGGGAACGACTGCGTGGACTTCAAAGATGTAGACCGGGCCTGGATGACCTTCACCGGAATGAAAATGGGGCCTTTCGGAATCATGGACGGGGTAGGACTTGATGTGGTCCACGCCATCGAGATGGTCTATTATAAGGAGTCTAAAGATCCGAAAGACAAGCCTCCGCAGGCATTGAAGGAAAAGATCGACCGTGGCGAACTGGGCGTAAAAAGCGGTGAGGGGTTTTATTCCTACCCTGACCCGGAATTCGCCCGTGCCGATTTTCTCAATCCACTTTTATAATACAGGCATCGGCCTGGGCTAATCCGCCGCAAATGCCACCGAGAGCATATCCGCCGCCCCGCCTTCGCAACTCATACATGAGGTTCATGATGAGCCGGGCGCCGCTTGCGGTATTGGGGTGCCCGATGGCAATGGCACTGCCGTTAATGTTGGTCTTCTCCCGCAGTGCCTCGGCCTTTTCCCTGTCTTTGTCCACGAGCAGCAGCGTACTGACCAGGGGAACTGCAGCGAAAGCTTCATTGATTTCCATGACGGCTATCTCATCAAGGCCAAGTTCCGCACCTTTGAGGGCTTTTACTGCAGCATGAGCGGGAGCTTCCGGTATGAGATGGGGACTGATGGCGACGGAGGCCATGGACACAATTTCAGCCAGCGGCTCAAGGCCCAATTCCTGGGCCTTAGCCCTGGTCATGAAAAGGATGGCTGTAGCTCCATCGTTCAATCCGGGAGCATTCCCTGCAGTGACGCCTTTGCAACCATAGATACCCGGAAGCCTGGCGAGCCTCTCCATGCTCGCGTCTTTTCGGTACTGCTCATCGATGTTGAGGAGAATCGGATCCCCCTTTTTCTTTGGGATCTCCAGGGTCATCATTTCTTCTTTAAATTTGCCGGCTTCCCATGCCCGCCCATAATTCCGGTGGCTCCTTAAGGCCCATTCATCCTGTTCTTCCCTGGAAACGCCATATTCTATGGCCACGTTATCAGTGTCCACCGAGACCGGGTTAAAATCCTTATAACCCAGGGCAAAGAGGGGATCTTCCATCTTGACCTCGCCGATTTTGAAACCTTGCCAGCGCATTCCACGGACGATCTGGGGTTCCTGGCTGAAAAGGGTCGCTCCGCCCGCAATGGCCGTCTCAATCTCGCCTGCCGCCATCGCCCGGCAGCCTAAATGCACAGCCGACATGGCTGAAACACAGGCTTTGTCAATAGACACCGATGGTGTTTCTGCCGGTAAACCGGCCTTGAGCAGCGTCTGACGGGCGGCGACCGGAGTGAAGACATCCTTGCAGACCGAGGTATCACCCACACCCCAAAACACCTCATCAACTTGCTCACCAGGGATTCCGGATCGGGTCAGGATTTCCTTCATAGGCAGAGCGCCAAGATCGAAATAGTCCACATCCTTAAGCGACCCACCGAAACGCCCGAAAGGCGTCCGTACTGCTTCGACGATAACGATATCCTTATACATCCTGTTATTTTTTAATTTTGTATTCATGACTGGTTTTCCTCCTATGAGGCACTCGGCCCGTTGGCCTATGATCGTGTTATCAACCCTACCCCAAAAAATGACTTTGGTTTTTCCCGAAGTGGCTCTTTTTGTTTAGGGAGTATAGGGAACTTACTCTTGTGAGTCAAACGACATTCAACTTTTTGAGTTCGGATAACATGGTTCGGACTAAAAAGCTACAGGCACGGGACTTGTGTTTCAGGCCAGAAAAGAAACTTGACAAATGTATTCTCATAGGAAACAATGCCCACAATATATTCCAGATTCAATCTTGCATCTTACAGCTTAAACATCTAATTCCATCTATTTCAATATCATATATTTCTGCGAAAAAAAGGACACGCATAGATGGAGATCTTAAACCCCCAATAAATTTTCTTCTTTGGAAACTTCGTTGCTTTAATACGGATGTTTTTAAGTACTGCGGGATTACACTTTTCCTTCTCCTTAACTACAGAAGGCTGCTGGCATAAATTGACCCTATCTCATAGAAAAAAAGAACGATACATTTCATTCACTCAAATGCTTTTAGCGAGTCTGAAAAAAACTGAGAGAATAACGAGATGATTTCAGAAAAAGATATAGGGAAAAGAATCAAGAAGATCAGAACCTCGAAAGAGATGACCTTGGAAGTCCTTTCTGAAACAACTGGTTTTACCAAAGGGTACCTTTCAAAAGTTGAAAACAGTGAAAAGGCGCCCCCTGTATCTACGTTGATAAGAATTGCAGGGGCGTTGGAGGTTCAACTTTCAGAAATCTTCCAGGAAAACGAAGGAAATGATGTTTTTTCACTGGTCAGGAAAAATGAAAGAAAGGTCATGGCGCGAAACGGTTCTATTTTTGGGTATTATTATGAGACCCTTGCGCATAGATTCACAAACAAGAGTATGGACCCGTATATTCTTACCCAGCCTGTTGACCCTGAAGAAGTCGCTGTCTTTCAACATGAAGGCGAGGAAATCCTCTTTCTTCTGGAAGGAAAAATGCAATTTGTACACGGTAACAGGGAGCACATTCTTGAAAAAGGCGACTGTGTTTATTTTGATGCGAACATACCCCATTACGGCACCACCCTTGGAGACAAGCCGAGCAAATGCTTCATGGTTATATATACCCCGAAAGAAAAAGGAACACTGGCATGATGAATTGTGAAGGAATAAAGAATGTCGGAATAGTCGGTGCAGGACTGATGGGCCATGGTCTCGCTCAAATATTCGCGCTTAAAGGGTACCCTGTAAGGGTCATTGACAACAACATAGCCGTCTTGGAGCAGGTTCCCGAAAAGGTACGCGGAAACCTCCAGGTATTTCTGGACCTGGATTTGATTACTCGGAGTGACGCTGATGCATGTTTGGAAAAAATTCAGTTATGCGAAGATCTAGGGGATTTGCACCAGGAAGGTTGTATAATCATTGAAGCAATCAGTGAAAATCTGGACAAAAAAAAGGCCCTCTTTTCTCAAATCGAAAAGCATGTTTCCCCGGAGACCATCCTTTGCAGCAACACATCGGCCATCAGCATAACAAGCATCAGCGAAGATCTGCGTTTTAGAGATAGGGTTGTCGGCACCCATTTCTGGAACCCGCCCCATATCCTTCCCTGTGTAGAGGTGATACAAAGCAAATACACCTCCGCGGAGGTCTTCGAAACCGTCGTTTCATTCATGAAAAAAGCCGGAAAAGAGCCGGTCAGGGTACTCAAAGATGTTCCCGGTTTTCTGGGGAACCGGATGCAGCATGCCTTGTGGCGCGAAGCCATTTCCCTTGTTGAAAAAGGTATTGCGAGCCCTGAAGATATAGACAAAGTAGTCAAATCCTCCTTTGGACTCCGTCTCGCATTCATCGGGCCTCTGGAAACCGCAGATCTGGCAGGCCTGGACCTGTCGTTAGACGTTGAAAAAGATCTCTTCCCTCATTTAGAGAAATCAACGGAACCTTCGCCTGTTCTAATAAGCAAAGTAGATTCCGGGGAAACAGGAGTAAAGACGGGGAAGGGTTTTCACGAATGGGATGAAAAAAAAGCAAAGAATCTCATAAACAAAAGAGATGCAACGCTGTTAAAGATCCTGAAGGAAACCATTCCGCAGGATGAAATGTAACCACTGGCATCATTGAACTTAGACCCCCATGAAAGGAAAAACCTATGGGTGAAATCCCGGTATTTTTTCTTCACGGCCTTGTTTACGCGGGACTTCTTTTCCTCGTATCCTCGGGGCTGACCCTTGTCTTCGGTATGATGAATGT
>Ga0075112_1000796_pt1 | contig 12314 bp, 8 predicted proteins | sample AntAceMetag02UKF_FD_69783 | JGI IMG/M metagenome (GOLD analysis project Ga0075112, IMG submission 69783) | Saline lake microbial communities from Ace Lake, Antarctica - Antarctic Ace Lake Metagenome 02UKF | ecosystem: Environmental > Aquatic > Non-marine Saline and Alkaline > Saline | place... | reverse complement strand
TGGGCATAAAAGGATTCTAATTCTGCTCCCCTTTTGCCTGAAAGTGTTTCCCAATTACAAACCGCTCCATTTTCAATTTCCTTTCCTTCAACATCTTTGAGTTTCGGGAACTGTAAACCTTTGTTGTATGGTGGTTTATTGAGTTCATCTACCATTTTTAAAAACAGCAGATAGGTGATCTGTTCTAAGTAATCACCATAACTTACACCATCATCACGCAATACATTGGCAAGGTTCCATATTTTTGATATTATAGCTGAATCTGTCATTTTTTTAATTTCTTAATGTCTTTTTCCAATTCTTTCAGGCTGTTTTCTTTTTCTAAGTGTTTTTGCTCTTTCTTATACTTTTTATACTCCTCGGTTGATTTATTCAATGCCTGTTTATGACTTATTTTTCCTGCATGTGTTAACAATTCACGACCATTGAGTTGAACAATCGAATCAAGCCTTTCAATCCAGTCTTTCATGTACATAGGAGTTTGTTGTTGCGCCATGGTTTCGGCAAAAGCCAGATATTGTTCAACAATTAACCCAAGAAGCTTCATTTCATCTTCATTCAGGTAATTTTTAGCAATGCTAATTTCATCTTTTTTAATGTTCCCTGCATCTTCTTTATCGTACGATAACATGCCCAATAAAGGCAATAAAGCATCGACACGGTGATATACCAATTCGGCAGCGGTTTGCTGACTAATTGCCCAAAGTAATTTGTTTTGTACTATTTTAAAGAATTGTATTGTTTTTTCATTCTTGGCATCGTAGTCGATGCTGGTGGCATAAATGTCTTTAATTTTTTGATAGAAGAATTTCTCTGAAATACGTATTTCTCGTATGCGATTTTGCAGCTCATTGAAATAGTTCATGGAAGTGCCCGACTTAAAACGCTCATCGTTTAAGGCAAAGCCTTTTATAATGTATTCTTTTAGGCGTTGCGTAGCCCAAATACGAAACTGTGTGCCTTGCTGCGATTTTACACGATAACCAACAGAGATAATTACATCGAGATTGTAATAATTAACATCACGAGATTGGTCTTTTCCTTCAATGGCACCGTGTTGAGTGGTTGTCCGGAATTTCCGGACAACCACTTCTTCCTGCAGTTCTCCTTCATTAAAAACATTTCGGATGTGTTCAGAAATTGTTCGTTTGTCTTTTCCAAAAAGTTGCCCCATTTGCAGTTGAGATAGCCAAACTGTTTCGTCATCGACACGAACATCTACCTTTATGTTTCCTTCCCTGTTTTGGTATATCAGTATTTCTCCTTTGTCCATTATTTAATTGTTTATGGATTTTCTGAAATTGTTTGCTTTTTCAAAGAAAATCTTGTCCTCTCCAAATTCCATTATACGTGTAACTTTTCCTTTGCATTTCCCACAAATGCCATGCACCATAATATCGTTTAGCGTATTCAAATGAATTTCCTCAACAGTAACTCCTTTTGCCGTGCCATTACAGGTAGAGCAATAAACACCATTTTCCAATAAGTAGTTAAAATCCTCCTTTTGCTCATCGTTCAGTAAGACGTTTAACTGAAATTGATTGATTTTTATTTGTTTTTGCCGTTTCATTTAGGATTTATTGTAAAATTTATCATCATTCCATTGTAATGGATTTTCGATGATATATGATTTTATTTTTTCAAATGATTCGTTGTTTCGTATAATATGGTCGTGAAACCGTGATTGCCATGCAAAATCGGCGTGGATTCGGCGGGCGTTGATGGTGCAAATGCGTTTGTATTGATTAATAATTACCCCCAATGTTGCAGGTTTCCATTTTTGTGATGCGGCGGCGGTTTGTGGTTGTGGTTGTTGTTGCGGTTGCGGTTGCGGTTGCGGTTGCGGTTGTGATTGTGGTTGTGATTGTGGGGTGGTAGAGACGCCCAATTTGGGCGTCTCTACAGCATCCGGTTTATCAATAACAATAATCCCATGTATATGATTTGGCATTACCACAAATGCATCCAAATTTACAAATGGAAAATGTTCAGGAATTTCATGCCAATATTTTTGTACCATTTCCCCAATTTCGGATAATTGTATTGAGACGCCCGAATCGGGCGTTTCTACAATATCCCCAAAATAATGTTCCCTGTTTTGCGTACAAATGGTCACAAAATAGGGTGCATTCCATCCATAATCCCAATTTTGTAATCGGGCCGATGATATGCGGTATTTATTTTGGTATTTATCGGTCATTTGTTGTTTTTGTTTTCTGTGGAGACGCAATGCTTTGCGTTACTATATAAAATATTACGTCTCTAAGCTGCCAGCACCTCATTCAATTCATTAATAATTTCATCCATCTCCTTGCCAAATAATTCTTGCATTTTGCCTCTCCCGCCTTGTGCATCAAAAGGGGTGTAATCCAAATCGTCTATTTCAATATGATAACTGCTCACCACATGGTCTTTAATCATTCGCAACCAGTCCATTTGTTCGGACGTAAAGCGCTTGTGCTGCCCGGCATTTTGTTTAAATATCCATGTTTTAAAATTTTCGTCAATGGTTTTGTCAAAGGCTTTAAGTTCTTTATCAATACCACAAGCACGGCGTATTAAAGAAACTAAAGCGGCTAACTCGTCCGTTGGTTGTTTGCTCTTTACAGTTTCAATAGCTTCGTAAGCGTTCCAGACATAATCGGGAGCAAGTATTGGCTTTTCCAATTTCAGTTTTTCCATTACATCTTTTATCATTTCAAAAGTAATGTTGCGGCGCATATAAGGCTGATTATAGAAAATACTCAGTGCATTTATTTCATCCTTGTGCTCTTCCAAATATTCAGTAAAATCTTTTACTGTTTCCCTGGCCTTATCAACAGAAAAACTATCCCATTCCGATTTGGTAACTGTATCAATGTTGATGCTGTCAATAATTTGCTCGTGTTGTTTGCGAACATTCTCCAGATACTCGTTTAATTCACCGTTAAAAGTATTTGCAGCCTTTGCAATCAGTTCTTGTTGTGCTTCTTTTTTGGCTTCTTCGTATTGGGCCGGAATTCTGTCTTGTTCAGGAGTATCTGCAATTATTTCCTGAGCTTTATTTTCAATTTCATCTCTATCAAAAGCCGAAAGAAGTTCTTTAGTAATTTGCTTTAGGTTTTTGCCTCCGGAATATTCCAATAGTTTCTCTTTCTCCTTTCCCGAAATTTGTTTTTCTAAACGTATCAATCGGTTTGATAGTGATAAAAACAAATCTTCGTCTTCCACACCCATTGTAACAGCCCCCAATAAATCCTTTAAAGCAACTGAAGGTTTTCGCTCTAATGGGCGGCTATCTGTTTTTTTTGATTTGCTTGCTCCAACAGCATCCACAATAACAAAATGGGTTTTATTATTGGCAGTTCTCGAAACCAATTGCAAAGTATCTTTATTAATCGTTCGTGTTCCTCTGCCTTTCATTTGCTCGAAGTAATTGATACTTTTTACATCACGCATAAAAAGCAAAACTTCTAATGGTTTTACATCGGTTCCCGTGGCAATCATATCAACAGTAACGGCAATTCTGGGATAATATGAATTGCGAAAACGATTTATGACGGATTTTGGGTCTTCTTCAATTTTATAAGTTACTTTTTTACAAAAGTCGTTGCCTTCATCAAATTCTTCTCTGATGATTTTTATAATATCATCGGCATGGCTGTCGGTTTTTGCAAATACTAATGTTTTCGGAACTTCGTATTCGTCGTTTTCATCCAGCCGCATTGGATAAATGTCGCGTTTTAATGCACGTTTATATTCACGAATAATATTTCTGATCTGACTCGGATTCACTACTTTTTTATCCAAATCGTTTCTTTCATATTTTGTATCTTCATCTTCCTGTTGCCATCGTTTTTTGCGGGTGAGTTTATCCCGCCTGTCAACGAACCAACCTGCTTTAACAGTTTCACCTTTTTGTGAAATTTCGGTTTCTATTGTGTAAACATCATAAGGTACATTTACACCATCGATAACAGATTCTTCGTAGGTATATTGGCTAACTACATTCTCATTAAAAAAACCGAAAGTACGTTTATCGGGTGTAGCTGTTAAACCAATCAGGAAGGCATCAAAATAATCCAGCACCTGTTTCCAGAGATTATAAATTGAACGGTGGCATTCGTCAATAACAATAAAATCGAATTGCTCGATAGGTATTTTGGCTGAGTACTCAACAGGAATAGCTTTCTTTTTCTTAGTTTGCTGTTGAAGCCATGTGCTTTCATTTGGATTCTCCAGTTCAGCACTTTCGTCTAATTCTTCACCCTTTAAAACGGAATACAAACGCTGAATGGTTGAAATACATACCTGACTATCCGGGGCAATATAGTTTGACGATAATAGCTGAACATTATATAATTCTGTAAATTTTCGGTTATCATCATTTGGTTGGAAAGTCAAAAATTCCTGTTCGGCCTGTTCGCCTAAATTTCTGGTATCAACTAAAAATAAAATACGTTTTGCATCGGCATGTTTTAGCAAACGATAAACAAAAGTTGCGGCAGTAAAAGTTTTACCTGCACCCGTGGCCATTTGTATCAGGGCTTTGGGCCTGTTCTTTTTAAAAGAATGCTCTAAGTTTTCGATGGCAACAATTTGAGCAGGCCATAGGCCTGTCGGGTCTAAAACAGGGGTATTCAAAAGTCTGCTTCTAAGGCTCTTTTCTTTTTTCAACCAATGTGAAATTGTTTCGGGTTTATGAAAACTAAACACATTTCTTCCTCTTGGTTTCGGATCTCGGTAGTCTGTGAATCGGGTTAATGTTCCTGTGCTTTCGTAAACAAAAGGCAATGGCTCGTTGTTCAGGTATTTTAATTTTGATTCAGCATATCCTTTTGACTGATCTTCGACAACAGTTAATCGGTGTCCTTCATCTTCACGTTTTGCTTCGATGATTCCAACAGGTTTTCGGTTAACAAACAAAACATAATCAGCAGGGCCAACATCTGTTTGATATTCTCTTACCGCAACGCCTGTGTTTGCCGACAAATCAATTTTCTTTTTTGATTGCACAAGCCAACAAGCATCGATCAACATTTTGTCGATTTTATCACGGGCAACTTGCTCAGGGTTTTGGTTGATATTATCAGTCATTTTTTAATTCCCGTAAAACGAACTTGTAAATCATAATTATATAAGTCCAACAAAATAACACAAAATATTTCATATAGCCAAATAAAATATTATTAAACTCAATTCTATTTCTTCCTCAATCATACAATGAAACACCAGAGCTTCTAATCACTATCCAATATTCTTAAATCAATTAATCAGTTCCCCTTGTATTATGCTTTCCCCGAAAACTTTTGGGTTAACCACTTTGTCTTTTAACTCAATTTAAAATACAATTATTTCACTGTAATATCCGATTATTTCACTATAAGACTCAATTATTTCACTGTAAGCTGTAATTTAGGCAGTATAAGAAGCAATTATGTTAGTGCAAGGCCCGATTTATCTGTTGTAAGGCTCTGTTTTAATTTAGCAATAATCAATTTTCTGTTATTACAAATTAGCGATTGTAATTTTAATTCAGAAGGTTACACCTCATATCAAAAAAAAAAGCCGGATACATATTGTATCTGGCTTTTCTATTTAGAAAATAATTAAAATTATTTTTTAATACTCTCTGTTTGCCATGCGTTTATAATTATTATATCTCCACTGGGCATCCGATTTAGCAATTTTAAATAATTTCTTTGCCTCTTCGGGGAAGGTTTTTTCCAATATTGTATATCGGTTTTCCGATTTCAGGAAATCTTCGAATTTACTCCAGTCAGGTTCTTTAGAATCTAAAGAGAAAGGATTCTTTCCTTCGGCTTCCAGCATTGGATTAAAACGATAATTATGCCAGTAACCCGATTCAACAGCATGCTTTTCTTCATCTTGTGAGTGTCCCATTCCTGCTTTCAGCCCGTGAGCAATACAAGGAGAATAAGCAATAATTATCGAAGGCCCCGGATATGCTTCAGCCTCTTTTATCGCTTTAAAGTATTGGGCCTGGCTTGCACCCATTGCTACTTGTGCAACATACACATAACCATAGGTCATGGCCATAGCTCCAAGGTCTTTTTTACGTTTTTTCATACCTGATGCGGCAAATTTTGCAACAGCTCCGACAGGAGTTGATTTTGATGCTTGTCCACCTGTGTTGGAATAAACTTCGGTATCCAAAACTAATACATTAACATCTTCGCCCGATGCAAGTACGTGATCCAAACCTCCGTAACCAATATCATAAGCCCAGCCGTCGCCTCCGAAAATCCAAATTGATTTCTTAACAAAATACTGTGAAAGAGAAAGCAATTCTTTTGCTAAAGGATTTGATTCATTCTTCAAAGCTTCAATAACTTTTTCTGATGCAATTCTTGATTGAGCAGCATTATCTTTTGCAGCTAACCATTCCTGCATAGCATCTTTAGTTTCTGTTTCCATGTAAGTTTCCAGAGCTTGGTTCATCTTTTCCGAAATACGTGACCTTAGTTTTTTCACTCCAATTGCAAAACCATATCCATATTCGGCATTATCTTCAAATAATGAATTTGCCCATGCGGGGCCGTGCCCACTTTTTAGATTCGGACAATAAGGAGATGCAGGTGCTGAACCTCCGTAAATTGATGAACAACCGGTAGCATTTGCAATCATCATTCTTTCACCAAATAATTGGGTTATTGATTTAATATATGGTGTTTCGCCACATCCTGCGCATGCACCTGAAAACTCAAATAATGGTTGGGCAAACTGACTGTTTTTAACACTTTTTTCTTTGGGTAATACCTCGTCTTTATATCCGACTTTATGATGCATATATTCCCATCGTTCAGCTTCGGCCATCTGAGTGCCGAGGGGTTTCATAACAAGAGCTTTTGTTTTTGCCGGACAAGTATTAGCACATACTCCGCAACCTGTACAATCCAAAACACTTACTTGAATTTTGTATTGATATTCTTTTGTTGCTGCAACACCTTTTATAGTTTTTGTTCCTTCAGGAGCATTTGCAACTTCTTCATCTGTAAGTAAGAATGGGCGAATTACAGCATGAGGGCAAACATAGGAACATTGATTACATTGAATACAATTATCGGGTTGCCATTCGGGGACGTTAACTGCAATTCCGCGTTTTTCATAAGCAGATGTACCAGCAGGAAATGTTCCATCTTCGGCTCCAACAAATGCACTTACCGGTAGTTTATCGCCTTCTTGAGCTATCATTGGTTCCATGATATTTCTTACAAAAGCAGGAAGACTTTCATCTTCTTTTATTTCCTTTACAATAATATCTTTCCATTCAGCAGGGATTTCAACTTTCACAACTTCACCACCTATCATTACAGCAGCAAAATTCATATTAACTATGTTTTCACCTTTTTTCCCATAAGACTTTACAATTGCTTCTTTCATTTCTTTAACGGCATCTTCGTAAGGAATTACTTCTGCAACTTTAAAGAAAGCCGATTGCATAATTGTATTTGTTCTTTCGCCGAGCCCTATTTCCTCTGCAATTTTTGTTGCATTGATCATATACATTGAAATATTATGTTCAGCAAGATATTTTTTGATATGATCGGGTAAGCGTTTTTTTGTTTCTTCTACGTCCCAGATACTATTTAATAGGAAAGTTCCGCCATCTTTTAAACCGGCAAGCATATCATATTTTTCAAGATATGCCGAAACATGACAAGCAACAAAATCAGGTGTGCCTACTAAATAAGGTGAGAGAATCGGGTTGTCGCCAAATCTAAGATGTGAAATTGTGATTCCACCGGATTTCTTTGAATCATAAGCAAAATATGCCTGACAATATTTATCGGTTGATTCACCGATAATCTTAATTGAATTTTTATTTGCACCAACTGTTCCGTCAGCCCCAAGCCCGTAAAATTTAGCTTCATAAGTGCCAGCAGGAGCTACACTAATCTCAGGCAATATTGGAAGTGATGAACCTTGTACATCATCCTCAATACCTACTGTAAAACGATTTTTGGGATTTTCAGAAGCAAGGTTTTCATAAACTGAGATCATCATAGCCGGAGTGGTATTTTTTGAACTCAATCCATAACGGCCTCCAATAATCATAGGTGCATTTTCTTTGTTGTAAAACAAATCTCTTAAATCAAGATATAAAGGTTCGCCATTTGCGCCGATTTCTTTAGTGCGGTCGAGTGTGGCAATTCTTTTTACTGTTTTCGGGCAGGCTTTCATAAAATATTTTTCTGAAAAAGGCCTGTAAAGATGAACGCTGATTAAACCGAGTTTTTCACCTCGAGCATTTTTATAATCAATAACTTCTTTGATGGTACAAGTTATTGAACCCATTGCAATGATAATATTTTCAGCATCATCTGCACCATAGTATGAGAAAGGATGATATTCACGTCCGGTGATTTTCTTCAGTTTCTGCATATAATCATCAACAACATCAGGTATATCATCATAGAATTTATCGGCAACTTCTCTGGTTTGAAAATAAATATCAGGGTTTTGAGCAGTCCCGCGGGTTACGGGATGTTCAGGATTTAGCGCATTATCGCGGAATTTTTGTAAAGCCTTGTAATCAACTAATTTAGCAATTTCTTCCATTTCCATTGCTTCAACTTTTTGTACTTCGTGAGAAGTCCGGAAACCGTCGAAAAAGTGAAGAAAAGGAACTCTTGTTTTGATAGCTGTTAAGTGAGCAACTCCGGCTATGTCCATAATTTCCTGAACACTACCTGTGGCAAGCATACCAAATCCGGCTTGACGAACACTCATTACGTCGCTATGGTCGCCAAAAATTGATAAAGCCTGAGCAGCTAAACTACGAGCACTTACATGAAAAACACCGGGTAATAATTCACCTGATATTTTATACATATTAGGTATCATAAGCAATAAACCTTGTGAGGCAGTAAAAGTGCTTGTTAATGCACCCGATTGAAGTGAACCGTGAACAGCTCCGGATGCACCACCTTCCGATTGCATTTCTGAAACTTGTACGGTTTCGCCAAAAATGTTTTTTCGTCCGTTGGCTGCCCATTGATCAATGTATTCAGCCATATCTGATGAGGGAGTGATTGGGTAAATTGCCGCAACTTCGCTAAACATATAAGCTATGTGCGATGTAGCGTAATTCCCTTCACATGTAATAAAATTTTTCTTTTTTGTCATAATATGTTAATTTAAAAACCTTTATATGTATATTATATATAAATAATGAATTTTTTGCGAAATTAGTAAATTTAAATTATTTAATTGGAGATTTTTACTTTGTTTTGATAGTTCTATTAGGTTATTTATAAAGTTTATAAATAACTCAGGGCTCAATATTTTTGATGTCTCACATTTAATTGAGAAAATTCAATATTTTTATGGGGTAATAGCGATATCGTTAAATTATTATATTGTTTAGATATAATGACATAACTTTTCTATGAATAAGGTTTAATTATTGCTATCTTATTTCTTTTCAGGTTTGCTTATTTTATTCAAAAATTCAAACCATTAGCTCTTTTGCCGGATCCCAAAAAAACTTTTCAAAATCTATTATTTGATCGTTTTCAATTATCATTCCTTCGTTTTCAAGCAATTGTTTCATGGTATTTGATCCTCCAAAGTGAATTTTACCTGTCAGCAATCCTTTTCGGTTTACAACTCGGTGTGCAGGAATATCCTCAGGAAAACTTAAGGATTTATTCATTGCCCAACCAACCATTCGTGCCGATCCTTTTGAACCGAGATACTCAGCAATTGTTCCATAAGAAGTAACTCTACCTTTGGGTATTAACTTCACAATCTGATAAACTTTTTCAAAAAATGATGGTTCTTTCACGTGTTTTCATTTTTGTTTTAATACAGTTTTATTTGATTGCATTATGAGAAAAAAATATAGAAATCCATACGGACAAGTTTGGAAATTAGAAATTCAGGAGAGCCCAATTTTCCAATTTCCAATTTCATTATATAATCATACTCCTGTGTGTCAAAATTTACTTGTCATGGTTGTGCATGGTTTCAATATTCTTTATCATCTGATTTTAATCTGAATTCCAAATAATTAATTGATATTCCCTTTTCGATAAACATTTTTTCATAAAATGTTTGAATGTGTTTTATTTCATCATCAAGTTTTGAATTATGAAAGTCATTGGTTTTTAATAACAATTTATGATCATTTTCTTTAATGATTTCCAAAGTATAGTTGAAAAGATCAATATTATCGGTTTTTAGGTGAATAATCCCATCCGGTTTTAAAATATTTTTATAAGTGTTTAAAAAACGAGGTGAAGTGAGCCTTCGTTTTGCAATTTTTGGCTGAGGGTCGGGAAATGTAATCCAAATTTCACTTAGCTCGTTTTTTGAAAAAAAATGTTCAAGCAATTCAATGCGATGACGGATAAAAGCAACATTTTTATAGTCGTTTTCAACCGATGTCTTACAACCCCTCCACATCCTTGCACCCTTAAGGTCCATTCCGATATAATTATTTTCGGGATGTTTTTTCGCTAATCCTACTGTGTATTCGCCCTTGCCGCAACCTAATTCTATTATTATTGGATTTTCATTCTGAAAAAAATCCGTATTCCATTTTTTTTTAAATGGAAAACCATTAATGAGCTCAGGATATGTCGGCTGGAAAAAATTATGAAAAGTAAAAGTTTCAGCAAAACTTTTTAATTTACGCTTTGACACTATGAAATTTTCATTAACATTTACACTAATTACTTATGGTTTTCTGACTTATTTGGCGAAAATCCAGGCAGAAGGATTATTGTCTTTTTTAATGATTTTTAATTGTTTTGAAGCTTCCGATTTTTCTGAAAACTTAGAATAGCTCACTCTGTACAAACCATATTTATTAAGGCCGACAATTTCAGCATCAAAACCTTGATTTTTTAAATCTTCAACCAATTTTTCTGCATTTGATAAACTCTCAAACGCTCCACCAATAATAAAGTATTTAGGAATATTTTCTTCTTTTATTATTACTTCAGACGATTGTTCAGGTTGAACTAAATCAGATTGAACTTTTTGTGAATTCAGGTTTTCAATAGGTTTTTCAGGTGTTTCATCAAATTCAACCGACTTTGAGATACTCATATTACCTTGCTCTTTATCTAATTGTCCTCCAATTTCTCCCTCTTGATTTGAAGTGCTTATTTTGTCTTCAGCTTCAACAGGAACTTCTTCAGTTTTTTCATCTGAATTTTCATTTGAATTTTTCTCAGAATCAGTAGTCGAAATATTTTTCATGGGTATTTTATGGATATTTTTTACCAAATATTCACTTGGAGATGAATAAAGAAACGGAAAAAAATATGCATAATTTTCATAAAGGCTCTTAACAGAATTAACATTTAAAAAACTCCAAATTAATATAGCCAGCAAAGGTAAAGCAAGGCTTCCCCATTTAGCCGTTTTTCGGAAATTCATTTTTACTGAAAGATTTTTTCGATCAATAAAACTTTTTCCGATTTTTTCCGGCTTCGATATTCGTTTTATCGGAGGTGAAATGAAACCGGTCAACCCGAATGAATTTGCATTATAATTGTTTTTAATATCTTGTTTAAAAACAATATTCTCATCATCATCGAGAAACAAAAATCCAACTTTGTGAAAGTTAATTCGCTTTCCGTTTTTAAGCTCTAAAAGGCATTTTCCGGCAAATTTTTCTATTCGTGTTTTTGATTCTTTATATGAAATATTCTCTGAGTGAGCAATATGATTTACGAGTAAGCCGTCATTAGTTTTTAGATGAATATTAAAAACAATTTCTTTTGAGGGAGGAGAAAAATTATGCTGTACAGGATTGATCTCTGCAGGAATTTCGTTTGTGATAAATCCGCCAAAATCAGGTATTACAACACATTCGTATTGAAATAATAAATCACCGATATATTTTGATATTCTCAACAGATATTATTTATTCATTTAACTTGCTAAAGTAGATAAAAAAGGGAATTAATTTACTTTTTTTAAAAGAATTTATTAACAAGCTCTTTCAAATCATTATTCACCCGTCTTTAACTATTTCTCAAATAAGAAAATAAGAATTTCCAATCTTTAAACTTTAGCCTTTAAACTTCAGAATGTCCTCCGGTACATCAACACTATAACTTTCAAAATCTGTAAGTTCTACCCACACAGAATAATCATTTTCGAGCCATCTTAATTGCTCTAAGGATTCGGCTTTTTCTAATTTCGAGGGTTTAAGTTCACAAATAGATTTCAAAATATTTGATCGATAGGCGTAAATTCCAATATGTTTATAAAATTCTGTTTCATTTATCCAATCCTTTGATTCTTTACCTCTGACATAAGGAATAGGTGAACGGCTGAAATAAATCGCTTTTTTA
>Ga0075112_1000794_pt1 | contig 12326 bp, 9 predicted proteins | sample AntAceMetag02UKF_FD_69783 | JGI IMG/M metagenome (GOLD analysis project Ga0075112, IMG submission 69783) | Saline lake microbial communities from Ace Lake, Antarctica - Antarctic Ace Lake Metagenome 02UKF | ecosystem: Environmental > Aquatic > Non-marine Saline and Alkaline > Saline | place... | reverse complement strand
AAAGCTCATAAATAATTGCCGGGACAATTATAAATTCAACATTTGTCGTCCGTTTCAAGTCTGGCAAAACCAGACAAGAAACTACTTCGCAAGCGGCAACTATTCATAGCTAAAACGTTATAGCCAATGCCAGCAAATACACAAAATTGAAACATACATAATTACAAAAAGACTTTAACCCAAATAAAGACATAAGAATGAAACATATCCTAACTATCATTATTCTTTCAGCAACTATTTTAAATGTTAATGCACAGACAATTCTAAAGAAGAAAGAAGTAGCCGCAAAATTAGAAGAAATAAAAAATGAAATAAAAAATAAAGACTTTGAAAAGGCATTAAATATTTTTCAAAGTAAAAATGAAGTTATCCTGAAGAAAAATGTTCGAAAGAAAAATATTGAGCAATTTGAAGATATTTCAATGCTTCTTTCCAATAAAAAAAAGTTGTTTATAAAAAACGAAAAAAAAGTTAAACAATATATTAAGTACTATAATAACAACGAGTTATGTGATGCATGTTTATTGTTGTCACTTAATTTAACAATTGAGAATTCATTTCTAAAAACTCGAAAAGAATTCGATAATTTAAAACCAATACTTTCTGATATTATTCCTTTATGTATCAAAAATGAGAAATTGGTATCAGCATGCAATCAAGATTATAATGTTTACAAGTATTGTGATGCGGTATCTTGCATAAACATGGAGATTAATTCACGGAATGCTTATTCGAGAACAATCTCATATTTTGAAAATTTATTACCAAAAATACAAGAAGCAGAAAGTAAATGTTCTGCTTATTCTATCAAAATAAAAAAATGGCAAATGCAATATGAGAATAAAGAATTTAATAAACTTTTCACAAGTGTTCTTCTAATAGAGCCATATGAGACAAGGTTTATTCCCTCTAATGATAAAGTACAATTTGAAAATTTAAGACGAAATCTGGAAATAAAGAATGAAGAACAAAAGAAAGCAGCAGAATCACTAAGAGAAGTCTATATCAACCCCATTGAATCAGAGATAAAAGAAATTAATTTAGGACAATTGACTTATCTTAAATCACAAAACTACATCGAATTATTGAGTGACCTTACAAACAGATTAAACAAAGAAATAAAGAATAATCCACTTAAATATGATAATATAGATAATGAGATTAAAAGACTTAAAATGGATGTTCAGAAAGTGTTGTATGATTTAAAAGCATATTCAGAAAAGAACAAACCACAGTATATAAATCTTGTTAAACTTTACAATGACTTTGCTGGTGAAGGAATGTTTGGCGAACCTAAATATACAGATATTCAAATAGAACATTTTTGGAAAAACGATTATAAAGGAAAAGCAATAATTGCTACAGGTACTGTATATGAAATAGCAGAAACATTTTTTGGCTCAAGTACATATATTACTATTCAAATATCGACGTCTCACTATGTTGATTTATATTTAGACTCAAGTGAGGGGGATAAATTATTAGGTATCTCAAAAGGTCAGAAAGTTGAATTTATGGGGGAGATTGATCATTTAGGAACCGGAATAATGTCACACCACTCAATTAAGAATGTTAAAATATTAAACATTTATTAAAGATGAATTCTACAAATAAATTAGAAATGGAGACCTTTTCATTAGATAAAATAACAAGAATATTTAGAAAAGAATTTGGTGTTATTGAACACAAAATTAAAATCATAAGGGTTTTAAATGGAAAGCCATTTACAAAAGAAAATATATTGAATTCCAAAGAGGAAAGTAATTTAATATGGCATCCTGGAGTATATGTATTTTTTGGCAACAAAAGGATATGGAAAGTTGGCAGACATTTAACAAATAGCAGAAAGAGAGCCACACAACATATTACAGAAAATACACAGACACAAAAACACAGAATTAAGGATTTAGAAAAAATACTTGACGCTGAATTAATCTTATTTAACGTTAAGGAGAAAGAAGATAACCATTGGGTTGCTGCAATTGAGATATTCTTAGAAAAACAACTGAAGCCATTAATACAATCAAAAAGGACTGGTTAAAATGAATACAGATTAGACTCGAAAATAGAAAGCACTGGCTATAACAAAGGCTATAAAAAATAGGCGAGATAGCAGTAGCATCAAGGCCTATAGCCCGTTTAAACTTCATCGTAAGTTGAAAAATTGTGCTTCGAAATCGCCTACATTTTCATAGCCCAACCGTTAGCCATTATTGTAAAGAAAACTCAAACATATAATAAAAAACCTATGAAAAAATTAATTTTAACTGAAAATCTTGAATCACTTGGTAAACAATACGAAATTGAACATTTATCAATGTGGAACAAAAACAAACTAGAAACAGACTCTTGGGAAGCATTAAAGTTCTTTTTTTATCACTCATTTATGCGAGGAAGACGAGATGAACTATCATTGGAGTATTATAAATTTACCGTGAAAGTACTTTATGAGTTTTTCAATGAGATTGGTTTTGAAAAAGAACTTCTAAATGCGTATAACAATAATTTGTACAAGACGGACAATATAAGAAAATTGAAAAAATCTAAAAGAAACTCGATAAATCATAAAGACTTTGACATTGAGATAAGGCAAAAGAACTCTTTAATAAAAATCTTAACAACAGAAACTAAGATTATCCAAGATAATCAAAGGCCAAAAAATATTTATTTACAAAATGACACAGATTTATTAATGGTTCTTGACACTTTAAACTTTATAAGTCAATTATCAGAGAGACATAATATTTATATGTATTTTTATAATCTTGTAAGTACAGGGCATATTAAAAATGCCTACAATGAATTGATTACCCTCTCAGGAATAGGCGATAAACTTTCTACATTCTTCTTGAGGGATATAGCAATAATAAATCGCAGCAATATAACAGCAAAACAAATAGAATTTGTATTCCCAGTTGACACTTGGGTAGCACAAATAACAACTTTGATTGCTGAAAAAAAGTTTTCTACTGAAAAGCCGAATGACATAAAGGAATATTACATTAATAACTTTCCTAACTCTAACTTTCCACTAATTGCTGCAGGTCTGTGGTATTTGGGATATAACTCTTTGGAATATGCAATTCAATACGCAAAAGAATCTAAAATTAATTTATAAACTTAAAAATGAATAATATGTATTTTGAATTAGGAAATGATGCTTTTGATAAAGGTGATTTTGAAAAAGCAGTAAAGTATTACAATGATGCACTCGAATCGGAGAAAAACATACAAGAGATTTTACAAAACCTATCGTTATGTTATTACGAAGTAAAAGATTATTCATCCTCAATTGATATTTCGAACAAATTAATATCATCAGATAATTCATCTTTCTTAGCATCAGCATTATTCAACCGTGGGAATTGTTATCATAAAATGAAAGAATATAGAAAAGCGGAAGAAGATTTTTCGATAATAATAAGCATATTCCCCTATGACCCAGATGCATACTACAATAGGTCAAATGCTAGAGAAAAACTCAACAATGCACTTGGTGCAAAAAAAGACCGTAGAATTGTTGAAATTATTGAGAAAAAGAATGACCAGAACTTGTACGCAGCACCTTCTGAATCTGAAATTGATTCTTATACTCTTGATCAATTCACCACTGACAAGACTAATCTTCTGAAAGAAATAGAAACAAAGCCTGATAGTTATTCGTTGTATTTTGAATTAGGCAACGCATATGCTAAGATTAGAGAGTTTAAAAAAGCAATAGAATATTTCAATAAGTCCATAGAATTATATTCAGGTAATTTTTATGAAAGTGCTAATCAAAATCTTATTGCCGCATATTTAGATATTTGTGACTATGAAAAAGCAATCTCAGTAGCAACTAAATACATTAAATATAACCCAGATGTGGAAATAATTAGAAAAATGAAAAAATGGGCAGAAGAGTTTTTAGATAAGAATGAGACATCTTGATAAAAAACAACAATGGCTAACAAAAAATATAGTGCATTTGGCAGATAGTGCTAAATATGAGGATATTAGTAATAAATAAAATTAGTCGTAAATTGAAAATTAAGCGTTTCAAAATGCCAAACGCACCATATTCAAACCGTTATAGCCAATGCAAAAAAAATCGTATATTCGAAATAAATCACAAAAACCAATCATTTTATGAAAACACAGAAAAAAACCAAAGAAGAGATAAGTAATGAATCGGAGATAAAAACCGGAAGTTTTTCTCATAAATCTCTTATCAAAAAGCATCATATTTTTATTGTGTCTGCTATCACCATTGCTATTCTATCATTAGGTGGGTATTTTTATTATAATTACTCTGCTAAGCAAATACGAACAGAAAAAGAAAACGACCTTCTAGCAATTACAAAATTAAAAAACAATCAGATTGTACAGTGGCGTAAGGAACGGATTGCTGATGCGAAAATAATTACGAATTCCCGCTTTTTCGCAAATGGCATAGAAGAATGGTTAATTGATAGAAATTTAAACCAGCTTAATGATGATATACTTGAACAATTACAATCGGCAATTTCAAATTATGGTTACGAAGATATTTTTCTTGTTTCAACAAAAGGAGAATTTTATCTTTCAGTACTTCCAAACCTAAAAGAAATTGACGACGTTACAAAAACAAAAATCTTACAAGTATCCAATAAAAACGAAATTTCTTTTACTGATTTTTATTATTGTACGGAGCACCACACAATTCATTACGACATTATTGCCCCCATTAAAAATAATGACAACGACATTATTGCTTATCTGGTATTCCGTATTAATCCTTACGAATTTTTGTATCCTTTAATCCAGTCATGGCCACTTCCGAGTAAATCTGCGGAATTACTTCTCGTCAGTAAAGATGGAGACAGCGTTTTATTCCTGAACGAATTGAGGCATCAAAAAAACACGGCATTACAGCTTAGGATTCCATTGATAAAAAATGATTTACCAGCAACACAAGCAATATTAGGCAAAACAGGTATTTTCACAGGAAAAGATTATCGTGGCATCGAGGTCATTTCCTGTCTGGCTCATGTTCCCAACACCGATTGGTTTTTGGTTTCAAAAGTTGATAAAAGTGAAATTTTCAGTGAAATAAAAACCAGCGCCAGCATAGTTTCCATAATAATATTAATGCTTATTCTTACCTTAATCACTGGAATAGCATGGATTTATCATTTCCGCCAAAAAAATATATATAAAAATTTATGGCAGACTCAGGAAGAATATCGTACCATATTATACAGTATAGGCGATGCTGTTATTACAACCGACACTAACGGATGTATAACAAATATAAATAAAGTAGCTGAAACACTAACTGGCTGGGAGGAAACGAAAGCAATTGGAAAAAGATTAATTACTGTATTTAATATTATTAATGAAGTGACTAGAACTTCAGTTGAAGACCCGGTTAATAAAGTTTTAAAAAACGGGCATATTATTGGGCTTGCCAACCATACCATTTTAATTTCAAAAAACGGTACTGAATTCCAAATTGCCGACAGTGCTGCACCAATAAAAAATGTAACAGGTGAAATAAAAGGCGTAGTGTTTGTTTTTTCGGATGTAACAGATAAGTATGCCGCACAAAAACATTTAAAAAATGCTAAAGAAAAAGCCGAAAAATCTGACCGTTTAAAATCTGCATTTCTTGCAAATATGAGCCACGAAATCCGCACACCCATGAATGGAATTCTTGGTTTTTCAGATCTTTTAAAAGAACCTGGCTTGACAGGAGAAACGCAGCAGAAATATATCCGAATTATCGAAAAATCTGGAGCAAGGATGCTCAATATTATCAATGATATTATTAGCATTTCAAAAATAGAATCAGGTTTAATGGAAGTTAATTTGGCAGCGTCCAATGTTAACGAGCAAATCGAATATATTCACACTTTTTTCAAGCCCGAAGCAGAAGCAAAAGGTAATACACTTTCGTTCAAAAATTCATTACCATTAAAAGAAGCCATTATTAAAACCGACAGAGAGAAACTATTTGCCATTTTAACAAATCTTGTAAAAAATGCCATTAAATATACCGATAAAGGTTCAATTGAATTTGGCTATTCAATTAATGGGGAACAATTTGAGTTTTATGTAAAAGACACAGGTATTGGTATTGATAACGATAGGCAAATAGCAATTTTTGAGCGATTTATTCAAGCTGACATCGAAGATAAAATGGCAAGACAAGGAGCGGGGTTAGGTTTGGCGATTTCCAAAGCTTATGTAGAAATACTTGGGGGGGAATTGTGGGTTGAAAGTAAAAAAGATATCGGCTCTACTTTTTATTTTACAATTCCTTATAATGCTGAAAAAATGGAAATTTACCGAAATACTGAAAACCAAGAAACTAAAAATTTGACTAGTCCAATTAAAAAACTAAAGATATTAATTGTAGAAGATGATGAAACATCGAATCTATTTCTAAACACGATTTTAAAAGAACAAAAAACAGAAATAATATGTGCAACTACTGGAACCGAAGCTATAAAATTATGCCGTGAAAATCCTGATTTGGATTTAATATTAATGGATATTAAAATGCCGGATATGGACGGATATGAAGCAACCAAACAAATACGGGAATTTAATAAGGATGTTGTCATAATTGCTCAAACAGCTCACGGACTAGCAGGAGACAGAGAAAAAGCAATGGTAGCAGGGTGTAATGAACACATTCCAAAACCAATTGAAAAGAAAAAATTGTTGTCATTAATAGAGCAATATTTTATTAATTAGACAAAGTTTAAAATTGATAATCGAATGAAAAACACAAAGCACATGGCTATAACAATATATATAGTTTATGGCGGGTGAAGTGCTAATTATGAGCGATTTAACATTAAATAAGCATTGGTGTAAATTGAAAGATTTGTGTTTCAAAACCGCCACAAAACCATATACTAACCGTTAGCTGCAACTTAAAAAATGCCAGAACAATTAACAAAATACAAATTTAAAAGAATAGCAACTGAATCTCTGAAAAATGGAATAAGACTCCATTTTGATTCGATTTTATTATTTAATAATAAGTCTTATCCGACTTCATTGCAGATTTCAATAATTGCAATTGAAGAAATAGCAAAAGCTAAGTGGGTAGAGCATTACTATTATTCGTCTATTTCAAATGACGGATTCCCTGAAAAAGATTTCGAACAGAAATGGCTTAAACTTTTATACTTTCATCCAAAGAAGCAGTATGCATTTCTTGCAAGAGAGTTATTTGAATATTCTCCAAAATTTGTAGATTTTGTTCAGAAAGGGAAATTAGAATTGCATAAGCAAAAAGCGACTTATGTAGGACTTGAAAAAGCAAAAGGAATTATTGATGTAAATAGTAGAATATCGATTCCAGAAAAAGTAAAAGATTCAGATGCAAAAAAAATAATATCATTACTTAATGATGTTTTGATAGAGATTTGCGAGAATAAAATATTTCAAGAATTCTATTTTGGTATCGAAGAAATGGACAAGGTCATAAATGAAAAATTATTAAATAGATTGAAAAAATGGAAATATAAATCGGGAATTAAATCAAAAAAATGGTTTAGTGAATGGACGAATAAATAAAAGCAGCAGCTAACAAAAAATATAGTGCATTTGGCATATAATGCTAAATATGAATATATTAGTAACTAATATAATTAATCGTAAGTTGAAAATGAAGCGTTTCAAAATGCCAAACGCACCATATTAAAACCGTAGGCAATTTTGAAAACAAACAGGATATTAACAAATGGAATATATTAACACAGTAGAAACGGTAAACAAGCTTTTGACTGATAATAATGAATGGATTGTTCGTTATAAAAACTATGCAAAGAAAATCGATTCAAATCAAAAACAACACCAAGAAGGGAGAACAAAATTTCGAATTCTTTCTCCTTTTCACCTTTATACGAGTATTAGTAACTTATTAAAGAACAATGTCCTCAACTACGATTTAAGATTCTTAGGACAAAGCGTTGCAAATATTAAAATCAAACAAGGAGTTGTCATTATTACGACAAACAAAAAAAAAGATTCAAGTAATAAAAAATATTTTCACATTGATGTTCCATTAAAAGTTGAGAAGTGGAATAGTTATAAGGCAAGTAAGTTTAGAAAAGAATTTAAACAATGTGTCAGTGATAGAGGACACAGCCAAGAGCATAAAATAGAATCAGCCTTACTCTCTGAATTTAAAAGAAAAGATAGAAGTACAAAGGCTCTTTGTAACATCCAACCTGTTCTTTTGGCTAGTTCATTTTTTCAAATGGCAACTCCTATAAAAGCGAGTTTACTGGATATTAGTTATTCAAATGATAAAGGAGGTGGAATTGATATTTTGGCGAGAGTAAAACACAAAGATAATAGTGTGAAACTTTGTGTTATGGAATTAAAGGATGAATATAAAAAATCTGAGCCACCTCAAAAAGTAATGAATCAAGCTGTCGCTTATGCAACATTTATTGCTAACTTATTACGAAGTGAAAGCGGTAAGGAATGGTATAAAATTTTTGGTTTTTCAGGAAATGTACCAGAAATTCTAACAATTGACGTTTCAACAGTAATGCCTTCTCCAGGGAATAACGAATTAGAAGATTTTAGCAATGAAAGAATTAAAATTTTAGACGACACATTTATTGAACTTTATTCCCTGTATTTTAAAGATAAATCAAAATATATTGATGGTTATAATTACGAATTCAATGGGTCCTTGAAAGAAGGAATGATGAAATAAAAAACTGCCTATAACAACAAATATAGTTCATGCCGCGGTTTGCAGCATTTAGATAATGAAGTTATAAATTTAAAAATATTGATATTAAAGAAAACTATTGAATAAAGTGCGGCACGCACCATATTCAAACCGTTACCCAACATATAAAAAAAGGAGACAGAATGAAAAAAACAGTATTTACAGTATTCGCAATTTTAGCTATTGTATTGGTAATGATTTCTTGTAATAAGAAAAACACATTTACTGATAAAAGAGACAATGAAACCTATAAAACAGTTAATATAGGTAATCAGATTTTTATGGCTGAAAACTTAAATTTTGAATCTGAAAAAGGTAGTGGAACATATCAGAATGATTCTTCCCTATCAAAGGTATATGGAAGACTTTATAGTTGGAAAACTGCATGCGAAGTTTGTCCTGATGGTTGGCATCTTCCCTCTGACAAAGAATGGACAGAGTTAATAAATTACCTTGGTGGCGACAGTATTGCTGGTGGCAAAATGAAAACACAAGACATATTACTTTGGAAAATGCCTAATACTGGAGCAACCAATAATTCTGGTTTTACTGCTTTGCCTAGTGGATACGGAATTTATTCAATAGTTAATACTGAATTTAATCGAATGGGAGAAAACACTTATTTCTGGTCTTCTACGATTAATGATGAGGGGCATGTGTGGGCACGTACTTTGGATTTCAAAAAAGAAAGTGTTAAGCGAGATTGGTTTAGTTCTTCTGGCTATTATCTTTCGGTCCGTTGTGTCAAGGATTAATTCAATTATTGTTGATAAGTTATACTTCAATTAGCGATTGTTCTGAAAATAAAAGATTTGAGAGTTCCTTTGTATAGAGAAAGGGATAGTTACGTTGGATAATAAAAGCTATACCCAATAAGGGTTTTTAGTGGTATAATGATGATCTTGAAAAAACAAATAAAATAGGTTCTTACAAGAAATTCAATAACGTTTATAATCATGTAAAGAATTTTTTATCGAGGAGATGGTTAAAATGCTTAATAAATATGATTTTAAAAACGCCTTAATACTTCTTGACAAAATCTAAAAATGTGCAGTTGGAAGTAAAGAAATAACCGGATAAAATAGGTTGGTTTTCAAAGCAGCCTATTATAATTCAGATTTATACAATGCTATAAATCACTTTATCTCGTTAAACATCACCGTGAACTTGAAATAAAGTATCAGAATCCCAGCAGGCTATCTTCTACAAGGGAACAAATATTGGAATACTGGCACAAAAACTCTTTCCTGATGGAACCGACTTAGACAAGTACATACCAGGTAATTTCTCAATGGTTTTTAGTGAGACAAAGCATTTATTGGCAACTAATTCCCCAACTATTTACGAAGCAAGTTTTAAGTTTGAGAACCTTATGTGTTTTGTTGACATTCTTACCAAAACTAATGCTAATTGGTATGCTTAATCAATATTTATATTATATTTGTTTACAATACAAATTCTGTTATGAGCAAAGTTTTAAAATATTCTGACACAATTACTAAATTATTTATAACCATAATAGTTTTTTCTTTTTCACTACAGGTATACTCTTCTAATATAAACAAAGTTGATAGCTTAATAAATGTTTTACAATCAGCACCTGATTCTGAAAAGGCTGCCATTCTTAATGCTCTTTCAAATGAAACTCTTCCCGATTCCATAGAATATTCATTTGAACTTGCAAAATCAGCTCTTAAGTTTGCAAGAGAATATAAATTAAAACACGAGGAGTCTTTAGCTTTGTCAAATTTAGGTGATGTTTCATATTTTTCCAATAAAATGAACGATGCTGAAGATTATTATCAACAATCATTATTATTATCTATTGAACTATGGGATACTTCTTTCATGTCAGGATGTTATAATAATCTGGGATACGTTTATCTCGAACTTGCTGAATATAAAAATGCACTTGAGAGTTTTAATAAATCTTTAAAATACGAAAAAGCCTTACAATCTGATAAAAAAATTGCAAGTGTATTAAATAATATTGGCCTTACTTATGATTATCTTGGGAAATATAAACAGTCACTTGAATATTATTTGAAAGCATTACAAATGGAAGAAGATTTTAATAATGATGAAGGCATTTCAAATGTTTCGAATAACATTGGAAATACATATCAGATATGGGGAAATTATGAAAAAGCACTTTATTATTATCTAAAATCTCTTAAAATAAATGAAAAATTAGAATCAAAAAGTGGTATTGCAATAGCATTGAATAACATCGGGATAATTTATCATAGTTGGAAAAATTATGATAAAGCTCTTGAATATTATCAGAAGGCTCTTAATATTGAAGATGATTTGGATAATAAGCAGGGAATATCAGAATCCTTAAATAACATTGCAATTATATACGACGAAACAGGAGAATATAATAAAGCGATTGATCTGTATAAGAAATCATTAGAAATAGAAGAAGAAATTGGTAATAAAATAGGGGTTTCTACCTCACTGAGTAATATCGGGGAGTTTTATGAAGATAGGGGTAACTACAATAAAGCATTTGATTATTATAACAAGTCGATAAAAATTGATAATGAAATTGATAATAGTGCAGGACTTGGACAAACATATAATCAATTAGGAAATCTTTATGTTCGGTTAAAACAATATAATAAGGCAATAAAGTATTATAATCATAGCAGAAATATTGTTGAGCCTCTTAATATATTCGAAACTATTATTGAGAATTATAAAGGACTTGGTGATGTATATTTAGAAATAAAAGATTATAAAAATGCAATCTATTTTATTAATAAATATCATTCGCTTAAAGATTCCATTTTTAGTAAGGAAATGTTGAAGCGACAAAATAATCTTCAGGCAGATTTCGAGATCGAAAAAAAGGAAAAAGAAATTAAGCTTTTAAACTCCGAGAAAATAATAAGAGCCATGGAGATAAATGAAAAACAATCTCAACTTAGAGAACAGAAGACCTTATTATATATTGCGTTTGGAGGAATTGTTTTGTTTATTGTTTTTATTTTGCTTCTGTTTCGCCAAATTAAAAATAGAAATAAAGCGAATAAACTTTTAAATATTCAGAACAAAGAGATTAAGGAAAATCGTCTTGAGTTAATTGCAGCAAAAGAAAAAGCTGAAGAAAGCGACCGCTTAAAATCAGCATTCCTGGCCAATATGAGTCATGAAATCCGCACTCCTATGAATGGAATCCTTGGATTTACTGACCTGCTTTCTAATCCAATTCTTTCGGGAAACGAAAAAGAAAAGTATATTAACATTATAAAGAAAAGTGGTGATCGGATGCTTAATACGGTGAACGATATCATTGATGTTTCGAAGATAGATGCCGGACAGGTAGAAATAACGAAATTTATTGTTAATATTAATAAAGAAATAGAAACCCAATATGACTTTTTCAAAGGGGAAGCTAGTACTAAGGGAATAAGATTCAATCTTATAAATGAACTTCCTATACAAGAATCCTTTATTCTTACCGATAAAGTAAAGCTTAATTCCATCCTTTGCAACCTGATAAAAAATGCCATTAAATACACGGATAAGGGAAGTATAGAGATTTACTCCGGAAAAAAGGAAGCAATGTTTGAATTTAAAATTAAAGATACTGGAATAG
>Ga0075112_1000791_pt1 | contig 12340 bp, 16 predicted proteins | sample AntAceMetag02UKF_FD_69783 | JGI IMG/M metagenome (GOLD analysis project Ga0075112, IMG submission 69783) | Saline lake microbial communities from Ace Lake, Antarctica - Antarctic Ace Lake Metagenome 02UKF | ecosystem: Environmental > Aquatic > Non-marine Saline and Alkaline > Saline | place... | reverse complement strand
GGAAAGCAAGCTGCTACCGGCCATGTCAGCCCGGGAATTTCGGGCCATGGCTACGGCTTAGGAGGTAAAACAGCCGGGCTGCCCCACAAGGGCCGCCTTTTGAGATGCTTGAGCCGTGTGAGGCGAAAGTCTCATGCACGGTTCTTAGGGGGGAATGGGGCCGAGAGGCCCCTGACCTACCCGATTGGCTTGATGTCATCAACAAAAACGGATATGCAGAAAAGATGAATAGAATGAATTTGATAAAAGGTGATGATATGTTTCTCAATGATTTACTTTTTTCGAGTCAATACTTTGGCAAGCATTATACACTACAAATAGAGTCAGCACTTGCAAGAATATTTGATGCCCTTTCAATATTTTTTCCTACCCTCCAATTATACCATTAGTACTCAGTATGAAATTACTCATTCCAATGAAGAGTTATTTTTGCTAAAAATAATTTCTTGACATTTCAGACCGATTGGTTTAAAAGCCCATCATGGGTAGACCAAAAGCATACAACAGAGAAAAAGTCCTTGATGATGCCACTCATCTTTTTTGGCAAAAGGGATATCATGGTACCCCTTTAAGCGAGCTGGTTGCCGTGACCGGGCTAAACAAGCATAGTATGTATAAAGAATTCGGTAGCAAAGCCGGGTTGTTTGATGAATGCATTGAGTATTATTGGAGGGAAATCATCCGGGAACCGCTGGGGTTGTTAAAGCAGGAACCATTAGGGCTTTCCAATATTATTGCTTTCTTTGAGAATCGCATTGAATATATTTGTTCAAACGAGTTCAAAGGCTGCCTCTTTGTAAAGTCAACCATAGAGAAGGATCTCGTTGAAGATAAAGCTCTTGAACAAATACAAAAGAGAAATGAGATATATGCGGATGCCTTTATAGCTTGCCTTAAAGCGGCTATGGATTCGGGGGAGATCCCTGAAACTTCTGATCCGGAGTTTTTAACCAATTACCTATTTCATTTTCTTTCTGGAATGTTTGTCATGGGCAAACCAGAAAAGGGGAAAGTTGAAGCAAGAAAACTGATAGCTTTTGTTATATCATCCATTACAACGGATTGATATTTTTTTGCCTTGTTTTAAACCGATCATTCTGATTGTAGATTTATATTAAAATCACCAAAGGGGGTGTTAAAATATGTTTAATTACGACGAGAGTATTTTTGCTGAGAAAGAGATCGCGGTTTCTGCCGAACAGGTGTGGGCGATATTGGCTACGCCAGCCTGTCTTGTACGGTGGCATCCATTCATGGCGAAGAATCCCGCTGAGAGATGGAATGGTGTTGGCTCAAAAGATCATCTAACCTATTACAGTGGATTAGAATTTGACCGCGAAGTTGTGTATTGGCAAGAGGGGGTTGGCTTTGATCTCAGAGTTACTGAGAACGGCAAAAGGGAATGCACGTCGAGTTGGCGCATAACTCCGCTTGATGAAAAGCGCTGCAACCTTAGAATCACTTGCCGTATCCTGTATATCAAAAAGTTGCCTTTCTTGATCCGCTGGGCACTGCTTGAATTCAAGATGAAGCCTGTGTTTAGCAAATACCTTGGGCATGACCTGAAAGGGTTCGCATATTATGCGGAAACAGGCAAGCAGGTAACACGCAATCAATTTGGGTTTATGCCCATGTTTTCAAAATAGTCTGGCATTTTATGGTCTTAGGACAAATACAGGAAAAGATGTTCAAGAACAAAATATTAACCACTAAAGGGGAAATTATAAATTACGGAAAAATTAATATTGTTGCAGGATCTGCAGGCATACTGTTGGCAAGTATCGGCGGAATGATGCTTGGCCTAACGTACAACGATTTTTTTAAGGACGGCAGTTACATGATTGACCTGTCAAGGGCCTTCCTCAAAGCCGCACACACTCACGGCCAGCCGCTTGCCATGTATAACCTGATTTTTGCCTTGCTCATTAACCAAGTTGTACTTACTGATCGTTCCCGAAAAATCGCATCCTGGGCTGCAGTTTTGAGTCTGGTAATGCCTGTTGGTATGGTGCTCCGTGGTTTGACCGACGGTGCCATGACCTTTGCACCTGTGGCAATGATAGGAGTTCTCGGTTTCTTTGTATCAGCAGGATTTTTACTGGCAGGCTGTACTGGTATGAATGAAAATCGAAAAGCTTAAGTACTCCTGTGAGGTACAGTATCATAGAACCGCAATAAGGATAAAAATGAACAAAAAATCTGTTAAAAGAAGTTTTATACAAAGGCTGCTCGGAAAATCTGCAACCCAAAAGCCCGGTGTGGATGATTGCTGGCATTATGAAGATGGAAGATTAACGATCGACCTTGATAAGACCCCGGAATTAAGACTCCCTGGTGGTGCAATTCGGATTGAGGAAAAAAATCTCCCCATACGTATTATAGTTGTATTAAGCGAAGACGGGGAGTATCGTGCGTACCATAACCGGTGCACTCATATAGGGCATCGCCGTTTGGACCCCGTGCCGGGCACAAATACCGTACAATGCTGCAGTGTCAATAAATCAACCTTTGATACCGGTGGAGAGAAAATTTGCGGCCCGGCCCCCCATCCAATCAAAAGCTACCCAGTGGATAGAGATCAGGAAAAGCTGATCATTTTAATTCCAGAATAATCCTATGGCTGTTTCAAACGATTTCCTTGAATATATTCTTGACCAGCTTTCACACTGGGGAGACGTCACTTCACGACGACTGTTCGGTGGTGCCGGGTTATATCGTGACGGAAAAATATTTGCGCTTCTAAGTGATAACATCATGTATCTGAAAGTTGATGAAACAAACACTGAGAAATATGTGAAATCAGGCTCATCTCCGTTTAAACCATTCCCGAACAGACCGACAATCATGTCATATTTTGAGGTCCCCCCAGACATCCTGGAGGATTCGGAAGAATTGATAGAATGGGCAAAAGAAGCATTATCCATTCAACAAAAACAAAAATAGCTTTTTTAGGGATTTTAAAATCTTATCAACGCTTTAAAAAGTAAAAGGAGAAATAAAATGGACGTAAAAAAAAATGACTGCACCGTGCGGATTGGCTTGTTGGGCTTGTGCATATTACAAAGACAATATAACCGATGAGTTGGCTCAACAGGTTGCTGCGGAGATAGGGATAGAGACCAAGGATATGTACTGTGGCGGGTGCAGAAGTGTAAAAGGCTGTTCTTTTGAGAATGCCTTAACAGATAATAAAGGATGTCCGACTAAAAATTGTGTTGCGGACAAAGGTCTGCATAACTGTTCAGAATGCAATGAATTTCCATGTGAAAATCTGATGCCTGTTGTAGATATGGCAGATCGTGCACCGCATAATGCAAAAATATATAACTTAAGCAGAATCAAGTTAAACGGCCTTGAAACCTGGGCCTCTGAAGCTGCTCTGATTCAAAAAAAATATTTCAAAGGCAAATTTGTTTACGGAACCAGCCCTTCTATTGAAGGAGATGCATAGCAGGTAAAATATCCCGGAAATAGTCAGCAATGAAAATATACGTGGCGAAATGAAAGAATCTCTCTCCATTCAACAGGCAAGAAAATTGGTATTGCTGTCACAGAAACTGCCGCCGGTAAAGCAGACCGGCAAGGCAATTAACTAAAAATGCTTAGCAATGCTAATATAGAGGACTCAAAAATCTACGCTGCTGATTAGCGAGGGTTAAAAAACATAAGATTTAAACTGATACAACATATTGTGTTTTAGATCATCTACCAAATAATCACGATAGCTGCTATCAATATGCCTTTTTTAATGTCTCGTAAAGGTCATTAATTGTTATGCCAATATTGACTTTGGAAAATTTAAGATGGAACTTAGAAGGCGAAAACGCCACATAACAAAAAAATCCAGCGGACGCCAAAAGCCGCGCCGCTGATTTTGACGTTCGCCCAAAACTCGGGTGATTTCGTCGAGTTAAATTGGAGAGATGATTGTGACTATGAATTATGACTTCGAATGGGATCCCCAAAAAGCACAATCAAACAAGAGAAAACATGGGGTCAATTTTGAAGAAGCGGCAACTGTATTTCTTGATCCCATGGCCGTTACAATATATGATCCAGATCTTAGCGGGAGTGAGGACAGGTGGATTACATTAGGGGTATCAAAGAATGCCAGACTCTTGCTTGTATTCCATACATTTCGTGAAGAAAATCCAAACACTGCAATAATACGTATTTTTTCAAGCCGCAAGGCACTCAAAAGAGAAATCCATTCATATGGAGAGCAACAATGAGAAAAGAGTATGATTTTTCAAAGGGAGAAAGGGGCAAATTCTATCGTACAGATCTGAAACTGAACCTGCCAATTTACCTTGAGGGAGAAGTAAAAGAATTTGTGGAAAAAATAGCACAGAGGAAGAAAACTGACATGAATTCCGTTGTAAATAACCTCCTTCGTGGCGACATGCTCATTTCTGAGGCTATGGAGTAATTCACTCGGCCAAGCCGTTGCACATTGACCAGGATGTTTTGGTGGAAGGAAAAAGTCTTACTGACAAGCGAAAATCGGAGCTGGCGAATCGGGTAGCCGGGGGTTTTTCTCCCCCAGCCCCCACACCACTCAGCAAGCGGGTCCGCACTGAGCGGTTCACAGAGACTACCGGGCCGTAGCCGGGTAATGAATATTAACCCACAGTTCTTTGACAGACAATAAACCTTGATCCTTGAGCCATTGATTGGTCATACCGGTCTGGGTTGCCATGGTACGTGCGAGTCTCCATGGGCCTTTCCTGCTTAGCCCAACATCAATGGCTATTTTCAGGGAGGCCCCCAGTTTGAGAAGGTTCCTGATCTTTGTACGAGGACGCCTCCACTGTTTCCAATAGCACATACGCATTCTGCGTCTGAGCCATTGGTCAACCTCCGGGATGGGGCGGTAATATTCACAACCGAAGTAGTTCATCCACCCCCGGATATACTGGGAGAGCTTCTTGTAGCGATACTCCATGAAGACAAACCAACTTCTTCCGGTTAGACGTTTGACCTGGCGCTTAAATTCACGGAAGGCCTTATCCGACCATCGGATTTTGGTTCCCTTGAAGGTAAAGCCGAGGAAGTTGGTATCATCCGTTGATGAAACCTGGCTTTTGTCCTGGTTGACCTTGAGCTTGAGATTGCGTTTCAGAAAGCGTGTAACGCTTTCTTTAACCCGCAGCCCTGCCCGCTCGGTTTTGACCAAAATGACAAAGTCATCTGCGTAACGGACAAATTTATGGCCACGTTTCTCCAGCTCTTTATCCAGGTCGTCCAGAAGTATATTAGCCAGCAACGGCGACAGAGGACCGCCTTGAGGAACGCCTTCGCGGCTTTCCTGTAAGCGACCTTTGACCATCACCCCGGCCCGCAGGTACTTCCCGATCAAGCGAAGAACACGCTTGTCGCGGATTTTCCTGGCCACCCGATGCATGAGTACGTCGTGGACAACTCTGTCGAAAAATTTTGACAGATCCATATCCACGGCGATACGGTATCCTTGTTGGATATACTCACGCAACTTGCGGACCGCATCGTGTGCCGATCTTCCGGGTCTGAACCCGTAACTGAACTCGGAAAAATCCGGGTCGAAAATCGGCATTAAGACCTGATATATGGCTCGGAGTCTCGCAGGCTCGCTTACCTGTTGGATCACCCGGTCAACAACGGCAGGGATACCCAACGGACGGGTACCGCCCGTAGATTTAGGAATCTCCACTCGTTTAACCGGTAAAGGCTGGTAACTGTCGCTGAAAAGCGAATCGCGGATACCTTCCCAGTGGGTGCGAGCAAACTCTGGAAAATCATCGATCGACGTATTGTCGATTCCGGGTGCGCCTTTATTGGCTTTCACCCGTTTCCAGGCCTGTCGCACATTATCTCTGGATAGTATCTGCTCCAGCAGGTTGACATTTGGATCGGACGATTCCATGACGTGCCGCATATGCACTCCACCGGTCGGCTTCGTTGTGTTATTCGAACTCATGGAATATCCTTTCCGTTCTCTGTGTTCTGCCCTTCACCGTGTCCCAGGCATTACCCCGGGCGTTGGGCTACTATGGCGTCTGCTGACTTCTGTCTCATCACCCGGCAGGTTGCCCTGCGAAGCGCTATGAGGTGACGCTGCTTGCGTGCTGTCGATGATTCGCTCACACCCGGCGATAGCCCTCCGGATATGCCTGGACCTTTGTTGCCCGGTGGCCCATTGTCCGGGATCTTTCGCAGAGCGACCCTCATCGCAGGTGAGACAGATCTCAACCGGACTCAGTACAGTACCCCCTTGAGGGGTGTAAGGACGTGAACTGTCGCTACACAGGTAAGCGACCAGCGGGAGACTCCGAGCGCGGCATTTACCCTATCTCCTGAATCCGGGGCTTCGTTATGTTGTGCTAACTTACCCGGAGACTGGGCCTTGTATGCCGTTTCTGTCCGTCGGCTCATAGCTTCGGAGTCTCGTTGCACTCACTTACCTGCCTGAGGCTTCCTCCAGACGGTCCCTCACGGTTCCGCCCTCGGAGTCTTCGCTTACCTGCCTTCGGCTAGTATTTGGGCTAATGATTTAAACACATTAACCGGATTCACACACAGGGGACTTTCACCCCATAAGTTCACGCCCGTGCCGGGCGTACACCAGGCAAATTCAGCCGACGCAAAAGGCCGCGCGGCTGATTTGCAGCGTTATGTGCTAAGTAAAATGCGTCTAACTGAAAACCGTAATAAATTATATTGCGCATGCGAATAACGACAAAAATGGTCATTATTTGATAGTATATTATACTTTACTTTATTAAACATATATATTATGGGTGATGATAATAACACGGCATGTCACTAAACAAAGTTATAATATATGAAAAAACGAGACCTTGCAGGACTGAGCGCTCAAGAGAGGGAAATAATAAGCAGTTTCTCTGCAAATGAGCGAGTAACAATTGGCCCAGATGATGTGATTGAGATACATCCCTGTCCACGAGGGACTGCCAATCAAATTCTCAGCCGGTTAGCGCGAAAAGGGTGGCTTCAACGGTTAAAGCATGGCGTATACTCAATTGTACCGCTCTCATCGTCAATAGCAAAACCTGTAATTGAAGATGCATGGTCACTTGCTATGGATCTTTTCCGACCTGCATTTATTTCAGGGTGGTCAGCAGCCGAACATTGGGATCTGACAGAACAAATATTCAATAGCATTTCAGTTGTGACTAAGGTAAACCAACGAAAAACAGAGCAGATAATAGGAGGTGTTAGATTCCGAACCCGAACGTTAATAGGAGAACGCTTCTTTGGTACAAAAACAGTTTGGTTTGGAAGTAATGCTGTCGAAATTGCTGATCCAAGTCGATTGGTGATAGATATTTTAGATTTGCCTCGTTTCGGAGGTGGAGGGCGTCATACAATAGATATCATCCGCCAATATTGGCATTCTGAAATGTGTGCCCCAGACTTATTACTTGACTATGCCATGCGATACAAACGAGGTTCAGTATTTAAGCGCCTTGGTTTTCTTGCAGAAGAAGCCAATGTGCCTGTATCTGAGGAATGGATTCAGGCATGCCGGAAAAATTTGTCAAAAGGAATTTCATCTCTCGATCCAGACGGACCAGTGAAAGGCAAAATTGTTAGCAAGTGGAACCTTCGCATTAATCTGCCATTATAAACGCTTATGATCCCCAAAGCACAGCTTTTAGCATTAGCAAAACATTATGAACTCCTGCCAACGACAGTCCAAAAGGATTATGTTATCGGGTGGTTGCTTCGAGCCATCTCAGGACATGTTGAACTTTCGCAATGGGTATTTAAAGGTGGTACTTGTTTAAAAAAATGTTATTTTGAGACTTATAGATTTTCTGAAGATCTCGATTTTACGATTCCTCTCGAACGAACAGTTAGTGTAGATTCTATTAAATCACATATAGATGAAGCTGTAAGTTGGATTGAATCGAACTCAGGTCTTAGTTTTCCTCGTCGAGACTGGAAAGTTGAAGAGTATCAAAACCCTCGAGGAAAAACATCATTCCAGGTGAAGGTGCCATTCAGCGGGCCTTTGGGATTGCCCAGAAAATCTTTACAGAGAGTAAAATTTGATCTCACCCAGGATGAGTTGTTAGTAGACACCCCTCAACTTCGCAATCTCCATCACGATTATACGGATGCACTCACTCCAGCACCTCAGATTTTATGCTATTCCATAGATGAAGTTATTGCCGAAAAGACACGTGCGCTTTTTGAGCGCAATGGTCGTTCGCGAGATGTCTATGATGTTGTCAATATCAGCCGCAATTTCAGGGGAGAGATTGACCCTCAACGAGCAAAAGAAATTGCTCACCAAAAGTTCCAATTTAAAGGTCTCAAGGCACCTTCTGTCGAATACATCATGGATTCTATAGACGAGAATATATTGAAAATAAACTGGGAACAACAGCTTGCACACCAGATAAACAATATCCCTTCTGTAGATCTTTTTATTGATGATTTAAGAGATGCGATCGCATGGTGGTTAGAGCCAGAAAGGGCTAAACCAAGTCTCCAGCCTATGCCTGGTACAAGTGGGGAAATTGCTCCACGTCAATTGTTTCCAGAGATCAATTGGCAAATCGGCCCAACAGAATTGGATCGAGTCAGGAACGCTGCCCGAAACAAGGTATGTGCAATCATTTCATACCATGGGGCAACATGTTTGGTGGAACCCTACTCTTTACGCTACCCAGTAACTGGAAACGAGATATTACATGTTTGGGAATTGGAAAAAAATGGAACACCATCTAATATGCACAAAAGTTTTAAAACACATGAAATAGATTCCGTGTCTATTTCCAACCAGGCTTTTATTCCGAGATGGGATGTGGAATTATAGTCTTATTTGAAATGATGAGAGAACAAGCGTCAAATAATGAACTACAACAGATGTATGATAAATTACACATAACGAACAGATCAACTCTGATCCAAAAAGCTGGCGCTTTTTGTCCAGGTTATCCGAGGTGTTAATCGTCACTTTTCAAAAGACTTGACAAAGTTCACATATTTGTATACTTTGGTTTCATGAGATTGATATCATTTTACAAGACCGCTTCAGGAAAATGCCCCGTTGAAGAGCATCTGGATTCTCTCTCAGACACCCAAATCACTAAAATTACCTGGGTTCTGAAATTAGTGCGCGAGACTCAAAATATCTCAACCAAATTTTTCAAGAAACTGGTTAACACAGATGATATCTGGGAGGTAAGAGTAAGTGTAGGAAAGAATATTTTTCGCCTTCTTGGTTTTATGCAGGATCAGGAATTAATAATTTTGACAAATTCTTTTCAAAAAAAAACTCAAAAAACTCCAACGAAAAAAATCAAGTTGGCTGAGAAAAGAAAAAAAGAGTATTTGACCAGGAGGTAACTATGGATGACCTTGATAAATATATAGCGAAAAGAAAAAGTAAGAGCCCAAAATTCGCTCAAAATTATGAGAAAGGCTATGAACAGTTTAAAATTGGTGTTCTTCTTAAACAGGCTCGTCTTGAGGCAGGACTCACCCAAGAACAAGTTGCAACTAAATTACAAACTGGAAAATCTGCAATCTCAAGAATCGAAAACCATGCTGAAGATATTCGTTTATCCACTTTAGTCAATTATGCACAGGCCATAGGAAAAAGTCTCAAGTTAGAAGTGGCATAATCTACGAAAAAGATAACCCGTCGTTGCAGCGGACCGCGAGTGGCAAGCCACTCATTCCCTCGGCTGCGCTCGGCGACCCCTGAACTCCATACCCAACTTGGCGCGAGGCCCGATCGGAACTTAACGAACTGCCATTGGCTGCGGAGGTTTGGAGAGAATGATGAAGATGTATAAAGAAAATAGTTTAAGCGGCTGGTACAAATGCGCGAAAGGCTGGAATTGGCATGGGTGTGATCATGGCAATCGTTGGCCGCACGACCCGAAAAATGTTCGACAGATACAATTCCGTCGATGTCTCAGACATGCATGATACAGTGAAAATGTTTAATAGCTCGTTGCCAAATGTTGACTATTTGTTGACCAGGGTGAAATCCCATGCAATTTAAGAAAGCGAAAAATGGATATAAGCGACTTCAATGTTTAATGTCTTCTTGTTTTCCCAAGAGCAAAAAAGTCCATGCACTATGAAGGCCCCATATACCGCCCGCCCAGTGAAGCGGACAGTCTCCTGATTCAGGCCACTATCGGCTGCCCTCACAATAAATGTACCTTCTGTATGGTTTACAAGAAAGGGCCACATTTTCGAGTACGGCCCGTACCGGAAATCATCGCGGATCTGGATGAAGCGAAAAAACAATATGGCCCCGGTATTCGAACACTCTTTTTACCTGCCGGCAACACAATCGCCATGCCCACGGAAGACTTGCTCCAGGTCTGCGACCATGCACGGTCGGTTTTCCCGCACCTTGAAAGGATTACCGTCTACGGATCATCGAGATACATAACCCTGAAAGGCCCGGCCGATCTCGTCCGATTGAAAAGTGCAGGGCTCGCGCGCATCCATGTGGGGCTTGAAAGTGGAGACGATGAAGTGCTCAAAAGGATAAAAAAAGGAACCCATTCAGCGGAACAGATTCAGGCTGGGATCTGGGTACGGGAAGCCGGCATAACGCTGAGCGAGTATGTCATCCTAGGGATTGGAGGAAAAGAGAGAACCGAAGCACACGCAACGGAAACCGCACGCGTGTTAAATGCCATCGATCCCGATATCATCAGGTTTCGCACATTTCTCCCGAAAATAAATACGCTACTCCTCCACCAGATCAGAAATGGAGCATTCCAGATCCTCACCCCGCGGGAAGTACTCAAGGAAACGATAGAGATTATCCGTAGGCTGAAAGTCACATCAAAAATCACGAGCGATCACTACACCAATTACGTGAATATCCACGGCAGAATGCCCCGGGACAGGGACAAAATGCTGGCCATCCTCAAGGACGCCCTTTCAAAAGATGAAAAGTCCTTCAGGCCTGTTTACGTGGGAACGCAATAAAAGGGTAGAGGCTCAAACAACCAACAGTACGGATATGGAAATAATGCCAATAAAAACACATGCGGTCAGGATTTTGTCAGACAACAAATTGAATCCATCTTTTACAAATTTTACAGGTATTCCATTTCTTATTCGCTCTATTTTTTTAATTCTGATCGCGGTTTCTATATTCATAGGATAAAAATCCAATGTATTTTGAGGTTTATACCCGCGTATTTCCCCAATGGATCTTTGAATACATTTATTAATAATCATTTCACCTATTCCGAAGCTTACTATATATATTGCAAAGGACACTATTGTTACACTCACTATTGTCCCAAAGAATATATAGAAAAAGCCATAGAATATATCAGGAAAAAGAAGAGCAAGGGAAGTTACGATTATAATAGGGAACAACATATATTTAAATATTGCCTTAGAAATAATAGCCAATATCACGCCTATTTCTGCCAGAAGTTTCATTTTTAAATCTTTTACCCCATATTAAACATCCACCCCTAAAAAGGAGGGCATTGGTTTCACCCCTATAAAGAAGGGGCCAGTTTGTCTTGCCGGCCAAGGGGGCAAGAAATGAACGAATAGAAAAAGGAACCCCCTTTTGACCAGGAAAATTATAACACAAGGGAAAAAATTCCCAATGGAAACTACTATTACTTAAAAGCTGCAATTAGCAGTTAGCGGTTACCTAGCCACACAAAATAAGCGGCTTACGGCACAATGCGTTAGCATCAAAAAATGAGAACCCCAACACAGAAAAAAGTCATTCAAATGATTGATATCTTGAAGCTAACGGCTATGTAAAAGCTAATAGCAGCTTTTAGGTATTAAGCAAAGCCAGCTTGTCAACCCTTACAATGATACAATTGTTCAGAGGGGATCTCAATACAAAAAGACAGTACAAAGGGGGGTCAAGTCTGCCTTTGACTCTTAGTCTCGATTCCGGGAAACGGCAAGAGTCAACGGCAGACTTGACCCCTTTTCCCGATTCTTTCCCGCATGTTTTCTGGCGAGTACCAAGGCGAGGATGCGGGGTAAACCATTTCCCGCATATTCGACATGGCCGTTTGGTAGACTTCCGGCGTTCTCCCATCGTTTTCTCCTTTTCCAAACTGAAAAAACGATGATATATAAATTAACAATAATCGATTGAAAAAACTTCAGATGAGAAAAATGGGTGGGTCTCTAAACCGGTGCCTTTCTGATTACGAAATACCGGAAGGGTGGGTTCGTTTCTCGGCGGTGGGTGGGTTCATTCGTTCCCGGTGGTGGCACTCGGACAACGGCGGCAGGGACGTTTTCACATTCACGTTATCTGACAATGGTAATCAGGGGTGAAAAGGGCCGAAATTCCAGGCCATGGATCGGTTAA
>Ga0075112_1000785_pt1 | contig 12446 bp, 11 predicted proteins | sample AntAceMetag02UKF_FD_69783 | JGI IMG/M metagenome (GOLD analysis project Ga0075112, IMG submission 69783) | Saline lake microbial communities from Ace Lake, Antarctica - Antarctic Ace Lake Metagenome 02UKF | ecosystem: Environmental > Aquatic > Non-marine Saline and Alkaline > Saline | place... | reverse complement strand
AGAGAGGCTGTCATGTAGCCATAGGAGATCCTTTCAGATACATCCTGATTCGGCATAGCGTAGATTTCAATCACGATAATATGGTTCAAAAAGGTGGGCTTGTATTAATTCCACCAAAGCTGAAAAAGAAAGGCAAATCCAAGCTGAAGAAATGGTCATGCGGATGCACAAACATTCGTGTAGCGGTCAAAAATTTCAAAGCGGTCTGTTTGAAATGCGAAAGTGAATTTGAGCTAATTGATTAAAGACAGTAGTTAAGAACAAACACTATCAATCAACCTAAGAGGGTTTCCTGTATTTCAGGAAGCCCTTTTTTTTATGGAGGATGAAATGAGATTAACAGCACAGGCAAAGATGGGATTCTATCCAACGCCGGGTAATCCTGTTGAGGCTCAATTATCAATGTTTTGATCAAACAACAAACTGAATATAAAATAAAGGAGGGGTCGGTTCGACCCCTCCCAAAAACCAAAAATTTCATTTTTCAGCGATTTTGGCAATCAACTCCGAAAGAGGAATTTGTGATTCGTATGAACTCAAATAAAGCTAATTTCCATAAAGACATGAAAAAATCTGATTTCATGATTTCTAATATATTGATTTTTAAACTTTCTCTATTTCTTGTCCCTCTTTCTTCTTGCTGATTCTCATTTTTCGACTTCCCCTGTTTTTTTCTGACTTTTTCTTCATGTCTTATTGCCGGCCAGGCTGCCACTAATCTGTGGATCAGAGGAGTTCATGAAACGACTCCGTGCCCAAATACTCTACATACTCGCTTGCAAGGTTCTCCAACGAATCCGGTCCAGCAATGTGCCTCCATTCATCAACAGCACCTGGTAAACAGAAACGTTTTGCAATGAAAAGCCGGTTTTCCTTGTCCTCAAGTGTAAATTGCAGTGCAGGAGCGAAAGAAAGCATCAAATTAATAACCTCCGCAAGGCTGAGTCCTTCAGGGGTTCCTCTACGGAACACTTCCTTTAAGACATCGATATCCTCCTGGGACTCAAAGACTGTGATATCTTTTCCCCAAATATCAACGACATAACGTCTGGAAGGGGTGAGTGCCTTTACATGTTTGTTAACCAAATCCCTTTCATTTTTCGTAATGATTTGGGGTCGTATCGGGCGCAGGAAAACTTGAGAATAGGGATGTTCATATATCTCACAACCTTCGGGCAGAGTATCCACCAGGTTCCCTTCATTCTTTGCAGAAAAGAAGTACCGGAGGTCACCTGTTTTCGTATTATCTTCATGGAGATAGTACGTTATACGTTTTCTGTTTGTATATTGAACAGCCATTAGAAACTCCTTTTCATTTCCACTTCGTATGCTTAGGCCTCTTTTGGTCCTTACCCAAAACCGTTTACCCCGTTCAATGTGAAACCTATTTAACTGCGGCCTTGAGCCGAAATGGGTAAAGGTAAACCTCTGTGATCTCCGTGAACTCTGCGAGAGACTATTTTTGCATTATTTTGCGGCTATTAGTCTGTGTATTTCTGTGTGGGTCTGTGGCTAATTTGTTCCTCAGTGCGTATAACCCCTTCTCTCTTTACAACCTTTACAAGTTGACTACATCTCCCATTCTTTCTCCTATTTTTGTGCCTCCTGCGTCTTTTTGCGGCTAATTCATCACTAATCAGCGCTAATCAGCGTAATCTGTGGATCTGATTTTCAAAACATATCCCTTAACAACTTTCTCCAAAATCTCCTGAGCAAACTCTTTTATATCCTCAGTATCATAATTTGCGAGAACAGAACACGCAGCCTCACCTGATAGACCTTCCAGATGAAGCATTTTCGTTATTCCTTCATCAAAAATATTTGAAAGATATTCTTCATCTACGTTATAGAGATCAAGGACAGCTATGGTTCTTACCTTCCACTCACTAAATTTGGGCGGAAGTTTATAATAAAAATATCCAGTCTTGGGTGGTCGTGGAAACGGACTCAATCCAAAAATAATACTCGGCGAACTCATTTGAAAATCCCTCAGTTCCATAATAACCATTTCTTGTTTTTTCGCTTTTTTGCTGCTACCCCGAATTTCCATTAGCCACAAAAATCTAGAAAACCCTCAAAAGAAAAGATCTTATCCTTGTGCCTCTTGTTCACACCGCCTGTCGAAGCGAAGCGTAGATCCCGCTATTCGTCTCATTCGTGTGATTCGTGGTTAAAAACGCATTTTCATATTAAAACTCCTGAGAGCCTGTGTGTCCGAAACGGCACCATAGCTCAAAAACCCGAAAAAGAGTATCGAAAAAGTCAAAAGAACTTTCGCGCGGTATTCTGCCTACGGGTAAACCATAAACAAAAAAGGCCCAAAAGGGCCAGGAAAAGACATGCCGAGAGAGGCATGAAAAAAGGCGAAATGTTTTTTTTAAATGCAATTACCCCAATTACCGATATCGCTTTTCTTAGCGCCTTGGCCTCTTTGCCTGCCCCGTAGGTAGTTTACTATCGTACTGGGGTTAAATCCGTTTTTGCGGTTATTTATCTGGGGCATGCCAATGAGAAGTGAAGCGTATTTAACCGGGGTGGCAAATTAAAATCCGTTTTCCGTCGTATAAGCATAATTCGCCCGTCCCCTATTCCATCTTTAAACAGTCCCTTGACCGCTTCCATCAATTCCGTCATTTCGACATCTCTTTCCATGATCTTCCTACACCCCATGCGACTCTTTGGTTCAGCTTACGATCTCATCAGCCTACCCGCCATTTCTTGCATTTTTGCGACCACTAACCGATAATCATCAAATTTGCCCTTGCCTTTCCCCTATCCGCTATGCGCACCAAGCACCGCCCATACCGGATAATGATCCCCGGCCCCCTGCCTAATCACCGAAGCTTCCCGGACCTTCATTCCGACCGAATGAAAGATATAATCGATACGCGGTTTCAGAAAGAATCCAACCTTGATGTAGGTTCCCGTAAAATAGTCGGTTGTAAGCCACAACGCATCAGAATAGACCCTCTCCATTCCACGAATGGCCGTTGAAAAGGGAACCGTATTGAAATCCCCACCGATAATCGTTTCTTCAGATCGTCTCAACGCCAGCAACAGGAGAATCTCTTCTACCGCATGACTCCGGGGCGTCTCGTTTGTCAGCTCCGTTTTTAGAATCTGAAAGGCTTTTTCCCACGGCAGTTCAAACCCTTCTTTGTTTTGCTTGACAGTCCGCACCCGTTCCAGGTGAGCGGAACAAACCAGCACCCGATTTTTCTCGCTTCTCATTTCCGCTGTCAGCACAGAATGGCCATAAGGTTTGAGCAAATGCATTGCAGGATTGACCAATGGCCGGGAGGAGAGTACTGCCAGGCCGTATCCACTCCCATTGGCGCTGTAAGCCCCAAATGCATGATAGGGCAACCTCAATTTTCCGGCAATTCGCAAGGCGAACGCCTCATCCGGAACTTCCTGGAGCAGCAACAGATCAGGAGCCCCTTTTTTTCCGATGGCACTAACAACCCGTTCCAAAGACGGTTTTTCACCGTTGAGCGTCCCAACATTGTAGGTCACAACCGTCACAGTTTCCATTGCACCTTCGCCTTTCACCTCATGAAACAAAACGAAAACACAGCAGAAGATCAAGACTGGAAGCGTCAAGAGCAGAGCCCGTCTTTTTCGAAATCTGAAAATCAAGCGAATAAAATCCTTCCTTACTTCCCTCCTACATACCATAACAATTTACCAAAATGGCTTTGGGCTGAAATGGGCAACACTCCTTATTGCCGAAGGCGGATTGTTTTTTCAGTCTCGTCCCACCTGCCGTAGTGCTCTATGGGCCGGAGGCCGGAAGCTGAAAAAGACAACAAAAATCATGAAGATCCTGCCAACCCTGTCTAATAAGCTTACCGGTTGACAGCCCCCCATATTGCTATCCAATGTTTTCAGAAAGGCGTTTAAAAGAATAGATCCCATCCAATTCCTGAATGGCTTTTGGTCGCTTCTTATGCTTTGAAGAAAAAGATCCCCTGAAGTCTCTATTTTCACCGATCTTCTTATTGCATAGCTATCGGATACCTGCTAAGAAAGGCATGAAAAACATACCCAAAAAGCTTTTTCGAGAATGCTCGTGAAGCGCCAAACATCTGTTTACTGAGACCAGCCATGTCACGGAATCCAAGAAGGCTAATCTTGGAACGTAAGATATGTTTTATTAAACCGTAAATTTTTCAGGGAACGCATAAAGTGAAACCCTTCTTTTTCTTGGCATTTTTTTTTGGTTCTTTTCTGGTTTCACTCTTGCTGACCCCTTTGGTAAGACGTATCGCACTATCTACCGGCCATGTCGCCACTCCCAAAGACTCTCGATGGCACAAAAAGCCAACTGCCTTATTTGGTGGAGTCAGCATCTTCATCGCTGTCGTTTCATCCTGGATTGCAGGGTCTTTATATCTTGGTTGGAAAGAGATAGGCTACCCATACCTCCCGATAATCCTATGCGCGGGCGGTACTTTCTTCCTAGGCCTGATAGACGACCTCAGAGACATAAAACCTCAGCAAAAGTTAGCAGGGCAAATTGTTTTCGCTTCGTTGTTGATGTTATTCGGCTTTCGGCTTCACTGGATAAATTCCGAAGGGTTAGACGTTGTTTTATCAATAATCTGGGTGGTTGGCATTACAAACGCCCTGAATCTATTGGACAACATGGATGGGCTTGCCGCCGGCGTGGCTTTTATTGCCGCCGGATTTCTAATGCTGAATCACATCTCTGCTCTGCCTCTTGATGCAACACCGATCTCTTTCATCGCGATCGTCGCCGCCTACCTCGGCGCATTGCTGGGGTTTCTGTTCTACAATTTCAACCCCGCTTCCATTTTTATGGGGGACGCGGGGAGTCTCTTCATCGGGTTTGTCCTCGCCTCCCTGTGCATGATGCAACCGGGTCAGGCCACTCACTCGACAGGTGGTATGCCCCTCAATTTTGTCTGGACCATGGCGGTCCCTATCCTGATCCTTCTCATCCCAATACTTGATACGGCTTTTGTGAGTATAATGCGGACACTTTTTCACAGACCCATATCCCAAGGGGGCCGCGACCACTCATCGCATAGAATGGTAGCCATTGGCTTCTCTGAGAAGAAATCGGTTTTGATTCTCTACCTTTTTGCTGCCGTCTCTGGAATGATTGCACTAAGCACAAACTACTTACAGGTGGGAACCAGTGTGGTTTTAGTCATCGTTTTCTTTTTATTCGTCCTTTTTTTTTGGATCTACCTTGCCAAAGTCAAGGTGTACCCAGAGAAGTCTATCTTTCAAGATACTGTCAAAAATGGCATAACGCCACTCCTTATTGAAATCACGTATCGACGAAAGCTCTTTGAAGTACTGTTGGATTTTATTCTTGTCGGCGTGGCCTACTACACAGCCTACCTCTTACGTTTCGATGGGAATATAGGCGGCGACTTCTCCCTTTTCATCGAATCCCTTCCTCTGATGATTGCATGTCAGGTTATCTCTTTCTATCTCTTCGGGGTCTACCGTGGTATATGGGAAAGCACTGGCATTCGTGATCTGATCGTCTATATTAAGGCTATCACTGCGGGTACGGTCGCGCCTATGCTCCTGCTTCTCTTTCTCTATCGCTTCGGCACGTTTTCACGGGCAGTTTTTCTCATCTATTGGGGCTTGATGGTGATGTTGGTTTCGGTTTCAAGGCTGTCTTTTCGGGTTCTTGATGAGGGAATTAAGAAGGGGAAGAAGGAAGGCAAGCCGACCCTTATTTATGGAGCAGGGGCGGGGGGGCAGCTGGCGGTGAGGGAAATAGAAGGAAACGAGGAGCACAACTTTAATATTGTTGGTTTCGCAGACGACGACCCTAGGAAGCAGAAGATGCGGATCAGCGGGTACCCAGTTCTGGGAAGCGGGGAAAATATTACCAGCATCACCGCCGAAAAGCGTGTGGAGACAATTATCGTCTCATTCAAAGTCAATGCCGAAGAAAAGCACAGGCAACTCAGAAGACTATGTTTAGCGCATGACCGCGAAGTAACGATTTTGCAGATGAGTTTGCGATTTAAAGATCACTTTGAGGATTCCGTATAAAAGTTTTTTCCCCTGCGAGGTTGTCAGAGAATACAAAACTCGTTTTCCTACAACAATATAAAGCATATTTCACCCACCATTAACACATTATGGCGTGGTCGAAATTTCCAAATCTCTATTGTATAACAGACTCCTATCATTGGTTGTGCTACATACGTCGGTCAGATTCGGACATATTGCGAACATAAGCCCCATTTAAAGATTCATACTGGTGTGTGGACGTGGACAGGGTTCAAACTCTAAACGCATGGTTTGAGACTTTTCAGAAGCCCGATTTGATCAAAGTTTGTTGCGGCTCAACAAATCAGAGTTGCGCTAGCGACCGTTAACAATCTGGTCTGAGCCAGGTGGGGGATAGGGGAAAAGGGGATCCTGACGCAACGAAACCCGCATTAGCTGTTCATCTGCACCCAGATCCTTCAAGATGGGTTGTAGGCCCTTCAGGGCCTTTGACCGGGACAAAATGGCAATCGCCGTCAACAAGATCACCTTCAGGTCTGCAAAAAAGCCATGTTTCCGCACGTACAGAAGCCCAAGACGGCTTTTCCAAGGCCGTATTACTTGATTGTATTTCAAGTCCGGATCATCGCTGCCGGCCAGAACATCCCCTTCATCGGAAAAGACAATGGATGAGAAATCGGTAATGCCAGGCCGCACATCCAACAAATGCTTCTCTTCGTCGGTATAAAGCGCCACATCCCGAACAACGTTTGGTCGTGGTCCTACCATACTCATGTCCCCTCGAAGGACATTCCACAATTGGGACAGCTCATCCAGCTTGTACCACCGAACCAAATGTCCCACCCGAGTAATTCGGACATCGGTAGCTCCGGTGGAATCCACGCCGCTTTTGTCTGCGTTGATCACCATGGATCGTAGCTTCACCATTTGAAACGGTTTGCCCCTTCTTCCTATTCTGGGCGCAATATAAAGAGGTGAATGCCGATCCTGCCACCAAATAGCGATCATGGCACCCAGCAAAATGGGGCTGGCTATGAGCAAACCCAGGGACGAAACAAAAATATCAAAAAGCCGTTTAAGCATAATTTACAAACCCTTAGCGCTTCCCTGAATACCCAAACACCTGGAAACGGTTGCCAAAATCCCAAGAGCATCTAAGCCGTACGTCTTCTTCAAATATTCCTGGCTCCCAACGACTGAAGAAAACCCGCCGCTCAGTCCAATTCTTTTGAAACACTTGGGTCGCTGGTCCGCTTCCATGAGCACTTCCGCCACTGCTCCTCCCAGTCCGCCAATTACGCTATGCTCCTCAATGGTAAAAATAGCGCATGTTTCTCTGGCAGCTGCGAGTAAAACTTCTTCGTCAATCGGCTTCACAGTGTGCATACTGATAACGCGGGCTTGTATTCCCTTGCCGCTCAACTCCTTCGCCACCTGAAGCGTATCGTAAAGCATCCCCCCGGTACTGATCAATGTCACATCGGCGCCGGGCCGAACCGTAATGGCCTTGCCGAATTCAAATTTGGGCTCAGAATCATGTACGATCGGCTCGCCGGCCCGGCCGAGTCGCAAATAGGCAGGACCTTCGTGCGCAATCAACGCTCGAACCGCCAGCCGTGTTTCCACTGGATCTCCTGGTGCCAGCACCAGCAGGTTGGGCAAAGCCCGCATTATGGCAATATCCTCGGTAGCATGATGAGAAGGCCCCAAAGACCCATAAGCCATACCGCACCCTATCGGCGCAATGCGGACGTTTGCATTATGGTAACACACGTCGTTTCGAATCTGTTCCAGGGGACGCAACACTGTAAAGTTGGCAATGGAATAAGTAAACACAATTTTACCGCTCAAAGCCATCCCGGCTGCAAGGCCCACCATATTCTGTTCGGCGACTCCCGCGTTCAGAAACTGGTTTGGCAATTTCTTCATGAAATCTGTAACCACCCCGAACCCCAAATCCCCAACCATCAGCACAATCCGCGAGTCCTCAATAGCCAGTTCCAGCAAAGTCTCTATGAAAGCAGTTCTCATGGCTTTTCCCCCAGTTCATCCAGCGCAGCAACATACTCTTCGCCCTGGGGTATTCGGTAATGCCACAAAAGGCTGTTTTCCATAAAACTTACGCCCTTTCCCTTGACTGTGTGGGCAATCACACAACTTGGGTGCCCCGTTTCGAATGGCACGCTGCCAAGACATTTTTCAATTTCCGGAATATTGTGCCCATCAATTTCTTCAACAGTCCAGCCGAATGCCCGCCATTTATCGGCAAAAGGATCCAGATCCATCACTTCCTTTGTCGTCCCCAGTGCCTGTATTTTATTGTAATCCACAACAACCACAAGATTGTCCAGTTTATGTTGCGGCGCAAAAAGAATGGGTTCCCAGGTGGAACCTTCATCACATTCTCCATCGCTTAACATGCAGAAAACGCGATAATTTGCATGATCCCGGTTGCCCGCCAAGGCCATGCCCGTCGCCATAGACAGCCCATGCCCCAGCGAACCGGTGGAAACTTCTACTCCTGGGACGTACGTATGGGTCGCATGGCCTGGAAGTTTGGAGCCATCCTGGTAAAACGTCTCCAGCCAATCCACAGGAAAAAATCCCGCCTCTGCAAGGACCGCATAATAAGCGGCGCACCCGTGTCCCTTGCTGAGAACAAACCGATCCCTTTGGGCCCATTGGGGATGATCCGGATCAATCCGCAGAATTTTTCGATAGAGTACTGCCAGCAGCTCAACCGTCGAAAGGGACGAACCCACATGAGAAGCCCTAGCGCTGTGCGTCATGCGAACAGAATGAACACGCAACCGATGGGCCAGTTCTTCTAAGGCTATTTCGCTTTTCAAATTCATCACCTAATAATTTTCATAAAACGTTCTTATACATTCACAAACATACTCCACATCATCATCTGTTAAAGACATGTTCATGGGCAGCATCAGCATCCTTTCGAAAAGTTTCTCTGTGAAAGGTAAAGACTGTGTAAACCCCAACTTCCGGAACTGATGCACCGCCTTCCCCCCCCACTGAATCAACGTGCCAACCCCGAGTTCCGCCAAATACGCTTTCAACTCATCGCGGTTTTCCGCTTCGATCTCATAGTTCTGAAAAACATCAAAGTGTTCAGGGTTGCTGTCCGGCGCCGGAGGCAAAAACAAGCGCTCCAATCCTCCCAACCGCTCCTGATACATGTCGGCAATCACTCTCCGCCGTTCAACAACTTCAGCATAATTCTTGAATTGATAATCCAGAATAGCTGCCTGGAGATTATCAAGTCTGCTATTCAATCCCCAGAGTACCACATCGCCATTTTCGGCTCTTCCGTGATCCCTAAGAAGAAGTATTTTCCGGTACACCTCTTGGTCATTGGTCAGAACAGCTCCGCCATCGCCCAGACACCCTAAGATCTTGGCGGGATAAAAGCTGATGCAAGAGGCCACACCAAAAGTCCCGGCACATTGCCCTTTGAACTTGGAACCAAGGGCCTGAGCCGCATCTTCATAGATTTGAAGACCATGTTTTTCAGCAATTGCCCCCAACGCATCCATGTTCGCGGTCCTTCCGTTTAGTTGTGTAGGCATAATGGCTCTTGTCCTTGCCGTGATCGCTGCCTCAACAGCCCCCGGGTCGATAAGATGGTCGGGCCCAGCCTCAACAGGCACCGGAACTCCACCCGCGAAGTGAATGGCCGATGCAGTCGCCACCATGGTATGGGAGCAAAAAATCACCTCATCCCCAGGATTCAATCCTCCGGCCATCAGACCTATTTGGATCGCGTCTGTGGCGTTGGCCACACCGACCGCATATCCCGCACCCGTATATTCTGCTAGATTTCTCTCAAAATCGGCAAGGTCCTTTTGCATGATAAAGGCACCGCGACGTAGCACATTATGAAGCGTATCCAGGATCTCTTTTTCCTGTCTTTTAAATAAACCAGGGTAATCAAAAAAGGGAATGATTCGGTTAGCAGATACCATTTTAATAGAACCTCCAAAAGATGCATAAACCCTGTTGATATTAGCAACGAGGATCTTATAACTTTTGACTATTTACGGAACCATCAAGGTTGTTTTTCTATTTCAAATGAGCCCAAGATTTTCATGCCTATTCGCTTCTTTCTCGCACCCACCCCGAATTTAACAAATCCAGCCTTTTCAACAACCCGAATAGAACTCAAATTGTCTTCTTGTACAATATACCAAAAACTACCCTCAGGTTTCTTGTGAAACTCGATAATCTTCTGAATGGCAAACGTTGCAATCCCTTTCCCACGATATTCAGGCATAGTCCAAGTATCGCCAATTTGAAGATCTTCTTTGTTCATAAATGGAAACCTGAAATAGCCGGGGGTAATCACAGATCGATGGATTAACTTTTGTTCATGGTACGACAAAAACAAACCGTAATTTCGATTGGCAAATAGGTGCAAATGGTGCATTATCCACCACACGGCAAAAGGCAACAATGCGACTCCCGGTGGAAGGACTTCTATTGTTCTCGGATGCCACAAGACAACCCTAAATCTCTCATCAATTGAAACTTCCTCTGTAAATTGTTTAGCAATTGAATGATCATACTTGAAAAATAATTGTCTCATTTGCTATTCTCGCAAACCCCATGCCCTGGTGGACACAACGAACAATGGAAATAGGATACAGGAGTCAGAATCCATACTGAGGGATAGATACTTTCCATTTGCCTTCTGACTTCTGGCTTCTGGCTTCTGAGTTCCAAGGCTTCATATAAACAAGGATTGCTTTTCTATATCTTCTCATAAACAAGTTCTTCCAGATGATCAGCCATTGCAGGGTAAATTTTATCGGAGCTGTACTTCTTTTCAAACAAGCACCTGGCATTCTTGCTCATTTGTTTTCTTCTTTTTGGGCTATTTTTCAAAGCGACGATTGCATCTACCAGCCCCCGAACATCTCCTGCTCCATAAGTAAAACCACAATCATATTCTGAAAGAATTTCTTCCAATTCACCATTCAAATTTGAAAGCACAGGTAAACCTCCAGAAAAATATTCGAACGGTTTGTTCGGAAGGCTCTGTGGGGCATTCCTAGCATAGGATACTAATCCGATTGAAGCCATACGCATGAGAACATTAAGAGTTGCAGGAGAAACCCAGCCAAGCAGTAGTACATTATCAAGTTCCCTGGACAAGTTTAACAGAGAAGTCATTTTGCTTCCCTGGCCGCATAGCACGAATTGCACTTGGCATTCATCAAGACATTTCAGAACATTGCCAGCTTCAATGATAGTCTCAACATCATACGTTGATTCCATTTGGCCAAAATAGCAACATATTACCTTGGTGGGGTCGACGCCCCTGTTTTTCAACCACTCCTTCTCAGATTGTACCTGTTGATCGGTCAGTAAAATCTCTTTATATCCAATCGGAAAAACTCTATCTACGCCTTCAATTCGTTCGCGCTTACTATACTTTATTCCCCATTCTAAATAGCTTTTTGAAACTCCATAAATTGCAGTCCCTCTCCGAAAAATATTTCTATTTGCAGCAAATAACGGTGACAAAACAGCTTTTGCAAAGTAACGAAGCTTATAAGGAAATACATCGAGAAAAATATCCGGCCATAAATCGCGTACATCAATAATAACTGGAATATTTTTCTGCTGCCCATATTCTATCGCAACAGAGCATAACCAGGGAGTCGGCATACCCGATATGATAATATCTGGGGGATTTTCCTTTCTTATACGCCGCTTAAACGAACTGGCTAATTGCATATATGATGTCAATCGCTGAAAACCAATATTACTTTTGTACCCCCTGTTATAAATAAGCTCTATCTTATAGTTTTCACCAACTTGATATGTATAATCTTTCGAGTATCTTTGCTTTTTATAAGAATGATTAAAGGTAGGAGCCCATCGGGTTACATGATGGCCTCTTGCGGAAAGAATTTCAGCTAACATGCCATAACGCCATATTCTCGTCGCAGCATCCATCGGCAAGGTTTCTCCAACAAATACTATCCAAACGTTCATCGTACTATAAGATTTCTTGGACAAAATATCTGAACCTGGTTGGGGGTCGGGCCACGCTATCATGTTGAAATATTTAGATTAATGGCCCCTAAATAGCCGTTTTTACCCCCAATATCGCTGTTTTTGATACCGGAAATGCCATTATGAGACCTTTGCATAACCCGAATTTGAACAAAATGTGTCGATCAGAGGCAAACTATCGTTAAGCTTAATCCAGGTAAAATGGTTTCATATTAGGACTCAAATTTACACAAGCCAAAAATTGTCCAGTTCTGCAAAGGTCTCATTATAGCAAGCCACTGACTCTCGTAGTTGAAATGCCTTCATGCTCAAGCAGCTTTCTTTCTTTTGAGTAAGTATGTAGTAAATATGAGCATAGTCGTCACAATACTTTGATATTTAAGGAACAACTCTCCAGTTATAGG
>Ga0075112_1000780_pt1 | contig 12533 bp, 10 predicted proteins | sample AntAceMetag02UKF_FD_69783 | JGI IMG/M metagenome (GOLD analysis project Ga0075112, IMG submission 69783) | Saline lake microbial communities from Ace Lake, Antarctica - Antarctic Ace Lake Metagenome 02UKF | ecosystem: Environmental > Aquatic > Non-marine Saline and Alkaline > Saline | place... | reverse complement strand
CTGACTATGTGCGCCAACGCCCACATTATTGCCTAACTTCAACAATCCACCGAATGCATCAAGAATACAATAATGTCCAATCCAGACATTATGCCCGATAATGCACTTTTTGCCATGAATTACTGAGCCATGATGTATAGTGAAGTAGTCTCCGATCTCTAAATCTTCAACATCAATGTAGAGATCATCACCTATGAAACAGCCGTATCCAATGTTTATATTTTTGCAGTTGGGGCCAAAAGTAATATTTCGGCCCCACTTCATCTTCCCTTTGACTTCCATATTCATAGATTTGTTAACTATTTCAGGTTGGAAACTGCTCAAAACGATCACCCCCCCTGCAGTAATTATACTTCGCAGCAAACATAAACACGCAATTGATCAGATTTACGCAACAATTTACCTTTTATCCACTTTTTTCTTAGCAGCTTTCTCATTAACAGTTTCCCTGATCGTATAGGCGGGATGCTTCATTGTTCGAAAATGCATTCTGGATAAATATTCTCCAATAATTCCCAAACTAAACAATTGGACTCCTGAAAAGATTGAAATGACTGCAGCTAAAAACGGAAACCCTGGAACTGAGCTCCCCTGAATTAGATAACGCCCTACAACATAGACCAATACGCCAAACCCAAAAAGAGAAAAACCAAACCCAAGCACACTGGCCAGCCGGAGGGGCATTGTACTGAAACCAGTCATCATGTCAACAGCGTGTGTTAACAGCTTTTTGAAAGTATAATTTGACAAACCTTCCCGACGCTGCTCGTGTCTGACAGGGATTGCCACAAATTGTGTCGTCCCCCATGTGAGGAGCACGTCAATTGAAACAAACGGCCCCTGGTAATCGGCAAAAGCAAGTCGGATATCAGAACGAAACATTCGAAATGCACTCGCATTACGGGCAACTTGAACACCCATAGTGCTTTTCATAACTAATTTTGTCACGTGGGACGCAATGTCTCTCCAGAAACCATGCTGCTTCTTCTGGGGTGTGCCGTAAACAACGTCATACCCCTCGTTAAGTTTTTCAAAAAGCTTCGGGATCTCTTCCGGAGGGTTTTGCAGGTCATCATCCATCGTAACAATGAATTCGTAACGAGCGGATCGAATACCGCACAACAGCGCATTGTGCTGTCCGTAATTGCGCATTAGATTAACACCACGTACCCACGAGTATGTGTTGGATAAATCACAAATCATATCCCAACTCTGATCAGCACTTCCATCATTTACAAGAATCAATTCATATTCCGATGCTTGCCCCTCCAACACTGGCTCCAAACGTTCTGCAATGGGGACTAATGTCTGCTCACTGTTGTAAACCGGAATGATTACTGAAATACGCATCTTTTTATCGCTTGAACGTTTTTTTTAAAATCCATTTTAATCGATTACCACTCTTTTTCATCTTTGGCTCGGCATTTTTCTTCTTCTTTTTGCTAACACAATCGTAAGAAAACTGCAATTTCACCTGAGGCAGAACATACCAGTTCTACCGGACAAGGATATCGCCAATTTGACAACCGAATTCCCTGGTATCAGGAGGAGCCTTGTACAATTGCGGGGTGGAAAATTCCACATAAAAGCTGGATTTCCCATACTTCTCCAAGTCAATCACCTGTTTCTTCCAGCCCCCTCCCAAATCAATCGGCTCGGTTTCAACGACAATACCGTTGATCGTTATCTTCAATCTCTGGAGCGGACACAAAGATGCGAATTCGAAGGACTTGAGGGCAGAACTCCCTCCAAATAAAACTCCATTGGCAAGAGTTCCATGCATCCAGCGAAACGGTCTCTGGTTTGGATAAACTTCACGGGAGTACCACCCATCGAAGAAATGAAATTTACCAATATCTTGCTCTTTGAGTTGAGCGTCAGCAGACAATTGGTCGATGCTGAATGATTGAACTCCCGACACATGTCCATCAACACGGAATACATATACACCATTCGCCTCCGCAATGAGTTCAAGATAGGGGCTCTGTTTTAACCGTGCAATAACCAAAGAGCCAACATTCGGCTCAAAACCTGTGGCATGGGCAACCAGGTGGGTAATCCCTTGCACCTTGAAACGCTCCATCATCTCCTTGTCGAACCGCCCCATGTTCACGGGGAGAAAATCACCAATGATATCGTTCCACTCGCTGGGATACATTGAGCTGTGCCCCGTGAACATACGCAGATTGTATTTCTGTGCATAATAAAGAAACGTGCCATTTAAATGGTGCCCCGCCGCTCTCTGAGTAGGTATGGTATAAATTATTCCGCTGGTACCTCGTATTTTTTCGTAGGCCTCATTGTGGCTTTCAAGCTTTACCATTAAAGGTCGGGTGTAATAATAGTCGAAAATGATGACAATAGCCATAACGATGGTAATCATCCATACCAAAAAGAACGGTTTGGTATATTTTCTTTTCCATACCATAAAAGAAAGGTGAATAATGAATCCGAAAAACAACGCGAAATAAAAACCAGCAGTATTCATTAATCGTCCTGGAGTTCTGATACAGTTGGCCCCTGGGATGTGGTCAAAATACCAACGATAGATTTTTATATGTAATATGGAATCAAGATTCGGACCAAAACAAAAAAGATAACTCACAACAAACACCAAGCCACTCAACGCAAAAATGATTGTATCTGATTTCGGTAAATTGCTGCTAACTGATCTCATGCATCCAACTACACCAAATACAATAAACAAGATGGGGACGGTTAGGAGTGCCCAGCCCAAATAGACGGCCTTTTCATTGCCTGACCAGACCTTGGTTGCATGAATTGGCAATGGCGAATGTAGCAAGGTCTCACCATAATTCTGGCCCGACGATAGACCGGAAACTCCAAGCAGGTCACGAATATAGATAAGATAAAGCAGTGCGGGTAGTAGTGAAAGGAGTACCAAAAAGATTGCTCGTAACTTACGCGCCGCAGAAAAATCTCGCTGTATGCAAACCTGAATCGAACGACCCACAAAATAAGGCAATGAGAACAGGGCAAACAAATAAAATGCCTGAAAATTGGAAGTGCTATAGAATAGAAGACATACGCCGAATAACACGATGTAACGTAGAGCAAGGCTTCTTAAGATTTTTTCAAAAAACAACACGATAAGAGGTGGCCACATGAGATCTACGCCATAAACCATCTCACCAAACAGAAAAGATGTTCGGTGCGGCAGCAAGGCAAGTACCAACGACGAAAGCAGAGCGGCAGGATGAGATCGCGTAAGAAAAAAAACAAGCAAATACATCGCCCCCCCCACCAAAGGGAAGGAGATGAGAGCTATCAGATTGTATGAAACGACATCACCAAATACGGCTGCAAGTAACAAATGAATGAGGCTGAAAGGAAAGAACACCCAGCCTTCACTGAAGGCTTCTCCCCCAGAAGTAAAATTGTATTGGTAGCCACTTTCATATAGTGGCCGATTTTCCTCCAGGTTATGCCTCGGGAGGCTGTAGCGATAAAACTGCTCAAAGTGATCTCCGGGCAGCATGAATCGAGGTGCATTGGCACCACTAGATGCAGTCGCAGGAATTGCAGTGGATATATGAGCAATAAACTGATCTCCTGCATAAAATGCTCCAACTCCTAAATAGACTAATAGCAAAGCTATTGCTAATGCATATTTAGACAAGGGCAGGCTGCGTAGGATATTAAACATACAAAAGCTTTCCCTGTTTACCACCTCAAAAAATCGGCGATTTTTGCAGATATTTTGTTTAGACTGTGGTTTTTTTGAATAAACTGTTGCGCCTTATAGGATAGATTCTTCATTCGCTGGGGGTCATCCAAAAGCCGCAAGAGATTCTCGTACAATTCTTCATCCATATTTTCATTTTTCACCTTTATCGCCACATCATCGGGCAATTCTGAAAACCAGGCGTCATCGCTGACAATACAGGGTTTCCCAAGGCCTAAAGCCTGAATTATAGCACCGGAAGTTTCACCCATAGTTGGATAACGCAAATTGACAACCACATCCACATATTTCAAAAAGCTCTGAAATTCGTTTAAGTTTACGTAGCCTGTTTTTCGTATGTGAATCCCTAAATATTCATCTACAGAACTGCCTTCCCCCACCATCAAATAGACCAGCCGATTATCGAATTTTTCATTGAGTAAGGTCACAGTCTGGCAAATAGCATGATTAAGCTTTGTTGGAGCTATGTAACCGAAAGATCCTACGACGATCGCACTTATAGGGATATCGTATTTCTTGTACAATAACTCTTTGTCAACAAATGCATTATTTTTGGATAATGCAATATGTTCTATTTTCTTTATCCGGTCAGGCTCTTTCACAATCTCGGATACTTTTTGATAGGCATATTCTGAATGAACCATGATTTTGTTTCTTGATTTTAGTATTTCCGCATTCAGTGGTAGAGAGGATGCAAGTTGTTTACATTCGAGCAAGTTTTTTCCAGACCTGATATTTTTTTTGATTAAGTGCAATCCCCATGCACCAGCCAACTCGAATATCTTCGAATACAATAAGCCCTTATTTTCATAATAACCAATTGTCAAAAAGTACAAAGCAAAATCGTGCAAAATAACAAGGCCTGGATGACTGAGTGCTGCATCATAAATATAGGAGTGATACTGTGGGTTATTGCCGATATTATATATTTTAAAATCAAACGACTTGATGCTCGGTTTCTTTTTGCTCTTATAAACCTTCACATCAAAGTCTTTATAAAGCCTCTTGTTTGAAAGTCTGTAATCATCAATGAGCAAAGTGATATCAAAATATTTTTTCAGCCCGTATACCATAACCTCCGAATAGTCTGAAATCCCACTCGCCATAGGGGAAAAGGGACTTGCGTATAGCAGCCTTTTTTTAGTTGGGCTTGGCACTGTTAAGTTTCTCCCAGCAACGAATTGATTACATGATCCCAAGTAATATTTTTCTTGATGATAGAATCATACCCTTTCATCCCCATGTCTCTGGCCAGTTCTTTGTTTAAAGACCATTTGTCAATTGTTTTTGCAATCGCCTTAGGATCAGTTTTGAGTATGCTTCCATTTTTTCCGTTATGAACAAACTCTAATGGGCCTCCGGCATCGGTATGCACAATTATCGGCTTTTTTGAAAGAAAGGCCTCCAATGTAACATAGCCATAATCTTCATCATAGGCGCCAAAATAGATACCTAAACAATTGGCATAATACCTGATTTTTTCCTCTTCTGTTATAAACCCCAACATCTTTACCTTATTTTCAAGTCCATATTTCGAGATTAAAGAATTCAGATAACTTGTTTCATTCTCCGAACCTTTGCCCGCCAAAAAAATCGTGGTATCTGTCTTTAGAAACCTGGCAGCTTCCACCAAAAGACGCTGGCGTTTCATTTTATCAATCCTGCTGGGATAAAAGATATAATTATCAAAGGTTCCACATCCGAGTTTTTCATAGTTCATAGGAGGATGATACAACGGCATGGCGTCAATATCATTGTACTTTTCTAATCTGTCCGAAGAGTTTCGGGCGTTTGTAAAAATCTGTTTAGCCTCTCTGATAAACCTGTTATCATTAGCGATTACAGTATTTCTTACAAATTCTCCATCCTCCCAAGTATGCATATCTCCGTATTCCGTCCCCCATAGATCGTAGGCCTGACGATGCTGATGCAAAAGCCATAGTACTTTGTTTGGATGTTTGATATAGTAGGCTGGGAATTTCATAGCAATAACCATGTCAATTCTCTCACCATTCACTTCCGTCAAATCAATCATCCGGCCCATAATCATGCAGTTCAATAATGCTTCACTTGGATACCATTTAAACGGGATAGACACAATCTCAGCTTCATGACCGCGTTTTCTCAGCTCATCAAGCAAGAGATTAGTATGGATCTCAGCCCCCCCAGTAATAAAAGGTACTTGAACCGTCGCGATGGCGATTTTCACAATTCTATCCCCGAAAATTCCTCTACAGCTTCCACAAATACTTTTTCAGTAATGGAATTGGAAAACCTGTTTTGATAGTTATTTTGGCCCATTTCCACCAAATAATCTCTGTATCGATCATCCTCAGACAGGAGGCGAATGGCCGCCGAATATTCAGCCACATCTGCACCCAGCAGCATCTGTTCCTGACCAATGGTTTCAGGCACAGCGCCGACCTGTTTGGCAATAACGGGCAGACACAGGCTCTGAGCCTCCACGATTGGGACGCAAAAGCCTTCATGGTCGCTGCAATTGACATAGAAATCACAACCCAGATAGTAGGAAAGAAGCGACTGATCATCGACCTCCTCAACCCACACTACCTGGTTTCCCAACCCATGTTCTGCAATCAATTCCTCGATTTGTTGGTTGTATGTCCATAAATTGTCATCCGTTTTTCCAATAATATGGAGTGAAATGTTCTCGCCATAGTGGAAAATATAATCATTGACAATTTCAACCAGCATATGGTGCCCCTTGTTGGGCGCCATCCGACCAACAAAAAGCAAATTAACATCCGGGCTTTCCACAAGGGATTTCAAAATGGTCTCATCAGGGGCAACATCTTTCCATTGTTCCAGATTATTAAAAGGAGGGACTACAACCGTGTTGGAACAACTGGCTATATCTGCTTCTGCAAAATTGTAATATGAATCCGCCATCCACAAAAAATCCTTATGGTTTTCAAAGATTATCCGAGTTTGATTACAACCACGCATGCACGCAAAATAATAGTCATCACACCATTTTTCAAAAAAAGAAGCAGGTGTTATGCAGTGGTATTTGACAATGACCTTTGCTTTTGCACGGTTTAAAATCTCTTCACCTTCCTCCCAGTAGTTGCTATGATGATAAATAAGCAGGTTATTTTCATTACAGACGAGATCCAACAATGTCTTTCGGTCTACCGATTCTAATGCGCTGTTCAGCAAATAACTGCAATATACAAACACATCATGTTTCCGCCCCAGGATTTCATACATCTTTGAAATGTCATTGCCAATGGCATCATGGATTGTTATGCTTTGATGTAAAAGCACACATTTCATACGGCTTTCCTTGTTATCATCGCATAGTCTTGGGCCATATTGAAACGATAAATCAGGTCCCTCAATGGATCCTCTTTGTTGTATTCTAAAAGATTCAGCGGGTTCAGACGAACAATGTCTGAGGAAATAAACCCTCGATTTTCAAGCAAAAACTTCAGCGTATCAGGAGGAATGGGGTTCTTGTGAGTTGGATCGCTATAAAAGGTACAGCTGCCAACCAGAACATTCTCGGGGTTTGGAGTTTCAAAGATAACGATTCCCCCAGGCTTCACTACACGCAGGGCCTCATCAAAAAATGAGATCATCTTCCTCATCGACAAATGCTCCACGATATGGAATCCCGTAATCATGCCAATAGAATTGTTCTTCAGGTCCCTTAAAAAATCAACAGCATCTCCGTTCACAACATCGAGTTTTTTTGCTTTGCATTTCTCAATCATTAAGGAGTTTAAATCCACTCCTCGGGCTTTATACCCTTTTTCTTTTAAGAGCTCCAACCACTCTCCTCTGCCACATCCCACGTCAAGAACAGGTGAATTTTCATCCCCAAGACCGGCCTTTTCGAGATACGGCAAATAGACTCTTTGTCTTTCCTTAATATTTTCACTTGTGCCCCTGAACTGATCTTCAAAAGACACGTATATCGAATTAAGAACCTGGTCCTCCTCAGCCAGCATCGCTTGAATCCGATCGGTTGAAATCGGTTCCGGCAATTTCTTTCGCGCCTCCTCAAGAAAAAACATGAGCCGTCTTTGCTGGTCAAGAATGTTCAATTTAAAATCCTTTGTCTGTCTGAGAATATCGCAGACCTGTTTATTGATAGTTTCAAGTTCCCCACGACCTGCCTTTCTCTCTAAACCAACCTCAAGTTCCTCGCGATCTGCCTTTCTCTCTAAGCCGACTTCAAGTTCATCACGATAGACCTTCTTTTCCAGATCCATCCCTAATTGAATCAAGCCCTTGCTGAGGTCATTACGCTGTTGCTGCAATTGTGTGAACGTATTTTCCTCCAGAACTTGCAGATTGCGTAAAATCGCAGGGAAATTGGCAATGCCAACCATGATTCTGAAAAGGTACCCCAAAATAGGAATTTTAAATGATGATTGGATAAGAAAAGGCCAAAATAGTCCCCTTATTTTCGTTTTTTTCGGTCGACCTTCCCTGCAATATCGCAACCTTCCCACGACCTCCGTTTTGGTCAGTTGTCCCGAATTTAGTTTACCGAGAAAATGCTGAAGGCCATAAGAATCGGGATCCCTTTTGAGAACCCCACGATACACATTTGTTACGAAGTTTCTGCCGTGATATTTAGAGAAATCATGAATGTGGTAGTTGTCCTTGATTTCAAATGGTTCAGGTTCCGGCAATCCACAAATTTTAGAGAAATCGACTTTGGCGGAAAAGTTGGATGGAGAACCATTACTTGCATGCGGAACAGTTCGATGAGGCGTTTGCCCCTTTTCTTTTCTTTTCTTGACCTCGGCCCTGATCTTCTCCATGAGTTCATCAACATTTATCTCTGGTATCTTGGTTTCTATCATCTACATTTCACCTCAGCGCAGCTCTTTTCATGATCCAAAATTCATGCAATTTAGAACCGAACCTCAAGACTGACCAAGTTTGTTTGTATTAAGGAATTCCACAATGACCTTCTCAAATCTCTTGAAATCATTTATATGTTCATGGATAAAATCATAGATCGCATTTATATCAATTTCCCAATACAAATGAACCAACCGGTTGCGAAACCTGGCCATCTTTATCAAAGATGTTTCAAATTCCTGATCCACCACACCGAGTTTCCGAATTTCCCTAAAGATATCCGCATAGGTTTCAGGTGCGCTTATAGACCTCTGAAATTGATAGAGCGAAATAAGGCGGTTCCCAATATTCAGGCAGCTTTCGATGGCCAACTGCAGAAAGCGTTCTGAGCTCCCTTGGTATATGGGATCGTTCATAAAGACATCGTGGGGAACTTTTTGTGCATCTAACAAAAGCTGGTAGTATTTATTGAGATGTTTTAAGTGTTCTTTGATGCGCTCATCCATGGTAGCCTATGCCCTCTAAAAAAACCCGATCAAAATCCTCCCTGAAATATTTGAAATCCAGGTAGTAATTTAATACCTGCTCACGAAAATCAATAATCGCTTTTTTGTCTCTGAAAAACAAAAGATTTGCATATTTAAGGATATTGAAAGAAAACCGAGGCGGAGCATCATTTAAGACAACGAGATCAATTTTATCCGTCCTGAAAAAATCATTCATTCTCCCTAACCATTCAATTTGTTTGTCAAACTTTTGTCTTTTGTTTAACCGGTTCGACAGCAATATGCCGAAATCCAGATCGCTCAATGGTCGGAGGCAATTCTGAGCCCCGCTCCCGAAAAAGTAGAGGGCCAGAATTTCCTTATCCTCCGAAACCAATGGAGAGATATGAGATACCCGGGCAAGAACATCATCTGACAGCTTTTTATTTCCGGAAATCATTTTTTATAATTGCTCACGAGCGCCGCTTTCCCGCTTTAAGCGGGAGCAAATCAAGATAGAGACTTTCGCACGACCTTACCGGCCGCTTGTCCCGCTAACGGGGCTACGCTCAAGACGCCCCAGTTAAATACGCTGCGCTGTCCTTCGGAATTTCACGGGGTAAACAAAGAACGCTAAGATTTACTTTTTTACCGAATCGGAACGGACGATTCGGTAAACCAATCAGCCCTTCGGGCATTTAGGGAGGATGGTTACTTCTAACACAGAGAAGAATAATGGCTTTTTTTTCGAATCGTCCGTTCCGATTCGAAAAAGGCTTTGCGTCCGCAGTTTATCCCGTTAAATTCCGAAGGACAGCTCATCATATTCAATTCAAACGGGGCGACTTGCGGTTCAATTTACCAGTTTCATATGAGCGCCGCCTCTGACCGGGAAAGAAACTATGCATTCCCACGCTGGAGCATGGGAACGAGGAAAAAATTCCGCAATCCGCAATCCGCATTCGGAACACACGAGCCATGAACAAAAAGATACCAGCAATATCTATTTAGATCAATGGATTTCAAGCTCCACTTTAGGCTTGAGTCTTGAGAACCCTATAAAGATGAAATCGTTGTTGCCAACAATCTCAAACGCTTTAATCCCGTCCACCCACTGATAGCACTCCCCAATATGGGTATCATCCCTGTGTAAAGAGGGGCTGAGGGTATACCGGCCGGGGCCGAGATTAAACTCATCCATCACATACTTTGCGAGACAATGTTCTCCAGCCTTCAGACTGATAGGGACTTTCATGTGATAGGTATTTGTTCCGAAAATGTCCTGCCCGAATCTGTCTCTTATTAAGATGCCAAGGGTTATGTCGTTTACGTCTTTGTTTGCTTTGAAAGAAATTTCCACGGTACATTTTTGGCCGGAAACAAAGACCTTAGATTCCTCACCATGCGCATTGAGCATTTTGGCATCAATAATTTCCACTTTCAGGTTTCCGTAACTCTTTTGGGGCCCAGAGACATCCTGAAGTTGAATCTCTTCTCCTTTTCCTTTTTTTGCCATAAGGAAATTATATGTATTAATAACTTTGTCGGGCTCCCCTTCTTCCACTGTCGAGCCATGATCCAGGAGCAAAGCCCTGTCACACAGGATCTTCACGGCATTCATGTCATGGGAAACAAAGATAATCGCGCCACCCTGAGCTTTGAATTCCCTGATCTTGCGTATACATTTCTGCTGGAAGTAGGCATCTCCCACGGAGAGCGCTTCATCCACCACAAAGGCCTTAGGCGCCGCATGAATGGCGGTTGAAAAGGCCAATCTCATGACCATGCCTGAAGAATAGGTCTTGATCGGCTCCTGAATAAAATCACCAAGCTCGCTGAAACCTACGATCGTATCGAGCCGAGCATTGATTTCCTCTCGCGACATTCCAAGAAGCGTACCGTTCAGGTAGATATTCTGAATCCCCGTAAACTCCGAATTAAAACCCGTTCCCAGTTCCAGGAGTCCGGTAATCCTCCCATCCACATGTATGCCTCCTGAATCTGCAAAGAGGACCCCTGTGAGTATCTTCAACAATGTGGATTTTCCGGCCCCGTTCTGCCCGATAATCCCCAAGGATTCGCCTTCCTGAACCTCAAAACTCACGTTTTTGAGAGCACTGAATTTACGGTGCAAGATCTTGCGAAACACAATCTCCTTAAGCCGGTCCGCAGGGCTCTGGTAGAGCTTAAATTCCTTTGTTATATGATCCGCAATTATCATGAAAACTCAAATTCGGTCTTTACTGCTGACCCGCTACAGAGCGGAAAACCTGAAGTGTCTGTTCCGCTGTCTTTTTCCAACTGAAATGAGAGACCTGTTCAAAGCCTTTTTGAACGAGATCCTCTCGCAACCTGGGGTTTTCAACAATTTTATCAATGGCCATGGCCAGGTTCTTCGGCTCAAAAGGGTCAATGAAAACCGCGGCCTCTCCCGCCACCTCCGGAAGACTGGATGTGTTCGAACAGATTACTGGGCATCCGCACGCCATGGCTTCTAACACCGGCAGGCCGAAGCCTTCGTAGAAACTGGGGAAAACGAATGCTTTCGCAGCAGAATAAAGAGATGCAAGTGCTTCTTCATCCACGTAACCTGTTGTGAATATTCTGTTTTCAAGGCCTTTCCCCTTGGCAATGTTCTTCCAAGCATCCTTACCCCATCCGTCCCAACCTACAAGGACAATGGGAATCTTGCTCTTGCAAGCAGCTGCCGCTTTAATTAAAAGAGGGAGGTTTTTGCGCGGTTCCAGGGTTCCAACAAACAGGAGGAACTCTTCCGGTAAACCCATTTTCGCTACAATCCCTCTGGCGGTCTGGGTTTCCCGAGGGGAAAAGAAAGGATCCGGCGCCAGCGGAATAGCTGTAATTTTTTTCGAAGGAAAGTCCAGTTCGCTACACACCTCTGAACGGACGAAATCCGAGATGGTTATAATGTGGGCAGCATATTTCAGGCGACGTTTTAAAAAGATATCATAAAATCTGACCCGCTCCTTTGGATGCATATTCTTGAATTTCAACAGTGACAGATCGTAAATGGTCAGCACTTGTGGAATCGCCTTGATTGCGGAAGGGGTAAAAGCGGTCTCGTGGTACGCCTCAAAACGGTTTTGTTGTGCGCACAACCTGAGATTTCTTTCGTAGCGCAACCATCCCGCTGTCTGTAAACTCAATGCCAAAGGCCAGGGAAGTTTCCAGAGAAATGAGGTGTTTTTAACCCAGGAGTCGGATCGAATCTTCTCAGGCATCTCTTTCCTGCACAAACGGCCTCCAAAATAATAAACGGAGGCGCCAGGCATAGTCTCCATATGCTGATATAGATTCCGAACGTATCTCGAAATCCCTGTCATGAGGTTTTTTAATGGTACGGCATTCAATAGGATATTCATATGGAAGACTCAAAACCTTTCACCTAAAAGCTGCAATTAGCTTTTAGCCATTGGCCGTTAGCTTAAAGGATTCAAACATTTGAATGCTTCCTTGCTATATTGAAGCTTTCTTTTTTTGAT
>Ga0075112_1000773_pt1 | contig 12579 bp, 11 predicted proteins | sample AntAceMetag02UKF_FD_69783 | JGI IMG/M metagenome (GOLD analysis project Ga0075112, IMG submission 69783) | Saline lake microbial communities from Ace Lake, Antarctica - Antarctic Ace Lake Metagenome 02UKF | ecosystem: Environmental > Aquatic > Non-marine Saline and Alkaline > Saline | place... | reverse complement strand
ACCTTATGCCCTGTAAAATAGAAGGGAGCAAGGCCGTGGTTGAAGGAGAATCGATCCCCCTCCCCGAGACACTGGCAAGAAAGGCGTCCCAGGCTTCCGGGAAACTTCAGTTTGGTATACGTCCCGAATTCTGTGAACCGGTATCGAAGGATACAGAAGGTAGTTTCCGAATCAATGTTGGAAAAGTGGAAAACCTTGGCGACTTCCAGCTGGTAACCGGCCGGGTTGGTGAAAATAAATTCCGGGCAAAGGTCTCCATCGGAAAACGGATATTCAAAGGGACAGAGATTGGTTTTCTGTTTCCTGAAAAGTATGTTCAGATTTTTGAAAATGAAAGATCTCTATAACAAGGGGCTTCGAGGATAGCATGAACAAAATTCAAAGCAACAAAGGTTGGCTTCTGGTGTTGCCCGTTTTTATCGTGGTTGCCTTCAACTCGATTATCCCTTTTATGACCATATTCAACTATTCGGTCCAGGATATTTTCGGACCCGGGCAAAGGGTTTTTGTTGGCTTCGAGTGGTTTGAACAAGTCCTCAGCGACAAGGATCTCCATGCAGCCTTTTTTCGCCAGCTCCTCTTTTCATTCTGCGTTCTTGGAATAGAAATTCCTCTGGGGATTGGGATTTCGTTGCTGCTCCCCACCAAAGGCTGGTCCGTGTCCCTGTGTCTCATCCTGCTTGCCCTCCCTCTTCTGATCCCTTGGAATGTAGTGGGTACCATCTGGCAGATATTCGGGAGGACCGACATCGGTCTGGGCGGTGCGGCACTCAAGGCTATGGGCATTCATTATAATTATGCGGGTAGCTATATTGATGCCTGGTTGACTGTTCTCGTCATGGACGTATGGCATTGGCTTCCTCTGGTTATCCTGCTTTGCTATGCGGGGTTGCGTGCCATTCCCGATGCTTTCTACCAGGCTGCAAACATAGATTCTGCATCCAACTGGGCTATTTTCAGGCACATTCAACTCCCCAAGTTGAAAAAAGTGCTGGTCATAGCAATCCTACTGCGATTTATGGACAGCTTCATGATCTATTCAGAGCCCTTTGTCCTTACGGGAGGCGGACCGGGAAGTTCCACCACGTTCCTGAGCCAATCCCTGACAACCATGGCCATCGGTCAGTTCGATGTGGGCCCTGCAGCGGCATTCTCAATTATCTATTTCCTTTTCATATTGCTGATCTGTTTTGTATTTTACTCCGCTTTCATGGGCGATGGGTCCAATGAAAGCTGATCCCTTAGGTGATCGACGATCTTCCGGGATCAGAAACGGGGCGTGATTTTAACGATGGATATAATGAAGGAGGGCGAAATGGAAAAAATATTTAAACGGTTTTCTAAACAAACACAGGTGATCGCTGTGGCGGTGTTGGCCCTGTTTCTAACGGGGTTCTGGGTCTCTTCGGCCTTTGCGGACACCGCAGCGGCGAAGACAGCGGCGAAGAAGTGGGTGGACAGCGAGTTTCAACCAAGCTCCCTCTCCAAGGCGGATCAGATGAAGGAGATGGAGTGGTTCATCGAGGCGTCAAAATCTCTCCAGGGAGTGGAGATCAATGTTTTGACCGACGGCCTTCCCGTGGCCATGTACGAGTCCGGTCCCTTGCGCAAGGCATTTATGGAAATCACAGGGATCAAGGTCAAACACGACAACCTGGGTGAAAAGGATGTGGTGGAAAAGATCCAGACCCAGATGCAGACCGATCGTCCCATTTATGACATCTACGTCAATGACAGTGATTTGATCGGGACCCACTATCGTTACGGCAAGATCGAAGCTCTTTCGGATTTCATGGCGGGAGAGGGCAAAGATGTTACCCTGCCGACCCTGGACCTTGATGACTTTATTGGAATCAGCTTTGTTACAGCTCCGGACGGCAAAATGTATCAGCTTCCGGATCAGCAGTTCGCCAACCTGTATTGGTTCCGATATGACTGGTTCAACCGTCCTGACCTGAAGAAAAGATTCAAGGATAAGTATGGATACGAGCTCGGGGTTCCGGTCAACTGGTCTGCCTATGAGGACATTGCCAACTTCTTCACCAACGATGTAAAAGAGCTTGACGGCAAACGCGTATACGGTCATATGGACTATGGCAAGAAAGGCCCGTCCCTCGGATGGCGCTTTACCGATGCATGGCTTTCCATGGCCGGCGTGGGCAGCAAGGGTATTCCAAACGGCCTTCCTGTGGATGAATGGGGGATCCGCGTTGAAGAGTGTCGGCCCGTTGGAGCTTCCGTGGAAAGAGGCGGCGCCGCCAACAGCCCGGCGGCTGTATATTCCCTGCAAAAGTTCGTGGATTGGCTGAAATTGGCGCCACCAGAAGCCTATGGAATGGACTTCTGGCAGGCAGGACCCGTTCCGAGTCAGGGTCAGATCGCACAGCAGATTTTCTGGTACACGGCATTTACCGAAAGTGCATTGGCAAAAGGGTTGCCTGTGGTAAATGAAGACGGAACCCCCAAATGGCGTATGGCGCCTTCTCCCCATGGACCTTACTGGGAAGAAGGAATGAAACTAGGATACCAGGATGTGGGCGCCTGGACAATGTTCAAACATATCGATCTCAAAAAGAAAAAGGCAGCATGGCTCTACGCTCAGTTCATGTGCTGCAAGACGGTGTCCCTGCAGAAGTTTCTGAAAAGCCTGACGCCCATCAGGGAATCGGATCTTAAGAACGAGGCGGTGACCAAGCTCGCGCCCAAAGTGGGTGGACTGATCGAATTCTATCGCAGTCCCGCTCGGATGCTCTGGACTCCCACAGGCACCAATGTACCTGATTACCCGAAACTGGCCCAGCTCTGGTGGCAAAATGTGAGTAAAGCCATTGCCGGAGAGCAATCAGCCCAAGAAGCCATGGACGGCCTTGCAAAACAGATGGATCAAGTTATGAGCCGTCTCGAAAGAATGGGAATGGAATATTGTACTCCCAAACTCAACAAAAAAAGGGACAAGTCCTACTGGCTGAATTTGCCGGGATCGCCAAAGGCAAAACTGGCCAATGAAAAACCCCAAGGGGTGACCGTCAACTACGATGAACTGGTTGCGGGATGGAAAAAAGGGTTGAAAGAGTAGCAAACGGATTAAATTCCTATTCTGTGTGATATGAGGTCCCGGTGTTTTTCTGAAGAACACCGGGACCCAAACCAAACATGAATCAAACAGTTCTCATATGTGATCGATAAGCGCTAACAGTAATCCTGGCAGGTAAAACGATGAAAAAGCGGACCATACTCCTGATTGTGTATTTTGTTCTTTTGCTACTTCCCATTTACTGGCTGATAAATATGTCTTTTAAGACCAGTGCGGAGATTTTGGGAAGTTTCACCTTATTTCCAAGGGATTTTACGGCTCAGAACTATTGGACGATCTTCACGACGCCCGCCTGGTATATGGGGTATCTAAACTCCATTACCTATGTTGTCATTAATACGGTCCTCTCTTTGACTGTTGCTTTGCCTGCGGCCTATGCTTTTTCCCGGTATGAATTTGCGGGAGACAAACATCTTTTCTTTTGGCTTTTGACCAATCGGATGTGTCCGGCGGCTGTGTTTCTGCTTCCATTTTTTCAACTCTACTCCTCGGTGGGCCTCTTTGATACTCCCTGGGCCGTGGCTTTTGCCCACACCCTTTTTAATATTCCTCTTTCCGTTTGGATATTGGAGGGCTTTATGTCGGGCGTGCCCCGAGGTCTTGATGAAACCGCCTATTTGGATGGGTATGGTTTCCCTCGTTTTTTTGTGCGTATCTTTATCCCACAGATTCGGGCGGGGATTGGCGTTGCGGCTTTTTTCTGTTTCATGTTCAGTTGGGTGGAACTCCTGCTTGCAAGGACCCTGACATCGACCCAGGCGAAACCGATCGCCACTGTGATGACCAGAACGGTGGCTGCTGATGGTATTCAATGGGGAATGCTTGCGGCTGCGGGGGTCTTGACCATTGTTCCGGGGGCCATAGTCATATGGTTCGTTCGGAACTACATTGCTAAAGGATTTGCGTTAGGAAGGGTTTAATATGGAATGGATGGTATGGACCCCACCTGTTGCGATCTTTTTTTCGGTGATCATTCTGGCCCTTGTGGGGATGACAATCTGGGAAATAAAATCCCCGGCTATCCCTAGAAAAGGCTTTCTGCCCCTACGTACCGCGCGGGGAGACCGGTTCTTCATCGGAATTCTGGGAGCAGCGTTTATCAATCTTGCCTGGCTGGGGTTCACCGATCTGACACAATGGATTGGTTTGGGATTGTCTTTGGTTTATATGTTCATCATTGCCCGTTGGGGGTGATTGGAGTAGGAGTTGTTGCACAAAATCGGGATGGCATTTAACTTAAGTTACTCAGAGGGTACAGAAAGTGAGACATATTTTGTGCCCTCTTTGATAACGGTGAATCGAGGTTAAGAAGGTGAAAGTCGAAGTTGAGATCGATCCTGGAATCTGTAACTTCCCAGTTACAATATCCGCCGTCAGCGATGACGGTATGCATGTGGCATTTGGGCTCGTAACCGAATGCGAAACCCTTTTACAATTTGCAGAACGCATCCGTGAAATGACGCCCATTGACGCCTACCAGGAACTTGGCATCAAGGAAAGTCTTATCTTGGAAGCGGCCCGATCCATATTGGTCACAAAAGGATGCTGTGAGGCCTGTATTGTGCCCGCAGGTGTCTGTAAGGCCATATATGTTGCGGCAAATCTGGCCTTACCCCGGGACGTCTCCATGAAGATCGTAAAAAAGGAATAAAACCAGAAAGAATTCAAAGGACGAAGACTGACATGATTTTAGTAGGAGAGCTCATCAACGTCAGCCGAAAGAGTATCGCGGAGGCCATCGAGGAGATTGTAGCACACTCTGTTTTCTGAATTGGCTGAAAAGTATATCTTCTGTGTGGGACTCTTAACATTCAAATGGGCGTGGTCCATATGCGTTGTTTGAAACAATAAGGGAATTGTAGGTTTCAATAAGGCCTCAGGTTTCGATCATTTGAGGGGCGCCACTGGAATGAGTCTGATACGGGACGTCCACAGATCGTGTTATCTGGTCAGCTGAAAACCCATCTTGTAGAGCAAATTTCCCTTGACAAGATTTTGGGTATGCCTATCATGATGGCATGACCTCAATAAACAGAGAAAGCTTGCTCCCCCTTTACCATCAGGTTGAAGAAGCCCTTCGTGAAGACATCGCGAATAAGAAGTATCTTTCCGGTCAGACCATCCCTACGGAGACCGAGCTTCAAGATCTCTTCAACGTGTCTCGAGAAACGATAAGAAAAGCAGTTACCAATCTCGTCTTTGCTGGTCTTCTGGAAAAGAGAAAAGGTTTGGGAACCTTTGTGGCCCATCCGAAAATTGTTCATAGGCTCGGCAGGCTTTATGGCTCCACAGATGAGATCCTGGCTCGGGGGACGATTCCGGGAACCACATTCATAGAAAAAAAGGAAATTGCGCCCTCTGACACCATGCGTCGCGAGATGGACCTAAAAAAGGGGGACAATGTCCTCAAAATCAAGAGGTTGAGATTTGTAGATGAGGAGCCGGTTGCCATATTGAGCAGTTATCTGCCCAGCGATCTCGTCCCCGATCTGGTCCAAGTCCAATTTAGAAATAATTCTCTGTATATGACCCTGGAAGAGGTTTACGGTTTTAAACTTGATGAGGCTGACGAAGTCATCGAAGCTGGATCCATAGGGAAAAAAGACGCCAAATGGCTTGAGATCCGAGAAAAAACGCCGATTCTCGTGGTTAAACGATTCACGTACCTGGATAACGGGCGTATTATCGAGAAATTAACGGCCCTCTATCGAAGCGACAAATTCAAATATATGGTGAAACTCAAGGGCAGGCCTGAAAATCGAGTTTTATCCCTATAAAACTGTTTGTTTTCTCACTTGATTCCGTCCTTAAATAAAAAAAATCTCTCCTCTTCATGGGGCACTCGCCCAAGTCAAACAATCCATAAAAACACTACGCCTTCACGCCAAATTGGTCAAATTTAGCCATCTTTCATATAAAGAATATCTTTCCATCGCACGCACCCTGAATAGCACTGATCTTGCTGTTATGGTACGGATTTTTCACTGCGAAATTTTTTATCGACTATTTATAGAAAAACCTTGACAAATCCGACCGTCCGGATATCATGACATCATGATGTCTTTTGAGACCGATGGTTCGGTTGCTTTGTGTCGCCAGGTTCCGGGTCCGACGGATGGAAGTCTCAAGGTTTTTCCTGCCAAAATGTGGGCAACGAACGCATTGCTGCCAACCGATGCATGAGATCCATTGGTACACGGCGGGAAAGGATTGGGTTTAGGGGAAAATCTAAATAGGGATCCAAAGCCAAAAGATCCCGAAATAAAAGGAGGGTTTAGGATATGTCTGGAGTTCTTACTATGGGTATCGACATCGGAACCACTAACGTCAAGGCCTGCATCCTTGACACCAGCACCAACAAAGTTGTGGCGTCTGGTTATCAGGAACACCCCTTGTTTCACCCCAAACCTGGATATGCTGAACAGGAAGGAAACAATTATTGGGAAGCGGTTGTTTCCTCTATAAAACAATGTCTCTCAAAGGGGTCTTTTGCTAATGACGTAGCCGGGATGGCGCTCTCAGGTCTGGTGGGGGTTACCCTGCCCATCAGCGAGGAAGGCAATCCATTGAGGCCCGGCATGATTTGGATGGATGCAAGATCTGAAGAGGAATGTCAGGAAATTCGTGAAAGGGTGGGCGAAGACAAGATCAATTTCAACAACGGCAACCGTATAGCGCCATGGTTTATTGAGCCGAAAGCGCTTTGGATGAAAAAGCACGAGCCGGAACTGTTTGAGAAAACGCACAAATTCCTTTCCCCATCGGGGTATTGCACCTATCGCCTGTGCCGGGAGTTCACCATCAATACGGGCGATGCAGGGCTGTTTTATCCCTACGAGTACCAGAAGGAAAGGTGGAATCCCGAGATAGCGGAAGGCATCGGTGTTCCCATGGAAAAATACGCACAAATTTACCGTTCCCATGAAGTGGTCGGGCGGGTTACTGCCGAGGCAGCAGCCGAGACAGGTCTCAAGGAAGGCACATTGGTGTCTGCGGGCGGAACGGACATCAGCTCAGCGGCTCTGGGTTGTGGGGTCATCAAGGCTGGACAAGCATATTATAGTATGGGAACGGGCTCCAATCTTGGGATTATGATCCCAACGGAACAGAGAGTGGAAGAGTATCGAATTCTGAAGTGGCCCCACGTCCTGCCGGGGCTAACCATGTTCGATGGGCCTATGGCTTTTACCGGAGCTTCACTTAAGTGGTTTCGAGACATGTTCGCCGATCCTGAGAGGTTGATTGCTGAAAACTCCAATGGGAATGTGTTCGAATTGCTCACTAAACAGGCTGCTCAGATACGCCCGGGGGCAGACGGCCTCCTCTATCTTCCATACATGGGCAATACCCTTTCTCCAAACTGGAACTCCCAGGCAAAAGGGGTCTTCTTCGGCGCAACACTCAACACAAGCCGTGCCCACATGATTCGGGCCCTGGTTGAAGGAGTGGCCTATGATCTCTATTCAAACGTTAAGATCGCGAAGGAGGCAGGCGTAAAAGTAGATGAATTGACTCTGAATGGAGGACCCACGAAGAGTGCCTTCTGGAATCAAATTACAGCCAATGTAACCAATCTCCCGCTGTTGGTAACGGATGTGGATGAAGCAGCTCCTCTTGGAGATGCCATCTTGGCTGCGGTGGGAGCAGGCCTTTACGATGCCCCGACCGACCCCGTATCAGAACTTGTGAGCATCGTAGGAACGGTTGAACCGGATCCTGCCACCCATGAGATGTATGAGGATTTCTTCGCTATCTGGAGGAGGGTCTATTTCAATCTTCTTGATGAGATGAACGATCACCATGAACTGCTATATAAGTATAATTTTGAATAAAAAGAGTGGCAGGAAAATGTCCCTATCAGATTCGTGAATGGTCGTTTCGGGGAAACAGATGAATAAGGAAATACCAACAGAAGTCTATACGTTTAAATATTGCAGCTTCTGAATCCAAAATGGAGGAACGGTTGTGGGGATACAGGATATCTATCAAACCGTCATTACTTACAACAAGGTGAAGACGGCAGAGTTGGTTCAAGCGGAAATCGAAAAGGGCGTGGATGTAAATAGTATTCTCAATGAAGGTCTTGTTGCTCCCCTAGAAGAAGTCGGAAAAAAGTTCAGCGACGGGGATCTTTTTGTGCCTGAAATGCTCGCGGCCGCACACGCTGTCAAAGAAGGTCTTGGAATTTTACGCCCCCACCTCCTCAAGGCAGGATCGGAATTGAAAGGAACCATTGTCGTCGGGACGGTGAAGGGGGATTTACATGATATCGGGAAGAATATCGTTATCATGATGCTCGAAGGGGCAGGATTCAAAGTTGATGACCTTGGTGTAGATGTGGCTGCCGAAATATTTATTTCTACCGCTAAAGAGAAAAAGGCAGATATTGTGGCCATATCAGCGTTGTTAACCACCACGCTTCCGGCCATGGAACAAACCGTTGGTCTGATCAAAAAGGAGTGTGCTCGTGTGAAAATCTTGATTGGAGGGGCACCCGTTACCAATGCATTCGCTGAAAAGATCGGCGCTGATGGTTTTGGAGAGGATGCGCCAGCTGCTGTTGAGGCCGCGCGGCAGCTTTTGGGGATATAGTCCTGGTGTGGGCAGGATATTGAACCGTCAATATCAATGGGGAGAGGATCCATCAATCTGTTCAAAAGATAATTGTCTTCCCAGGAACCAAGAAAGAGCCTGGAGGCTGACACAGCCGCATTTGGGCATGGAGGAACCGAGAGTGAATTCAAAAGAGAGGGTTATGATCACCATGGCCCACGAAGAAGCAGACAGAATTCCCATAAATTTCCGCGCCACAGACCAGATTATTCAACGGCTCTCAAAGAGACTGTGTTCTGACTATTTTGGTATACTCAATCACTACCATGTGGATTTTCGAGAAGTCATACCTCCATATGTCGGCCCGGTATTTTCGAGAGCTGCTGATGGAAGCGAAATCGATATGTGGGGAGTGGGAAGAAAGGAATTGATTACGGAGACCGGGAGAGACGTGATGATCTCCGTGAATCCTCTAAAAGATGCCAAAACTCCCGAAGATGTAAAAGGCCACTCCTGGCCCAAGGCGGAGTGGTTTGATTTTTCGCAGGTAAAACAGATGTGCAGCGATTTCAGGGAGTACGCCATTTCCACACCAGGGCTGCATCTCGAGGGGTATCATGGAGTCTTTCATCTGCTCACCTACCTTTTTGGAATGGAAAGGGCTATGCTGGATCTGGTGACGAACCCTGAGCCTTTAAGGGCTGCTATCCATGAGATCATGGGTTTTTTCAAGGACTACTATGAACGGCTTTTTGAAGCGGCCGAAGGCAGTATTGATTTTCTGTTTTACAAAGACGATTTTGGGGGTCAGAACAACCTTCTCATCAGCCCGGCTATGTTTAACGAATTTTTTCATGATAATATCAAGGAATTGTGTGATTTAGCGGCGGGCTATGGGGGGAAAATGATTCTTCACTCTTGTGGGAGCATCATAAAGTTAATTCCGGATTTCATCGAGGCGGGAGCAGGTGTTCTGGACCCCATTCAGGTGACGGCGAAGGACATGGATATTCGGGAACTGAAAGGCCGTTTTGGCGAAAAGCTTGTTTTTCATGGAGGTATCGATGTGCAACAATTGATGCCTTTTGGATCCCTCGAGGAAATCAAAAACAAGACAAGGGAAACCATAGAAGTCCTTGGCAAAGGAGGGGGATATTTCTTTAGTCCTTCCCATCGTTTTCAGCCCGATACCCCCGTGGAAAACATAGTGGCCCTGTACGATGCAGTATTGGATTACGGCGTATATGGATAATATTCCCTTTTCATGTTGTTCGGTTGGCGGGTAGCATTTTTCTGTTTTGCTGATATCGAGAGAGAATCGAGAGTATGCAAAAAAACGCCCGATCGGTTTGGGTTTGAAAACATTAACAATAAATCAGCAGCTTTTGGTTCAATGGAAAGGAGGTGGAGTGAGAAGTCGTTAAGTGGGTCGGTTTACCGTAATAGTTCTATTTAAAAGACAACTTCTGAAGGAGGAACAAAGATGAGTCTAAGAAAAATCTTCATGGGTTTTGTGGCTATGACTGTCAGCATGGTGTTTTCCTCGATGCCCATGGCTGCGGAAAAATTCGATTATTCCAAAGTGAAAGACTTACAGGGCATGGAACTTATCGACTACTTTAATGGACTTGGCCTGAAGGGACAAGAGGCGTTGGATTTTTGGAAAAACATTCCTGTGAGCAAGGCCAATAAGCAGGTTTATGGTATTTTTGAGAAAGAAGGGTTTCAATTCTACCTCGACAAATATCCCACCGCCCCCCTTTATGGCGGGTATGCATTTAAGATGGGAATGGGCAGCGAGGTTGAAGGACCCATGAGCAAGCAACCGTTGAAACTTCCATTTACAGCCTATATGCCCCTGAAAGATGGTCCCATAGGAGACCCCAAAAAAACCTACCGTGTGGGATACACCATCCATGGCTTCAACCACCCATGGCTGTTGAATAATGCGGATACGGCCATCTGGGAGGCAAATAAACACCCGAATGTAAAACTGACCGTGTTGGACCCCGAATTTGATAATGCGAAGCAGGCTCGCCAAGTGGACACCTGGATTGCGCAAGGTTTTGACGGCATTATGATTTGGCCCATGGTGGAAGCCCCCACAGGTCCGCCCATCCAGAGAGCGCTTGACAAAGGGATTCCGTGTGTGAGCATAGACAGAATGACCGGGGCTGAGGATACTACCAACCGTGTTACGGGAAATTTCCCAGCCAATGGCACACAGCAGGGAATGTATTTGGTCCATAGACTTCTCAAAGAGACAGGGAAGGTAAAGGGCGACATTATCATGATCAGGAAGCCTCTCGGAGGTACTGCGGATAGTATGAGAACCGGCCATTTTCTGAAGGTTATCAGTTATTTTCCTGACCTTAAAGTTGTTGGAAACTACCACAACCCCAGTTCCAGACCCGATTCTTTCAAGCAGGTTCAAGATGCTCTCATGGCACATCCCAAGTTAGACGTCATTTTCTGCACCGGCGGCGAACAGGCTATGGGATCTGCACAAGCCGTGGATTTGGCAAAGAGATGGGACAGCAGGGAAGGTGGCAGAAGAATCATTATCCTGAACAACGATGATTCCCATGAGACATTGAATGCTACCAAAGAAGGAAAACTGGCCATGACCGCACCCTATACGCCCCTCTTGGGCGCGCTTGGGATGAGGGTTTTGCTTAGAACACTGGCTGGTGAAAAACTTCCCCAGGACATCACCACTCCCGACATTCCTATGGTCACTAAGGAAAAGGAAAACGTATTGGGTGTGGAAACCTTTACCGTGGACGAGTGGGCTCCCTATGCCTACGGACCCCGTATGCAATAAACCGTTTGATTTTTTCCCGCGGCGCCCTGGCGTCGCGGGAAACCAAGAAAGAGAAGGTTTTGGAACTTACCGGTGGTCTTCGTTATTCAGACGGGAGCCCCCGGTTGATTCCGTGAGGAATGGCTGGTAACGGCAACAAAGCAACGGAAGGACTTTAATGTGATGGGAAATGGAAACGAGTCCCCTTGGGAACGCATGAAGCAGACAGGTTTTGGCACCAACGCCATGTTGCTGTCCATACTCATCGGCCTTTTTATCGTTGCCGGCTTTTCAAGTTCCGGCTTTCTGAAGTGGGAAAACCTGTTCAATATAGCCAGAATCATTTCTTTGACCGGCATTATGGCGGCGGGTATTACCTTTGTGATGTTGGTGGGTGAAATCGACCTTTCCGTTGGAGCGATCATGTCGTTATCTGCTGTTATGGGAGGGCGATTTGTCCATCTTGGAATCGTTCCCGTTCTTCTCATTACTCTTGGGACCGGACTCGTTCTCGGACTCATAAATGGAATCGGCGTCATAAAAGGCAAGGTCCCCTCTCTTATCATGACCCTGGCAACCCTGACCATCTACAGCGGTTTGGCAAACATTGTCTGTGGAGGGAAAGCTGTCTATCCTTATCAGCTACCCCTCTATTTGTGGTTGGGAAATGGGCATGTTTTCGGCGTCCCTTTTCCAATCATCCTGTTCGGAACGATTACTCTCGTTTCAATTGTGATACTGAATTTCACTGAGTTCGGAAGGTGGATATATTATACAGGGGCAAACCGAACAGCCAGCCGCCTTTCCGGAGGACGTACTGATCGCGTTATCATTACCACATTTCTCATAAGCGGTGTCTTCGCCAGTATGGTAGGGCCTATGATTAGTGGTCAGATGAACCGCATATGGCCAACCCAGGGGGCGGGCTACGAGTTGGCTGCCATTTCCATTGCCGTCTTGGGCGGCGCGAGCCTGACGGGTGGGAAAGGGACCATGACAGGGACCTTCATCGCCGCCCTCATTTTCGGCGGGCTGATGAATATTTTGAATCTCAGCGGGGTTGGGACTTATTTGCAGGATGTGGTTAAAGGCGGGCTCCTGGTATTCGTGGTTGGAATGATGTATTTGA
>Ga0075112_1000767_pt1 | contig 12601 bp, 11 predicted proteins | sample AntAceMetag02UKF_FD_69783 | JGI IMG/M metagenome (GOLD analysis project Ga0075112, IMG submission 69783) | Saline lake microbial communities from Ace Lake, Antarctica - Antarctic Ace Lake Metagenome 02UKF | ecosystem: Environmental > Aquatic > Non-marine Saline and Alkaline > Saline | place... | reverse complement strand
CTTCCTATTCAGCTCATTTGACCAACCCTGCAAAAACACCCTACAACCTTTTCTTTTCATCGGACTACTCTACCAATGCAAGGTCTGCACTAACGGCCTGGTTTGATAAAAAATGGCCACAGAAAGCCGACTATAATAAAAGAAAACCGAGAATGGCCTGTGCCTATATGTTCTCGTCGCCTTACTGCAACGCACCCATTAAGGCAATCAAGAACCATGCGGAATTGCTGGGTTTTGAGGTTGGCCCCGACCAGGATGTTTCTCTCTTTGCCCTGGATACCAAGAGCCAGGTCATGGCGCTTAAAAAATTTAAACCCGATGTGGTATGGCATGGAAATACGACCATGTCCACCTCCGCGACCATCCGGGATGCCTATGCCTTGGAGCTTGGCGCCGACTGGATCGTCAACAATTGGGGGTTTGACGAAAACCTGCCTCGGATGGCCGGAAAGGCTGCCGAAGGAGTGATGGGATGCACGCCTCATGCATTTTTTGGCCAGAACTACAAAAACATGGATCTGGTTGTAGATGCTGCGGCAAAATACAACCCGGGCATACCCAAGGTGAAAAGGCTCAATCGGACCGTACAGGCATGGGGAGACGCCCTGGTGCTTTGGGAGGCCATGAAACGCGCCGATAAGGCGGGGGATCTTACCAGTGAGGGGATCATGAAAAAGGGATTTGAGACCATGAAGAATTACGACCTTGGTCTCGGCGCTTCCCCGGTGAGCTATACCCAATACGACCATCGCCCCGCGACAGGCTGTTTGATCCAGGAATGGAAGGGCGGCAAGTTTCAGGAAGTGGAGCGCGTAGATCTGAAGGCACGCTGGCCCCAGCAATGGGAAAAAGACTGGCTGGGCTGGTAATAGAATCAAGAAAAAAGACCTTTGGGAGGGAATCTCTTGGAGACATCCGAGGCTATACTCAGCATCAAAAATATCGAGGTCAAATACCACGAAGTTATTCTGGTCCTCAAGGGGGTTTCCATTAACGTGCCTCCTGGAGGGATCGTAGCTCTTTTAGGCGCTAATGGAGCCGGGAAAAGTACGACACTCAAAGCCATTTCCGGGCTGTTGAAGGTGGAAGACGGAGAAGTGTCCGATGGTTCCATCGAATTTGAGGGCGAGCAGATTCACCATGAAAAAGCTGCAAATATTGCCAGAAAAGGGATCATTCAGGTCATCGAGGGCCGTAGAATTTTTGAACATCTGACTGTTGAAGAGAACCTCAAGGTGGGGGCTCATCTCAGAAAGACAGGCACGGTGAAAGATGGTCTCCAAATGGTGTACCACTATTTTCCCAGGCTCATTCAGAAGCGTGGTGAAACAGCGGGATTTATAAGCGGCGGTGAACAGCAGATGGTCGTAGTGGGACGGGCCTTGATGACTGAACCGAAGCTGGTGTTGCTGGATGAACCTTCCATGGGCCTTGCCCCCATGCTCATCCACGAGATTTTTAATATTCTGACGAAGCTGAATTCCGAGGAGGAGATTTCGATCCTTCTGGTTGAACAGAACGTCAAGCTTGCCCTGACGGTGGCGCCTTATGCCTACGTCATGGAGACGGGAAGGATTGTGATGGATGATCCTTCAGAAAAGCTGATTCAAAATGAGGATATCAAAGATTTCTATCTTGGTATGGGCGGAAAGGGCGAAAAAAAGAGTTTTCGTGACGTAAAGCATTATAAGAGAAGAAAAAGATGGTTGTCCTGATGCACGCGCATTCTGTTTGGGAGGTCTTCTCCATAAAGCCGTGAGAATTCCCTGCGGAAGGTCGATGCTGCAACATGGAACCTGAAAACCAATTCGATAGGGGGTCTATTATGAAGAAAAAACTGGCTTTTTTGACAGTTCTTATTTTTGCCCTGAGCCTGGGCCTTATGTCTTGTGTAACTACTTCTGTGAAGCCTACAACTGCGAATTTGAAGAATCCCGTCATTACGCTTGAATCGATGGACGTTCCGCAGTATGACGGATACTGGTATTATTCAAAAGGAACGAAAACAGTAAAGGGAGATGTGGGGGATCGGGGGGCATTTCTGCCTATGAGTTTTCTTTTTAACGTCCAGAACCCCAATCCCTATCCGATCCTTCTGGAAGGGATTATGTTTACGGTGAGCTTTGACGAAGATTTTGATGTTGTGACAGTAAACAACCAGGATTCATACTGGATTCCGGCAGGGAAAACCACTCATGTGAGGACCACGACGATGATTACGGTTCGATCGGCCCTTCTGAGCTTGTTGGTAACGGGCGGATTCAAGCTGAAAGATAAGGGTTGGACCAGTTGGGATACCCTTGAAAGATGGTGGAAAGGGGTTCCCGAAATGACGGTTCCCGTTAAGGTCAAAGAAGGGGCGTTTAATTTTATAGCCGGTGACATTGAACGGGTTGTCGTATTTGAGGGGAAAGTAAAGTAAACAATAACTACTCTTTGCCCTTTGCCTCATGGGTTACGTCCCCTGTAGGCAAAGGGTTTCTTTTTTTATGAGGGATGATTATGGGATTGTATGATTTTACCTTCTACGATCTGATTAACCGCAATGCCGCTAGCTTTCCGGACAGGGAGGTATGGCTCGAGGTGGATGACGGCCGGACGCTGACCTTTTCCCAGTACAAAAAAAAGGCCGATTGCCTGGCCTGTGGGCTTCAGAAGGTCGGGGTCAAGCAAGGTGAGCGGATAGGGGTACTTGGAAAAAATGGCCTTGAATATTTCCTCCTGTATGGTGCGGCCGCGGCCTTGGGAGCCATTATGCTTCCCATCAATTGGAGGCTTTCTCCGGATGAGGTGGGTTACAACCTGAACGATTGTGAACCGGTCGTGATATTTGCCGATCAGGAATTTCAGGAGACTATGATTGGGCTGAAGGAGAAACTTCCCTCAGTTAAAAAGTACTTCAACCTGGGGATAGAAGGGGGCGAATTTTCGGGCTTTGAAGAGTTGCTGGGGCAGGGGAGCGCCTTTGAAGAACCTGAAGTGGCCGTAGATGATGGGTTTGTCATCATTCACACCGCGGCCGTTGCCGGAAAACCCCGTGGGGCCCTTTTGAGTCATGGGAATATTCTCTGTGCCAACATGCACTTCAATACTCTCTGTAATCTCAAGCCGACGGATGTTCAGCTCAATATTTTGCCTCTTTTTCATGTGGGTGGCCTTTTCATGGTTACCGCGATATTTCATGCGGGGGCCCTGAACGTGAACATGCGCAAATTTGATGCCAAAACGGCAGTTGAGACCATTGGAGAAAAAGGAGTATCCGTTCTGATTGAATTTCCGCCTATTCTTTCCTCTATTCTCGATGAACAGGAAAAAACGGGGATTGACATCAGCTCTCTGAGGGCTGTGTCCGGTTTAGAAACACCGGAAACAATTGAGAAATATCAGAAACTGACAGGCGGTACCTTTTATGTCATGTATGGCCAGACCGAAACCTCTTGCCTGGCGACCTTCGGCCCTTATAATGACCGGCCCGGCTCGGCAGGAAAAGCATTGCCTTTGGTTGCAGTCAGGCTTGTGGACGATCACGACCTCCCCGTCCCCGTGGGTCAGGTGGGAGAGATTGTCGTAAAAGGCCCCATGGTTTTCAAGGGGTACTGGAATCTACCTGAAGACAATGCATATACTTTCAGAGAAGGGTGGCATCATACGGGAGATCAGGGGCGTTTTGATGAAGACGGCTTTCTGTGGTATGCAGGACGGAAGGCGGAAAAGGAGTTGATTAAGCCTGGCGGAGAGAATGTGTATCCCGCTGAGGTTGAAAAAACGATCCTTCTCCATCCCTTTGTAGAGAAAACGGTTGTTTTCGGGGTGCCGGATCCCAAATGGAAAGAAGGTATCAAAGCGGTCTGCCTTTTGAAAGAGGGTGCGCATCTGACTGACGTGGAACTTATTGACTTTGTTGGAGGAAAAATCGCAAGGTACAAGAAGCCCCAATATGTTGAGTTTGTAGTTGATATACCCGTTCTCGAAGACGGCGCAATTGACAGGGTTAAGGTCAAAGAAATGTATGGTGGTGAGCCATAGGAAAATGAAAAAAGTGGTAAATCCAAATAAGCTCTGCACTTGGTGCAGGGCTTTTTCTTTGAAAAGATATAGCTTTTGTGGTTGATGTCGGATTCTTTTTTTCTTATACTAACGACTATGAGAAAATATAAGATCTAACTGGCAGGCGTGCGATGAAATTTATAAGATTTTTAATAAGGGTTCCCTTTTTATTCCTGTTGTTTGTTTTGTGCTCCTGTGCCTCGATGAGTTCCCTGACGAAAGAGACATCCGGGCCCCGGGTATATTACGTGGGTATTGAAGGCCTTAAACTTTTTCCCGGCCCTCGATTTTCTGAAGAGTGCGATGTAAAGTTGCATGAAAATGAAAAACTACTACGATACAAGTTGGAAAAAGGGTTTGCCTATGTCAAGGTCGTGAAAACAGGACAGGTGGGATGGGTTGAAAATACCCGTCTTATCTGGAAAAAAGCGGCGGCTGAAAATCGCGGCGAGAAAAAGCCTGTTTTCCAAGGAAATCGTTCTGCTCAACCTGATGAGATGCATCCTGAAAGAATTGAATCTCCCGGAGTTTCCATGTTTGATGCCTTCTGATTTCATCACGGATGTTTGAGTCTGTGATGCTATGGGTCTTTTGGAGACCATGACTTCATCCACCCCACCACCAGAATGCAGCGAGGACAAGAGGTCTCGAAAAACGGGATCTCTGCGCGAATTCTTTGCAAAGTTCAGGCAGGATTCAAGGAAGTCGTTTCTTGAACTTCTGACGGTGGATGAATGCCGTAAAAAGGTCGTCCGCAATGATATCCGCGTGGGTTCCACACCGAGAATAACCTACTATTTGCTTTTGTCCATTTCCGTTCTCATTGCAGGCTTTGGACTTATTACCAACAGCCCGGCCGTGGTTATCGGCGCCATGCTTGTTTCTCCTTTGATGACTCCCATATTTGGGATATCCCTCGGTCTGGTACGTGGTGATGGGGATTTATTGCGAAGGTCTTTTGTGGCGGAATTCGGTGGTGTGTTTATTGCCATAGGTGTTGCCGCTATACTGGGCATGTTCCCGTTTTCCAATGAAGTAACTCCCGAGATGCTGGCTAGAACAAGTCCCACGCTTCTTGACCTTCTCGTGGCCACGCTTGCAGGCATGGCGGGATGTCTTGCCATGATTGATGAACGGATCAGCCCTGTTCTTCCTGGCATTGCCATGGCCACCGCACTAACCCCGCCTCTGGCTGTCAGCGGTTTGTGCCTTGCTTTCGGGGCTTATGTGGGGGCTTGGGGGGCGTTTCTGCTATTCTTTGCCAATTTTCTCGCCATTCTGGCGGTTTCGGCCGTTCTGTTTATTGTGGCTGGGTTTGTGACCCGGGAAGAAATGGGATCGCGCCTGAATGTTCTGAAAAGATTTGCAGGCCCGGCAGTAGGGTTGATTTTGGTAACGGTTCTCCTGACCCATGCGTTGTTCGGAATTATAGGACAACGGAGAACAACAAAGGCGATCGAAGAGATTCTCAGAAAAGAGCTTGCGGGGGAACGGAGTACATTTGTCGAAAAAATAATTCATAAACAGAAGGGAGACAACATTGATGTTCTTGCATCCGTAAGTACACCTCAGGTTCTGTCTCCGAAGAAAATTAAGCAAATGCAGGAAGTTCTTGATGACCGACTGAAGTTGCATGTGAACTTGATCATGCGTTGCCTGATAACAAAAAATATCTCTTCCACCGGTTCTACCAGCGCGGTGGTGAATCGGAACCTCAATGGTGAATTTATCTCCACCAATCTGCATCCCAGAGTAAAACTGCTTCAGATTGCTGAGCAGGTATTGCGTGAAATGCTGGAGGAGTATTACGGTCTCTATCTAGATCTGTATGATCTTGATCTCATTGAACTGAATCAAGGGAATGTTCTGATTGCAAGCATGGAGGGAACCCGAAATCTGACCCCCATGGAGGTCGCTCACTTCGAAGAAGCCGTCAGGAAAAGGCTGAATGATGACCGGGTCTGTTTGATGGTGCTTAGCAAGGATATGGAAGGGGTTAGCAGTAAGGGGAAGATCCTTTATGGTCAGGCCCATTTTGATGTGGTTCCAAAGGACGTCTCTACCCAGAAAAAACTGGAAGCGGAAATCAGGGGCCAAATTGAAAAACTTAAAAATATGTTTGCGGTTAGTGTGGATGCGGCGAAAATTGGAGGCCGTTGGTCCGTAAGGGCTGAGGTGGTTGGGCCGGAAGTTTTAAAACCATCGCAAGTCCTGGCCATTGAAAACGCAGTTAGAAAATCCATAGGCCATGACGTGACCTTGCACGCCTGGTGTAGGGTAGAGTTGGTGGTGACAAGGGGCCGATTCGTTTCCCGGGAAGGTTTCACCAGGGAACAAGTAGAGAAGAGGCTGGGCGGGGGAAAGGCCGAAGAGATGAAATAGGCGGATCAGGTCGGAAAAAAGAGATTTTTAAGAAATAACGCCTCTGCAGAAATATTTTTTGTAAATGTTTCTGTAGTTTTTTGCATGTTGTTTTGAGGGCTACTTTTTTGCAGACAAAAACAAAAAGGATTTTTCTCCTTGGTTTTATTGTTGTGGCATCTTCCGTATCCATTGTGGCATGGTTGTGGTATGGTGAAAACGGCTTTATTCATCTTTACCAGACAAAAGTTGAGAGGGAGGCTTCCACGGAGCGAATTCGACTCCTTACGGAGGAAAACCGGGTGCTTCTGGAGGAGATTCATCGGTTGCGAACAGACATGGATTATGTGGAGTCTGTGGCGCGCGAACGACTGAACTTAGTCAAAGAAAATGAAGTGATTTATCGTTTCGGTGCGGGCGATGGTTCCAAAAAAAGCAGCGGAAATAATGTGGAAGGAGAGTGAAAGATGGATGGTTCCAAGGATATTCTTGAAAAAATATTACAAAATGAACCTTCTCGGGAGACACTGTTCATTGTCCTTGAAAAACTGAAGAAGGAAGGCCGATGGAACGAAATGATCAGAACCTGTTCCAGATTTTCAGAAATGTGTCCTGATGACATTCGTATGAAAATGGCGCTGGCTGAAGCATATGGGAAAGTTGGCTTTCTGGGTTTGGCGGAACAGGAGCTTGCAGGGGCCGCGGAGATCGTCGGAAACCTGGTTCCAGTCCACAAGAAACTTGCTGCAATCTACGAGACGCAACACAGGTACGAAGAAGCGATCAGTAATATAAGAAGATATCTGGTTTATTTCCCCGACGACCCAGAGGCTTTGGCCTTGTTGGAAAAAAGCCTGTCTTCCATCCATATGGCCCCTGTGGGAGAAAGTGCTGGAGATTTTTTCGATGATCTGGCCACTTCCACAATAGCTGAAATCTATTTTGATCAAGGGCAACTCGATGCCGCAGTCAGCGTATATGAGAAGCTGGTTGTTAAGAACCCCCATGATGAAAAATCCCTGGTTCGTTTACAGGAACTGAAGGCACTGGCCCAATCCGAGGGAGACCATGCCCATCGTGAAATGAAAACTGTTCGTAATAAAGAGAAACTGATCGAAGTTATGGAAAGATGGCTGCCAAGAATACAGGAGATGGCGTATGCAGGGGCAAACTGAAGGATTCGGATTAATTGCGACGGGAATGGGGAGCGTTCCTTTCGAGAATGTGGTGGCTTCCTGCCGTGAAATTATGGAATCTCTGCCCTATATTCCTTTCTGGCCGCAGTTTGTGAAACGCAGCTTTCTGGAAGATATGAACATTCAGTTCAGTGAAGGACTTCCCCTGTTGGTTGTTAACGAAAATAAAAGATCCCTGATGGTATCAGAAAGCAAGGAGCGGGAAGCCGCCCTTGTGGAGTTTTATGAGCACTTTTTGGCGCAGGATCTTGAATATTTTGCTATCAGCCGGGATTATGCTTTTGGACTCTACGCCCTTCTCGAAGAGATGAAGGAAGGTTTGGCTCCGGAGGCCAGGTTTATCAAGGGGCAGATCGTAGGGCCTGTTACCTTTGCCTCTTCCATTGCAGGGATTGACGGGAAACCGGTTATTTATGACCAGGAGCTTTCTGAAGCCCTGACGAAAGGTCTGGCTGCCAAGGCCTTGTGGCAGGCGAATATACTGAAAAGTTCTGGGAAAAGGCCGATAATCTTTCTGGATGAACCTTCTCTGACCGGTTTTGGGTCCGCCTTTTCGGCCATTCAGCGACACGAGGTTGTTCAAATGCTCCGCACAATCATGGATTATGTAAGGGAGAATTCTGATGCCGTTATGGGCATCCATTGTTGCGGAAATACCGACTGGTCCATGATCCTGGAGGCAGGGCCGGACATTGTGAATTTTGACGCTTTCGAATTTATGGACCATTTTCTCCTTTACAAAAAGGACATTGAAAAATTCTTTGACGGTGGCGGGAGCATTGCGTGGGGCATTGTGCCCACGTTAGATTTCAAAGGCAATGAAACGGTGGAAGAGCTGTCCCTCCTTCTTAAAAAAGGTTTTAATACTCTGGAAAAAATCGGTGTAGAGCGGAATGTAATCATTCGTCAATCTCTTCTTACCCCAGCTTGTGGTATGGGAACCATGTCGAAAGATATGGCGAGAGCTGCCGTGTCTCTATTATCGGATCTCTCTCGGGAAATGATGGACGGTAATCAGTAGACGGTAAGCAGTAGGCTGTAAGGAAATAAGAAAAGGAGAAATAGAATGAAAATTGCCGTGAGTGGTAAAGGGGGAGTCGGGAAAACCACATTTGCCGCCTTTTTGATCAGGGCTCTGGCGGATTCAGGCAAAAAGGTGTTGGCAATCGATGCGGACCCCGATGCGAATCTGGCCCAGGCTCTGGGTGTGGAAGGCGCTGATGAAATTGTACCCATCTCAAAAATGAAGGAATTGATTGAGGAGAGAACGGAAGCCAAAGTGGGAAGTATGGGTTCATTTTTTAAGCTCAATCCAAAAGTGAACGACCTCCCTGAAACGCTTTCGAAAGAAGTGGATGGTGTGAAAGTGATGGTGATGGGCGGCGTCAAGACCGGAGGAGGCGGGTGCATATGTCCGGAAAGTATCCTCCTGAAAAGGCTTATCTCACATATCGTTCTCGCGAGAGATGAAGCTGTGGTGATGGATATGGAAGCCGGTCTGGAACATCTCGGTCGGGGAACCGCCATGAGTGTGGACAGGTTGGTGGTTGTAGTGGAACCCGGCAGGAGGAGTATTGAGACAGCTCATCAAATCCGAAGGCTTGCAGATGATCTTGGAATGACGAAACTCTGCTTCGTAGGCAATAAGATTCGAGCTGATAAAGACAGGGAATTCCTTCTCAAAGAGATGTCTGATTTCGAATTTATCGGGTTCATGCCCTATAGAAATGAGATTATAGAGGCTGACCTTGATGGACGTCCACCTTTTGAGAAAGATAAGGAAGGCCTCAAAATCGTAAAAGACATGCTTGAAAAATTAGAGAATTAAAGGAGATTCCAATATGGAAAAACGGATTTTTAATTTTAATGCGGGTCCTGCGGCGCTGCCATTGCCGGTATTGCAGGAAATGCAGTCGGAACTTTTGGACTACAGTGGGTCTGGGATGTCTATCCTCGAGGCGAGCCATCGATCAAAATGGTTTGATGATGTCATCAATGAGGCGGTTGAACGAACCAAGAGACTATTGGGGCTTGGCGATGATTTTGAAGTGCTGTTCATGCAAGGGGGAGCGAGTCTCCAGTTCTGCATGATCCCCATGAATCTCAGCCTGGAAGGAAAACCTGTTGATTACATTAATACGGGGACATGGTCCACAAAAGCTATTAAGGAAGCGCAGATCCAGGAAAAGGACGTTCGTGTAATCGCCTCTTCAGAGGATGAGGGATTTTCCTGTATCCCAAAAAAATTCCAGATTGATTCGGATGCTGCCTACCTCCACATCACATCTAATAACACGATTAAAGGCACCCAATGGGCTCAATTTCCTGAAGCCGGTGGAGTTCCTCTGGTTTCCGATATGTCTTCCGATATCATGAGCAGAACTTTCGATCCTGCTCCGTTTGGCTTGATCTACGCAGGCGCCCAGAAGAATATTGGCCCTTCCGGTGCAGCAATGGTGATCATCAGAAAAGATATGATCGAGAGGACGCCAAAAAATCTGCCCACCATGCTCAAATATACGACTTTTGCAGAGAAGAACTCCATGTTCAATACGCCCCCCTGCTTTGTCATTTATACGGTGAATCTGGTTCTAAAATGGCTTGAGGAAACCATCGGTGGACTTGGGGAAATGGAAAAGATTAACCGCAAGAAGGGCGAAAACCTCTATGGCTTTATTGATCAGTCGGGATTCTACAAGGGAACGGCCGAAAAAGAAAGCCGATCTCTCATGAACGTGACTTTCAGACTTCCCAGCGAAGACCTCGAAAAGCAATTTGTTTCGGAAGCCCTTGATGCAGGGTTTGGAGGGCTGAAGGGCCATCGATCCGTGGGTGGCTGCAGGGCTTCCATATACAATGCCACGGGGCTTGATGCAGTGACTGCTCTGGTGGATTTCATGGGTGATTTTGAAAAGAAACGGGGATAATGCAGAACGGGGTCTCGCGCCCCGGTGAAACAAAAAGAAAAAAGGTTTCACTGGGCAGGCAGAGGCGCAAAGGCGCAGAGGGACGAAAATTCATACGAGCGGGGGCACCAACTAAAAAAAAGCCAGTCAGATCTAAAAAGAAACTCCTCGTACGATTATTTACCGCCCGCTTGTCCCGCTAGCGGGGCTTCGCTCAAGACGCAAAGAACGCTAAGGTTTTGTTCTTTTTACCGAATCGGAACGGACGATTCGATAAAGCAATCAGCCCTTCGGGCATTTTGGGAGAATGGTTACGTTTCACGCAGAGAAGAATAATGGCTGTTTTTTCGAATCGTCCGTTCCGATTCGAAAAAGGCTTTGCGGCCTTGGCGACTTCGCGGTTCAATTTCTTTAATTGAAGTTTCATGTGAGGGAGCGGAATCAGGGCCTTGAATCAAGGAGGACGCATACTGTGAAAAGGGCAAGAATCGCAGATCTTCTATTTGGAAAAAAGGTTGGCGAAGAAGTTGTGGTAATGGGATGGGTTCGTACCCGGAGAGACTCCAAGGGTGGCTTTTCCTTTATAGAAGTCAATGATGGAAGCTGCCTGTCGGGCATCCAGATGATTGCGGATCAGACTCTCGCCAACTATGAGAATGAGATCCTGAAATTGCAGACGGGTTGTTCCATCCGTGTTTCTGGAATCCTTGCTGAATCCCCTGGGAAGGGACAGAAAGTCGAAGTCAAGGTTGATGAGTTGACCGTGCTGGGGTGGTCAGATCCGGAAACTTACCCCCTGCAAAAGAAACGGCACTCCTTTGAGTTTTTGAGAACCATTGCTCATCTCCGGCCACGAACCAATACCTTTGGGGCTGTTGCAAGAGTACGCAATGCCATGTCCAGGGCCATCCATGTTTTTTTCCAGGATAGAGGTTTCCTCTACCTGCAGACCCCCATTATTACGGGAAGTGACTGTGAAGGGGCCGGTGAGATGTTCAGAGTGACCACTCTTGATCTGAACGAGACTCCGCAGGAAAAAGGAAAGGTAGATTTTACAAAGGATTTTTTTGGAGGGCCGGCGAATCTGACTGTGAGCGGTCAGCTTGAAGCGGAAATTTATGCCCTTGCCATGGGGGAAGTGTATACCTTTGGCCCCACTTTTCGGGCGGAAAACTCCAATACATCCAGGCATCTGTCCGAATTCTGGATGGTAGAGCCGGAGATGGCTTTTTGTGATCTTGAGGGAAATGTGGAACTTGCGATAGCATTCCTGAAGGATGTTTTTGCCGCGGTTTTGCGGGATTGCCGGGAAGACATGGAGTTTTTCAACCGTTTTGTGGACAAAACTGTGCTTAAGACAGTTGAAAAACTGGTCTCCGAGGACTTTGAATGGACCTCCTACACGGAGGCGGTTAGACTTCTTGAAAAATCCAAACAGAAATTTGAATATCCCGTTGCATGGGGTTGCGATCTCCAATCGGAGCACGAACGTTATCTATGTGAAAAGGTCTTTGGGAAACCGGTGGTCCTTACCGATTATCCTAAAGAGATCAAACCGTTTTATATGAAGATGAATGAGGATGGAAAGACGGTAAGGGCCATGGATGTTCTGGCCCCGAAAATAGGGGAGATTATCGGAGGAAGTCAGCGTGAAGACGATTACGATATCCTTTATAGAAGGATTGTCAATGCCGGGCTCAATATTGATGACTACTGGTGGTATCTGGATCTCAGAAAGTTCGGAACGGTTCCCCATGCAGGCTTTGGCTTAGGGTTTGAGCGTCTTATCCAGTTTGTAACCGGCCTTTCCAATATCAGGGATGTGATCCCCTTTCCAAGAACTCCCGGAAACCTTGCTTTTTAACCGGGTACCTGCCGAAGTATTACGGCTGGTTCATCGCGGATTAGCATAATTATAGCGTGAAAAACGCTTAACGTCATTCCGGTCCCGGGTCACGTCCGGGATGACGGACCCGGAATCCAGGTTTTCGGAGGCATCCGGAGTCTCGCAGACTCGCTTACCCGGAGTCTCGCAGACTCGCTTACCTGGATTCCTGCTTTCGCAGGAATGACGGTCGTTTCTACGCCCGA
>Ga0075112_1000765_pt1 | contig 12618 bp, 10 predicted proteins | sample AntAceMetag02UKF_FD_69783 | JGI IMG/M metagenome (GOLD analysis project Ga0075112, IMG submission 69783) | Saline lake microbial communities from Ace Lake, Antarctica - Antarctic Ace Lake Metagenome 02UKF | ecosystem: Environmental > Aquatic > Non-marine Saline and Alkaline > Saline | place... | reverse complement strand
GGATCAACCGACCGTTTAAAAAGGGTCGTTTTCAATAACACGGGGGCGTAGTTCAGCTCTGGTTAGAACGCCGGCCTGTCACGCCGGAGGTCGCGAGTTCGAGTCTCGTCGTCCCCGCCAATAAAATCAAGCACTTAGCCAAAAACTAAGTGCTTTTTTTGTGCATTTTTGTAAAATTTATAAATTTTTTATAAATGGAGAGGATCCTCAACTTTTCTGTGAATATCAGGGAATCAGCACCTCTCCAAGCCTTCCATAACCAATAAACCAGGGAATATCGGGGAATGAAAGCCCTGATTTCACCACTTCTGCCTAAAATAAAGATTCCTTGAGCCAGCCGAAAGAAACAATCCATCAAACGTCTTAAAGCCTCTCAACCCAAAAATTTATAAATGCCATTTATAAATTCTGCCTGACTAATTCTTTCAAGTCATCAATCCGTTTATTAACAGCCGATGGCTGAAGAGAGGTCAATACAACCTGCCCAGTGTTTAACACAATCACGCTCCTGGTCTTGTGATCTGAAGAGGAATTGAGTGATATGCCTTTCTCCTCTACCAACTGCTTAAGCCTCTTTACAGGCAAAGAATCAGGCTTACGGCAAAGTCAACGAGCATTGAGCTGGATTCCAAGGGATTTTTGGCTTGAACCTTCGCTGCTGGCAGGACTGATGGGCTTTGTTTGATCATTCGTTGATTCGTTTGGACATGGGCATCCTCTCTCATGGATTAAAAGGTTGCCCAATTATGACACACTCCGCAGGCGGGGAAAAGATGCGGTTCTATTGGCGCTTACAGATATTCTTCCATAGCAATCAATTCTGTAAGAGGTTTTTGTCGTTGCTTTTTTGTTTTTTTACAAAACAAGAGTCGTCGCAAAAGGATATGATGGCAGGAGTTTGGCACCCATAACCCGTGTAACTTTTATTGTAGGCATCAGAAGCTTGGTTCAGGATCTCCGTTTCTCTGATGACTGGTTTTCCGTTTTTTGGGCGGTTTTTCAATGCCCAGGACTTGAGACCAGCGATTGCAATATCGTACGGCAGGCCAAGTCTTTTGAAATGTACCGCCAATCGAAAACAGGAAACCCTCTGATACCTAAATACACCTTCATCGAGGATCTTCTGTGCGCAGGGAGGCAAAGCATAGGAACGTAGCGGTTTATTCCCGGATTTTGGAGCCATCTCCCGAAACGGCACTGTAGGGGATAGATCGTTCAGTTCAATGATTTCATCAAGCGCTTGTTCTGTAACTCTATGAACCGATTCAAGGATAGTCCACTGATCAGGGAAAGGAATGAATGTTGCCGGATCGACAAATACTGTCTTTCCGAGTGGAACCAAGGCTCCGAACAAAGGGGCATTTATGTAATTCCCATAATGTACGTCCGTATCAAGGCAATTCTGCTTCGGGAAAATCTCCGTATCAGGCCTATCTATTTCTTCCAGGATAAAATGAGCAACCAAACGGGCTTTTAACGCAAGAACAAGCCCTGCTTCAAAGAATATCCATACATGATACCCTTTTTGCTTGCTTCTTTCTATGTATGCCAAAATGCCATAATGTTTGGCTCTTGTGATAAAGTCTATCACTGCAAAACGGTCTTCCGTATCGAAATCAACGACGACGGCGCTGGTGCGATCCTTGACCAGAAGATATACCCCATATGGTTTTCGACCCATGAGATGGTTCAAAATCACATTCTTGGAAACCCTTTCTTTTACTTGATACGCCCGGCCTGATTCAGGATCATAGGTTCCGTAAGCATTTGTGAGCCCAGAGAAAAAGCTGCGGTAAATGTCGATTTTCTCGCTTGTACTTCGATTGTTTTTGATTGACATGATTCCCTCCTGTCCGCGCTTTTATGTTGTAATTATGTTAATGGTATCATATTCACTTCGGATTATGCTTATGCGGCTTTGAATCGTTTAATGTTGAGTTGAGACTATTGTTCGGCATCAAGATTTTGTCGATTGTTTTATCCGTAACGACAAATAAGTTGAAAAGTTCCGTTAAATGACCTGCCAGCTGAGCGGGCGTACAATTCAAAATGGTGGCAGGTAAAAGCCCTCCCCATCTTTGGATAAGGATTTCTGCGATTGCGCACTTTGTTTGCCATTTGAGCATGACAATGCGGCTTCCATAAACCCACATGATATGTTTTTTTCTCTGGGAGCTGGCAATCACTTCCGCGATCTGGGAAAGAATAGGTTTGAGACCATCACATTCAGGATTCAATACGTCCAGCAATGCGGCGTCGTATCCATGTGCGTGTACGTTTTGATAACCCTTTTCAAGGATGTCCACAGCCTCAGTTTGCGCTTGGGAAACCGACAATATTCTTTGACCCGAAAGAGCTTGTTTGTAAATATAACCAACAAAGTCACCCAGAATCCCATTAAAAGTGTGCTGTGTAATCGGAATCGACTCGTCATACTCAAAACCGACCAGCGCTCTCTCGATGGGTTCATCTATGCGGGGGCGAAGATACTCATCACTCAGCAATTCAAAGACATCACTGATAATTTTTGCCGCTTCCACTCTGAAATCAGAACTCATCATATGTAAACTCCTTGACACCGCCATCTGCCGTTTCAATGGGCAAAACACTGAGCGCAGAAAAGGGTGCTTTCCACCTCTCACCACGGTGTCTAATTTCTTTCTTAACCTCATGTACGGGTTTATAATATTGTCTCCGGGACTCTTCGATAATTCGATCCCGGAAGTTGGTAGTCGGGATTTCCAACGGCAACCGTGTTTTTATCTTAACAATTTCCGTACCGATGCGGGCAAAGGCCTCTCCTCTTGCGAGGGAAACGAGGTCTTCCGGTGAAACCTTCCCTTGAAAGTCTTTTGCAAGGTAGCCCGCATCTCTTTTGTCCACTTTATAGACTATTGATGTCCCCACGGTTGAAAGTGCATCCCCTATTTGCTTATTAAACTGGCTGAGGTACTGATGTGCGAGATTTAGGCTAACGCGATATTTCCTTGCCTCAGCGATGAGGTTTTCAACCGAGTCAGTGAGAAAATTGTGAGCTTCGTCACAGTATATATGAAACTGTTTTCTCTGATCGATCGGCGTGTTGCGGCGTCCCAGAGCATTGAGATGAAGGATTGATAATATAAAAGATCCCAAAACCTGTCGGACGCTTATCCCCATATTTGAAAGATCAATCAGCAGTATTTTTCCGTTATCGATGATTTCCCGGAAATTGAATCGATTTTCAGGCTGAGAAAGCATCAGCGACGGTGTGCCGGTCACGAGAAGTTTACTCAGTTTGTTTATCGGTGGGCCCAGGTCGTTTTTTCCGTAAGCTTTGTAATCGTGATGCCAAAATTGCCGTGCGGTTGGATTGTCAATGACTTTTAGAATTTCCTGAACAAGAACATCATTTTTTTTCGATTTATTTCGCAAGAGGTCTGAAATATCCAGAAATGTGCCGCCGGGTAAATGAAGGAGGCCAAAGATCATATTGCGAAGAATATTTGCCAGACGATCACCCCACCCCCCGCTTGCAACAAAACTCTTTATGGCTGAAACCAGATCATTGGCTGTTCGGCCGATATCTTGGCCTTGAATACGCTCCAAAGGGTTCCAAATGGGTACCCAATCCTCGTCGCCTGGATTGAAATAGATAACTCTTTCCACAAGTCGTTCAGGAATAAGGCAAAGCACTCGTTCAACCATATCACCGTGCGGATCAATAACCGCCACGCCGTCATTTTCAATATCTTCGATGATCATGTGCTCCAGAGTCGAGCTTTTGCCCATGCCGGACCCTCCGAGATGATGGGTATGTGTTGATCTCATCTCTTTACAAACGCAGACTTTTTGAGAATCCCCGGCATATTCGCACGTCCCGATCCATGTGCCGGTAAACAAAAGCGGGTTTCGAACCGGCAACGTTTCAAGGCCCCCCAAGAGAAGGGATCTGCGATCTTCATCGGTTAGAGGAGGCACGTGAACAGGGCCCGAGAGTTCCTCCGAATTAACCAGAAAACCGGGTCGATGGGTCAAGCCCGATACAAACATTTTCCGGATCTGTTTGGGCGCCAAAATATCACGATAATTTTTCTCAGTCAGATAGTTTAAGGGTCGGCCACCATGTTGGAACAGACTTGTAACGCTTGCTAAAGATTTCAACACGCTTTCACTGATATCTCCAGCTCCAATGAGCGCTACACGGAGCGCTAAAGCATAAACCGGTTTGTCGTCATGGGCCTTACTTTCAGCGTCTCCAGCTAAATGCCTTAAATCACCTGACGGCGATTGTTGGGCATATCTTTGAAACGCGCCGAAACCTTCATTGAGTTTCATGGCATATTCGAAGTCCAGAAGGAGCTGGATGTTTCGATGCCAGTTGTTCTCAGGCGGGACCGCCTGGAATAAGGCCTGATATACGCCGACTGCCGGGGCCTCAATCTTGCTCATTGCCACCGTTAGGGGTAAAATGGGTGAGATGACTAATTCATTCGGACGGGTAAGTAGATGCGAGTAGGGGGGGGGAGGAAAATAATCCCGAAAGACCATTGTAATCCAATCATTTTTGGGTGTCTCATGCAAAGGGCCATTAATCATGGGGGTCAACTCACAGGCTTCAAACTGGCCATGAAAAGCCGCCGTTAGGACGGGGAGGTCAAAAGGGTGACAGAGTAGACAAATGGAGATATCTTTGTTGTTGCCAACCACCTCAAAACCCATTCGGTAAACCATGGTTTGAAGCTGTTTGAGGAACAGCTCAGATCTGTTCCACTCGGCGTTTTGTTCTGCGGAAACCCAAACCCGATATCGAACCAAATCATTGATCGCCGCTGGTTTTGCGATTGTGTGCATTGGATTTTCATGAATGTTCAACGTATTCTTCATCGCCCAGGCGGGCCTGAAATACGGCTCAAGGTCAACCGGTGTTTCAGAAATATCCGGACTGCACCCTTTTTGAGCTTCTTCACTCATCAAAGCCGTGATCCTGGATGCTACCAAATGCGGCTGTGCTTGGGCTATTAGGGCCTTTTCTATGCTCATTGTGTTCCCCCCTAATTTGTCTGCTATTCAGATAAACAATAAGAAGCCTTGTTTAGATCTTTTGCATTGTCTATTTTGTTTTATTTTGTTTTATTTGGGTTAATAATGCTGCACTTGGCACATTCTGGCTTCAACCTTTTGGAAAGACATTTGACGTATTCACTTTTCCCGTCATCGGATGTTGCGATTTCAACCTCTCTGCAACCGAGGTTTAGCGAGACATACATATAACCAAGCTCCGTCTTCAAAGGAATTGACATAACCGACTAACCTCCGTTAAAAATTCATGATTATTTGATAAATTGAATAAAATACCCGATTTACTCAATTGCCTTTTCTCCCGATATTTCTTAACCTTGAGGTCATGTTCGGGTGCTCTTTTAAAACCGAGGGGAAGTTCGCCCTGACCCTGACGCCACTTCCCTCGGTAAGCTCTTCCGGGATTAAATGCCCGTATTTTTCAAGGTATTCATTCGGTATGGACATTTTTTCATCCAGAGTAAGCCCTTCCCAGAAGGTGTTTGCTTTGGCACTGATTTCGTTTTGTCCGTATTCGCGCATCATCCTCCTTGCAATTGCTTTTAGGACCGCATAGATTCCGCCCTCTTTCCCAGTACGCGACATTTCAAAGGCGGCTTTTTCTCCACTGGGACCAAACTCCTGCATCAGCAGACGGCAGCACCGGCCCCAGTCAATATCCGGGTTTGGAGAGGGGAAATATTCAATTTTAAGAATGAAATTTTCCACGTGCCTGAAGAACCTGGTGAGGATTGTTTTGAACGTTTCCCAATTATCAATTGCGGCAGTCCCCACCTGAAATGAATTGACGGCATCGTCGACACGGGCTGATACCTGGTCCAGGGTCAGAGTGGGGTCAATGCTGTCGAGTATCTCATCTAATTTGGTAGGCATAGTTTTCTCCTTTTTTTTATAATTTCCTGAAAATAGAGGAGGTTCTTCTGAGGGCTTCTGAATAGTTTCGGATCAGCTCTAAATATGAAGTTGCATACCGCTCCGGTTGATTACCTTTGATTGAGCTAGACAGGTACCCACCGCATCGCAAAATAAATTCCCGAATAATCTCCACTTTCTGTTCCCATGAGTTCGGAGCCACATGACGATCAAATGCGTCTCGAATATACCGCTCTACAGCCTCGGCTTTCAGTCCTTCGGCAATAATATCCAGAATTCCGCGAACCCCGGATGAAGTGCCATCATGGGCGTCATTGTATGCCATTACGATATCGCCACCGCGTCGACGATATTCCTTCTCCAGAAGTTCTTTGGCACGCCCCGCTGCATAGGACGTGGAAAGCCCTCCCCCGTTAGAGATACAGGTTGTAAAATGATGATTGTAATAATCTCCAATGAGGCGGTCGAATTCCTCAAAACTATTCACCGTATTTGAGTGTATGAAATGACCCATCCTTGCCTCGTCATGGGGAATACCAATTTTTCGTGCAATCGTTCTTTCATCTATTTCCGCTAAAAGACTATCAATTGACATAACGTCCCTCCCTTTTGCTAAAGTGAACGAAGAAGTGATTTCATCTGATCAAAAGACTCCACATAGGCCCTGACAACCGTCTCGTAATTCCCCGTAAACATCTCCGGCGGCTGTGAGGCGATATCCACAGGTAGATTCGGAGCCAGACGTTCCAAAAGCGTTCTAATCAGTTCCACCTTTCCTTCCCAGTCCAAAGGATCTATAGCCGTCTTCAATACTCGATTGATGTGTTTCTCTTGCTCCTCCCGCTTGAATTGCTCAGTTATTAGGTCAATCACAAACCTCAGGCCTCCTCGGGTTGGGTGCCTGGCTTCATTTAGCGCGACCTGAAAACCACCCTTTCCTGAGAATGCCTTTTCAAGAAGCGTAAAAGCTTCTGCCCCTGCCGTATTTGAATCTATCGAATCAGTCGCTTTCTGAGCATGGCGCATAAGGTGTACATAAAAAGAAGTTACAGTGTGGTTGAAATCATCATGAGAGTTGACTGTCACGGAATCCATAACGTATGAGGCACGGGCTGAGTCTATAGGTTGGCCGATCAAGCTCGCCAAAGCATCCGCGTTTATCTCGGACAGGACCGCTTGAAGCATCCTTTCCCCATCGATCGTTTTGCCCCTATTTTTTGATCGGTACCCATCGTCTGCGCAACTGAGCTTTTTGGCTTTTTCGCCAAAAGAGGCGTTTATTAGCATCCTTACGTCTTCGTAATCCGAATCTTTCGCATGCTGGCTGAGTTTAATGCATTCAAGAATCGGTAATACGGGGAAATCGATCTTGAAACGGCGTGTTTCAGGCGGTAAGGATTGCAGGAGAAAAAGAAGTTTGTGCCCCAAGCCCTTGGGGTAGCTTTTTCGCTCGATATGAAACCGCGATAGAGACCTTAAGAGCTCTCGTAATTCAGTGTTTTTGCCTCCCATCAACCAGCGTTCCAATGCACGCCAGAAACGCATCTCATTGTTTTTGGCCAAGAATTTTGCCGCGGCTTCAGCCAGAGTTTCTTGACGAGAAAACGGCACGGTGGCCTTAAAGAAACCATTTCTGAGGCTTGCCAGAACAATCTGTTCTTCCGAGAATACAATTTTGACAAGTTCAGATACGTCTCCGACTTCCAGGATTTTTAGAGCGCTCCTGGCCTCATTGACAGCTGATGCTGTTTTCTGCTTCTCTTTTTCGGATAAATGGTTCAAAGGACTGTTCAATTTAGGCAGGATGATGCTTCGAACCGAACTATCTTTAAGAGCGGCGTTTATCGATTCAGGTATGCCACCTTCCGTGCTGATCTCCCCTTCGATTGTCAAAATGAGGTTTGAGGAAACAATATCTTTTTGAATTGCTATTCCAAGGCCAGTTGACAAAACAGAAAGCAAAACCGGGATATCCAGGGAAGGATTTGAGTATTTCCACAGGGAATCGCTCGCGCTATTCACCCCCAAAAACGATATGTCAAATTTTTGATAGGGAAGTTTCAGGGCGCCAAAAATTCGATCTCCAATTGGGATAACGACTTCTTTAAGATGCTTTATGGTTTTTGGGTTAAACTGAATAGGTGCAGCAAGATGGAAAACTTCACCATCCGCTCGCCCACTTTTGCGAGTGATAACAGATATTGCTATTGGGGCCGCATCGGGTTTCGGACCGGGCCCCGAAAATGCTCTGATGTGATCCGGGCACCGTGGCGTATCTTTCATTGTTTTTCTCCGATTCATATGCTAAAAGCCTCTATTTTTTAACAGGGCTAATTCTTCCAATTGAACATCAACGCAACGCGCAAGGTGAAGGGCTTTATCAAATTTTTCATTTGTTGTTGCCTCAAAAATCAATACTCTCAGTTTGTTGATTTTCGAAAGCGTTTCGATGACGCATCTTGTCTTGTCATTGGTTGAATCAATTTGTGATGCTTTTAAAAGATTGTGTAATGCGGATTCCAGATTGTTTTCACTTAAATTTTTGCTCCCTTGATCCATTAATTCTTTAAAATGCTCCGACATCGACTTTATTTTCAATTGAACCGCTGCACCCGATGGGTGATCCGGATATATTTCAACGGCCTCTTTGAGAATTTCAACCGAATAAGACAGGTCTCTATTCTCTATATCGTTGTTTGTGTTTTGATAAAGCTGTTCAACCTGCTCAAACTTTCTCTCCAATTCCTCTCTGAGCAGCCGTGCATGACTGTGGTCGGGCTGGATGGATGTCACTTCATCAATGAGCTTTAATGCCTCGTTGAAATTGCGTTTTGAATAGCACTGCTTAGCGTTTTCCCACATTTTTTCAACCTTGCCTGGCGTTTCGGTAACATCCTCAGTTTTGATATCTGCTCGGTCTCCACGAATGGGTTGTCTATCAAGGTCATTGATCAGCTCCGTCATATTTTGATATCGATCATCCGGATTCTTTTCGAGGCATTTGTCGATAATGCGGGCTATTCTTATGCCTGCTTCCGGAAGAGCAGGAGGGGACAGGGAAATATGATGGTCTCGAATCAGGGCATAGGGCCCTCCAAAGGGCGGTCGGCATTTCGGATGAAACAGCTCATAAAAGATGATGCCCATGGAATAGACATCCGTTCTCAAGTCAAGGTCGTCAGGGTGTGCTCTTATGAAGTGCTCCGGGCTCATGTAGGGAGGGGTTCCGATATCTAATACGTCCTCTTTGCAACATGTTAGGTCTGATTGGCTTAGAGACTGAATCGCCCGGGACGCTCCAAAGTCAGTAACCTTTAATGTGTTGCCGGAAAAGAGGAGATTCTCCGGTTTAAGATCCAGGTGATAAGCCCCTGCGCCGTGAATGGCATTCACTCCACGGCATGCCTGCTTAAAGAAATCCAGTCCAAGGGTTTTTCTCACTTCAAGGTTATCTCTATGTTTCAGAAGCCAGCTTCTGAAGGTACCGTTATCCGCATATTCCATGCTGAGGAAGAGGAGTTCCGTTCCGCCCACTGTTATTGCATGGAGATCATAGACCCGAATAACGTGCTTATGATCCAAAATTTCAGCATGCAGCTTTGTTTCATGCTTGAGCAGCATCGAGATATCATTATTTGCAGGGCCGGAAACAATCTTGAGTGTAACATCCGTTGATCGTAGTTGATCTTCCGCCCTGAAGACAGAACCAAAACGACCTTCGGCAAGGAGGCTTTTTATCCTGAATCGGTCCATTAGCGTGTCTCCCGTTTCGATGATTACCGTTCTTGGTCGCGGGCCAATAACTCGGGATAAGAACTGCCCCTCGTTGTCAGTGCTCATGGGTGAACCTTGATCCGTACAGTTCATTTTCTGCGGATTTTTTTCCTTGTCATCGGGTAAAGAAGGGTCGGGTATGTTTCTCATTATCCAAACTCCCTTTTCAAATTTTCAGAAACAAGCATTCTCAATGAAAGTGTCACAACTTTGTGGATTCCAGATAAATACGTATTGGATAATTCCTTTCTCATAATTCCGGCCAGCGCACTTGATGCCATCTCATTGTCCGAAATAAATTGAGAACTGAATCTATCCCTCCAGTCGAACAAAATTATGGGTGTGACTTCCGTCCCGAATTCTCCGCTTAAAACTTTCAGTGCCAGTTGCAGCCCTTTTACGCCATTGCTCAGGCCCTGTCCGAACCGGACAATCTCTGTTTCATTTATAGTATCCCGGGTAAGCCACGAAACACGTTCTATTGCTGCTTCAGGCAAGGTTGATTCTCCTGATTCCTTCCGGATTTTTTCGTATTTTTCTGCAATCATGCACGACTTTATTCTTGCCTCCCCGCACGACTTTACACCCAGGCTATTGATCAAGTAGCGGCCATGAAAACGTTTGCCAATGATACTTGCGGATTCGATTATGTCCAAAATGGGCATGTCCGGTTCTATGACCCATAAATTTGAGGCATTTTTCATCAATTGAGCACTCTCTGCCAGATAACCGGTTGGCATCACCAAGGGGTAATCCGGCTTAATGCTTGAAATATGCTTACACATTTCATCCGCTTCCTTCAGCAGCCACGTCTTATGAAGTAGGTTTGCGTGATTTTCTTGTGACATACAGGACTGCACGCTGGATTTTGGGATCAGTTTGAGGAGGGAGCAGCTGTATCTGAGCGCTTCAACTATTTCCCCTTTTTGAGTAGCCATCTCGGCTCGGAGCGCCAGGGATATGTGCTCGTATCCCATCAGAGAGAGCTGATCGTGTTTGCCCTCGACCTCCTTGTCAGGAACTCGACCGGCGTTTTCATGGATTTCGGCTATTATCCTGTAGACTTCCTCCGCCTTTTGTTTTGATTGAATTTCAGCGATCTTTTCAAGGGGCAACGTGGTCACCATGCGATAGTCTTTTCCGGCCAACTTCTTAACAAAACGTAGGGTTTGCTTTTCAAGCGAGTACACGATTCCCACGCCCTGTTTATCTATTAAGACAATTTTGTCTGATTCGGCTCCGATCACAGCAGCCGAAATTGCACCTTTGGGGGTCTCTAAGTCTGAAACAGGCGCATCATCGTGGGCCGACCATATCTTCAGCCGTCTGTCGTTCATTCCGGCGGTCAAAAGTTTTTCCCCGCAAACAGTTACGGCATACAGGTCGCCCTCGTGTGTGTTCAAAATTCTCACATCGTTATTTTCTAAATTTAACAGCGCCAGATTTCCTCCCTCACAGGGGCAGGCCAGAGAATTTGCGCTCGGCCAATATACCATTTGAACCAGAGCGCCTATGGCAGGAGACGGGAGAACTTCAACCCTCATCATTTGATGCTTTTCGAGTGGATCCCAGAAAATAATATTCCCTGAAGATACAAGCCCTGCCAGCCGTCTCGTGGGCAGGAGCAATAAACTACAAGTGATTTCTCCACAAAGGGTTTCAAACGAACTCACAATCTTGGCCTGTTTTGTATCCCACAGGAGGCATCTTCCTTCCGTGTCGCTGGCCGCCAGGAGTGATTCCGTAACCCAGCAGACCGATAATATTGGCGCGCCCTGGACCAGAGTCAGGGCTTGAACCGGTTCTTCCGGTGGGACGCAGTTATTGCCAGGAGTCACGTAAATACTTCCCTTTCTGGTTCCAAAGGCTACAGTATCCTGGCGCGGTTCGATACCTATTGCGTAGACGCTGTTTAAAGGCGGTAGTTCCATGAAATTCGGATCCCTTCCCGGATCAAGGCTGATGGCCTCGAACCGTGGATTGTCACCTCCGGCACCTAAGAAAACAATGTCTGTTCGGTGTTCCCAATTCATAATAATGCCCTTTCAGATAAGTTACTTAAGCGTTTTTCCGCCTATTGGTCCCAAACTCATCAGGTCGTTTATCTGATTCGAAAATGATGGTCCGGAAGCAGGTCTTGCTTGAAATCCGGCATTCGTCAGGTTATCGGCTGTCCTGCCTTCCATACTTGCCGAAACCTGCGGCGGCGGACGGAATTTTTTACGTGGTTCTCCGCCTGGAAAACGCTTTTCGCGGGCAAGATTGAGTACCTTCTCGGCCCATGTAAAAACATCTTTGAGTGCCTTCTTTTTTTCCACAGCCTTCTTGTAGAGAAACTCCTGGGAGAGTTCTGCAAAGGAGTACTGTTTCTTCGCTTTGGAAAGATGGAGGGCGTTCGCATCCATCCGAATCTGATCCAGATTTTGACGGTGTCCGTTTATCACTTTTTCAACAACGCTGAGATGTTCCTGCAATTTCTTTAATTTTTGAGTGACCTTCTTGATAAGTTCATCGTTTTCAGCGTACAGATCCTCTGCCCAACCGCACTCGGACTGGCCTTTTCCATCTACCCGGGGTAATTCACCGGTTTTTTTTGATAAGGCTTTCAAAAGATTCACCATGGTTTTCATTTCGGAATCAGTAGATTTCAAGCTCATATTGATATCTTGCATGTTACACCCTCTTTCCACCCGATTCTGTCCGAGCTTTGAGTTTCTCTTGAACGGCATCGCTTTTTTCCCTTGCAACACGAGCCCGGTCGATTTGCTCAGCCAAAAAATCAATATCCCGCAAAACCGATTCTTTGGCCTTCAACAGCTCGTTTACGGTTTCTTCGGTTTCTGTTCGAGCGCTGGAATCGGACAATTTCCCAAGATCGGATTCTGACGATCCCCGGCGATCCTGAAGTCC
>Ga0075112_1000751_pt1 | contig 12826 bp, 9 predicted proteins | sample AntAceMetag02UKF_FD_69783 | JGI IMG/M metagenome (GOLD analysis project Ga0075112, IMG submission 69783) | Saline lake microbial communities from Ace Lake, Antarctica - Antarctic Ace Lake Metagenome 02UKF | ecosystem: Environmental > Aquatic > Non-marine Saline and Alkaline > Saline | place... | reverse complement strand
ACATGTATCATGGGGTTGCTATAAACCGCATGGATCAGATCATTCAAATGCGCCTGAACATCCATTCCTTCAAGGGTAACGGGAATTCTTCGTGCCATCCCCCCGAGTTCTTTGTCTTTTTCAATCAGGTAAACATCATGGTTCTGGTTGGCGATGGAAAGCGCACAGGCCATGCCGGCGATACCGCCGCCAACCACCAGGGCCGCCTTGTTTACAGGGAGATCAAATTCCTGTAATGGCTCCAGATAGCATGCCCGTGCCACACTCATGCGGACGATATCCTGTGCCTTCTGGGTGGCCTCTTCCTTCTGTTTGGAATGAACCCAGGAACAATGTTCCCTGATATTGGCCATCTCACAGTAGTACTGATTCAGTCCCGCCTCCCGAAGGGTGTCCCGGAATAAGGGTTCCAAAGTTCTGGGGGAGCAGGCCGCGATCACCACGCGATTAAGACCCTTTTCCTGGGCCAGATCCGTTATTTCCTGGGCGGAATTGGTGGCGCATGAAAAAAGCTGTTCCTGCGCGTAAACAACATTGGGCAGGGTTTCAGCATAATCAACCGTGGAAGGAACATCCACGACGCTTGAGATATTCGCTCCGCAATGACACACAAAAACGCCGATTCTTGGCTCTTCCTGGGAGACATCCCTTTCCGGCGGATATACCCTTTCTTCAGCCAGCTTGTCTCGCCGGTAGTCGAGGAATTCACCCACCTGAGCGCCGGCCCCGCTGGCGGTAAAGACCGATTCGGGGATATCCGTAGGCCCCTGGAAGGCCCCGCTGACAAAGATTCCGGGGCGGGTCGTCCCGATGGGGTTGGTTTGTGTGGTCTCGCAGAATCCGTGTGAATCAAGCGCGATGCCGAACTTTTTCGCCAGTTCCTGATTATGGTCGGGAGGATTCAATCCAACGGAGAGTACCACCATATCGAATTCTTCTTCTTTGACCCCCTCGTCGGTGGTTGAATATCTTAAAAAGACGTTCTTGGTTTCCGGGTCCTCCCTGACAATTGAGACATAGCTTCGGATGAACTCAACGCCTTCAAGCTGTTCCGTTCGCTGATAGTATCGTTCAAAATCCTTGCCGAAAGAACGAATATCATTGTGGAATATGGTGCATTCCGCATCCGGATCGTGGTCTTTTGTTAAAATCACCTGCTTCTGGGTATAGGTGCAACAAACCCCTGAACAATAGCTGTTGTCGCCCGGAGTCACGCGCCTGGAACCGACACATTGAATCCAGGCCAGTTTTTTGGGATGTTTCTGGTCGGAAATGCGGAGCGCCTGACCTTCGAAGGGTCCGGTGGAGGATAACAGCCGTTCATAGTCCATACTGGTGACGATGTTCTGCATCTCTTTATAGCGATACTCATCCTTCACCTCAGGGTTATACGGCTTGATACCGGAAGCGAGGATAATGGCGCCCACATTGACGTCTAGCTTTTCGGCTTTCTGATTTAAATCGATGGCGTCATTCTGGCAGACGCTCTCGCAAATACGACATTTTTTCTCTTTGAGGTAAATACAGCTTTCATCAATATAAGAGATCAGGGGAATTGCCTGAGAGAAGTATACATGGACGGCTTTATTCTGCGATATTTCCTGATTGAATTTGTCGGGGTATTCCACCGGACAGTATTCGACACAGGTAGTACAACCCGTACATTTGTCCTCTATGATGTATCTGGGTTTTCTGACAAGCGTTACCTGAAAGTCTCCCGCCTTTCCTTCTACGCGGTCAACTTCCGTATACGTCAGGACCTCTATGTTTGGATGCCGGCCGACCTCGACCAGTTTGGGTGAAAGTATTCACATGGAGCAGTCATTGGTGGGAAACGTTTTGTCAAGCTGGGCCATATGACCCCCGATGCTTGGCGCCTCCTCAACCAGGTAAACCTTAAAACCGGAAGTGGCAAGATCCAACGATGCCTGAATACCGCTGATGCCTCCACCGACGACCATCACATCGCCAAATTTACTCTCCGTGAAACTCCTGCAAAGCTGTTCAATCTGTTCTTTTTCCAATTCTTTATGTCCTTATGAAAAAATTCTAAGGTTCTTTATAAAGCTTCCTGAATGATCTCCGTGATATCCTTAATCTCTATTTTTTCATCCACACCCATGGTAATTCTGCTGTCCTCAAACATGGTAATGCAGTACGGGCACGACGTCACCAGCAGCTCAGCCCCGGTCTCAATGGCCTGATCAATTCTGAGGTCGCCGAATCTTTCACCCTTCTGGGTTTCCATCCAGACCCTGCCGCCGCCGCCGCCGCAGCAAAGACTGTCGATCCGTGTATCCGACATTTCGGCCAATTCCAGACCCGAAACCTTCTTCAGGACCTCCCGGGGTTCGTCAAATATGCCGTTATGCCGACCCAGGTAACAGGGATCATGGTACGTGATTTTCTTTTCAAAGGGCTTGGTGAGTTCAAGCCTTCCCGCATTCATCAATTCCAATAAGTATTCTGTGATATGAACAATTTCAAAATTTACCATGAATTCGGGATATTCGTTCTTGAAGGTGTGGTAGCAGTGGGGGGACGAAACCAGGACCCTTTTCACGCCATTATCCACAAATGTTTTGATATTTCCCTTGGCCAGGCGCTTGAATAATTCCTCATCCCCGGTTTTGCGGATGCTCTCTCCACAGCAATTTTCCTTTTCACCCAGTATCCCGAATTTCACTCCTGCCTGATTGAGAATCTTAGCTGTGGCAGTGGCGATCTTTTTCGCTCTCGGGTCAAAACTGGGGTAGCAGCCGGGGAAATAGAGAATTTCCATGTCTTCGGTGAATGTTTTTACCGATTGACCTTTTGCCCAGTCGCCACGGTTTTTCCGGTCTTCACCAAGCGGGTTGCCTTCGCCAATGAGGCTTCCGACCGCGGTTCGAATCGGCTTGACGGAATCGGGAAAGACGCCATATTCCGTGGCAACCCGTCTCAGGGCGATGCCGCTTTCGATCTGTTGGACGTCCCTGGGACAATACTGGACGCATCTCCCGCAGGTGGTACAAAGCCACATCTCTTCGCTTTCAATCTCAGTAAAACCGAACGTCGCCTGTCGGACCAGCTTGCGCATGCTGAAGGATCTGACCCTGTTCCACGGACAAACCGCATCGCACAATCCGCATTGGAAGCATCTTTTAAAGGCGTCACCACCGCTCTCTTTGATGACATCTATAATCTCTTTGTAGTCGGCTACACTCTCCACTGTCTTTCCTTATATTTAGGTTGTTGGGCCTCTTGTTTCGCCTTAATGTTTTGGGACCGAGGCCTTTAGGCCTTCTTTGACAGGGACATGCGGGCAACGGTTTCCATGATCTTGTCCAGTCCATATTCGTTTGCCAATGCTTCCAACCCGATCTCCATCTCTTCGGGACTTTCTTCTTCTTCCATGTCCTCTTCCCTTTCTTCGTAGGTCAGGGCGTCGACCTTGCACCATTTGACACACAAAGGCTCGTCTTCGCCTTCGCACATGTCGCATTTCAGGGGAAGGCCGGAATCGGGTTCTTTGAAATTTTCCCTGGATGGGCAGGAAGCCCGGCAGAAGGCACACTCCTCGTATTCCTTTCCATCAATCACATATTTGTCTCTGCCCGCACATTCGGCAGCCGTATACTCACCCGCGTACACCGGAACGTAGATGTCCTTCAGCGGATGGCGATTCACCACAATACGGGATCTTGCCGGGTTATTGCTGCTGTATTTGGGTGCGGCGTGAAAGGCGGAGCAGATCACTTCGCAGGCCCTGCAGCCATTGCACAAATCGGCATTTACTTTGATGGTTTTGACAATCTTCTTTTTTTTCTCAGCCACGGCTACACCTCCTTGTCCGCAGAGGTTTCTTTGGAAGGTGTATCATCCTTATCGTTGTAGATCCCTCTTTTTTCGAAGTCTTCGGATACGTAATCCAAACCCAGTTCATTTAACGCTTTCTGGGTCGGGATACCCTGATCATTCCATCCCTTGTACCGGTAATAGGTATCTAAGAGTTCCTTTTCAAGCTCGGGAAATCTTTTCTTCCAATGGTCTTCCGGCGGCGCGTCGTCTTTCCTTCTCATGCCCCTTCTGATGTTGATGGCCCTGACCAGGGTCCGGTATCGTTTGGCCGCCTGGGTCAGTTTTTCCTCATCCATCTCAATGCCTGCGCCTGCCGAGATAAATTTCGGGTAGTTGTGGATATGGTAAGGCGGTTTCAGGGGGAATGACGAGAGCCCCGCGCACATGCCGAGAGCGTCATCGATGTAGTGCATTCTCTCCTGCCAGTCCACAATGTCGCAACACATCTCAGGGGTTGGATAGTAAGGGATTGAGTTATCGCCACGCGGTTCCCAGTCCAGAAAATATTGTTTGAATCTGTCATCGGGGACCTGGGTCCAATTCTCTACAAATTTTTCCCTGTGCTCTCTCTTGGGAAAAGGTGCCTGGGGGAACTGCCCTTCAATCTGCGTGATATTCATCTTCTCTCCGGTGCAATACATGAGGAAATAGATGGGGTTCAGCATGGAGAGTTTGAGCGGCAGCTGTTCCTGTTTCTTGATGTTGTTATGGGCATATTCTTCGGCACCCTTACCGATCTCTTTGGCTGCCCAATGGGTGCCATTGGCCAACACATCCCCGATCCCTTCCCGTCGAACAATCTTATCGAGCAGATAATAAAACCTTCCCTCATTGTCCTCCGGCATATCCGGCAGGTCCTTATCCGTTAGGATACCGTCCTCATAAAGTTCCAGAGCAAAGGCCATGACCTGCGGCGCCGAGAATCCGTCTACCCCGTACTCCGTTGCACTTTGCGCGATACCCAGACCAAATTCAAGGTCGCTCATGGCCCCCAAGGTGTAGGTCAGTTTTGTAAAACACTTCATCATATAGGTGGGTTTCCCCGGCGGGGAAATGGTGGCGCCGCAGGTCATGGGACAGTTAAAACAACTGATGAGCCGTGTCCGCATGGTCTCCATGGTCTCCATCCATTCCCTGGCGACTTCGTCGGTCCAGAAACCCTTTCTGCGGAGACGGGAGTTGCCCCACATGAAATTTTCGGTGTGCCACTTCTCATCGTGCACTTTCATTTCCTGGGGTGATCCAAGCCCGGCCAGAATGGGCATGACTCCCGGAATAGGGTTTTCATTCCGGAATTGTATGTAGTCCAGTACTTCGTTGCAAAGCTCCATGAACTCAGGCGGTTCTGCCAGATTGATGTCCTTTGTGCCGCGAACAACAATGGCCTTGACCCCTTTGTCTCCCATGACGGCACCGATGCCGCCTCTGCTGGCACTGGACCTGCCTTGCTCGATGGAAGCAAAATAGACCCTGTTTTCACCGGCGAGGCCGATGGCCGCCACCTGGGCTTTCGGCTCTTTTAATTCCTCCCTGAGGAGTTCCGCGGTCTCCACCGATCCCTTCCCCTGTAGATGGGCGGCATCCCGTATCTCTACTTTGTCATCCTTTATCCAGAGATAAACCAGATCGGGAGATTTGCCGCTAAGGACTATTTTGTCATAACCGGCATATTTTAATTCCGGTGCGAAAAACCCTCCCATCATGGAAAATGCCATGAGTTTAGTCTGAGGAGAGATGGTGGAAATAATGGTACGATTACAGCCCGTCGCCGGTGTGCCGCACAACAGGCCCGCGCCGAATATCAGTATATTATCGGGAGAAAAAGGGTCAACTTCAGGCGGAACCCTGTCCCATAATATCTTGGCGTTCGTCCCCAGACCCCCCAGGTAAAGCTCAGTCTCTTTGGGGTCGGTTGCTACCCTCTCAATGCTGCCTCGGGATAGATCAATTTCTAAATTAAACCCAGTTTCTGCGTACCTCATTTTCTTCCCCTTTTCGATTACCCCGAATCCATGCCATGAGTTCATGGGTTCGTAAGCGTTTAATGCTGAACCAGAAAATACCCTTAAATACGAACGGGTTTTCAGGATGTCCGGCTCGAAGTGATCACAATATAGCTGTATCGTAACTACGCGTCAAGCTAAAAAAAGAGTTTTATGGAAAGGCATGACATTTTTTTGGAAGGAGGTTGTGGAGATGTTGGTGAGCCCTGAGGTCCGGTCACCACCAGGTCGTAGGAGCATCCTCCTCGGGCAGGATGATGGGAACACTGGGCTGCGGCATGGCGCCGCATTGCCCGCCACGGGCCATTTGGCCGCATCCGCCCCATGCTGTCGCCTTTTATTTCGTGGGTGGCTTTGCTATTTGATGGTTTTCAAAAGCGCTTTAAATTCTGCTGTGCCGGCCTTTTTGAGGATTTGAAAGATGATGGTTTCCGTGGAGGTGATGGTGGCGCCGGCTTCCTGCATGAGGGAGAGGCCGATCTGCCAGTTGTCTTTGGTTCTGGAGTCGACGGCATGATGGGGAACATGAACCCGGTATCCCCTTTCCAGAAGGGAGACGCATGTCTGGAACACGCAGATGTGGGTTTCAACGCCCGTTAAAATGATGTTTCGAAGCCCTTTTTTCTCAATCACATCATTAAAAGCATCTACCTCACAACAGTCGAAATGAATCTTTTCAATGGGTTCATATGCGGGCAGGGATTCTTGAACGGTCGGCAGGGCGGACCCCAGAAACCGGGGGTTCTGCTCCGTTAAAATGACGGGCAGTTGAAAGATCCGGGCGAGGTCAAGGAGTTTTGATACCCTGTCAACAACCCGTTCCTTCTGGTCCATGACCCCCATGAGCTTTTCCTGCACATCTACGATTACGAGCCCTGTATTTTCTTTGTCTAACAGTGAAATAGCCATAATACGCCACATTATATGCGGACGTTGATTTGGCTGTCAAGACCCACTTTTTGTTTCCCGCAAATTCGGGTCCGGTTTCTGAAGTTGGGGTTTTTCGATTTTTTGGTTTACAAGTGTTTGAAAACCGGTTTAAGTTGACCCAAAGGCCACGCGAAATAATGCCGGAATCGTGGTCTCTGGTGATCGGGGCGTGTTATTCTCCTTTTGCGAGATGCTGAATCAAAAAAATGAAGTTGTGGCCACAATGATGGCCTTGAATTTGATCAGGTATCGTGGATAGAGGCTGAGGGGAAGGTCCCAATTACAACGTCTACAGTATCAGGAGGGCATTGATCATGTTAAAGCTAAGAAAATTTGTTGCACCCGAATTTCTATTCGGGCCTGGGGCCTTGGATCTGGTATCCCAATACGCAAGAAACTTCGGCGCTAATAAAGTACTGGTGGTAACCGATTCCGGTGTTATATCTGCAGGGTGGGCGGGGAAAGTAATGGAAGCCTTAGATTCAGCGGGTATACCTGGTGTCATATTTTCTGATGTAACACCCAACCCGCGTTCGGAAGAAGTTATGGCCGGCGTTGAGTTCTACCGTGACCAAGAGTGCGACGTAATTGTCGCTGTCGGTGGCGGAAGTCCGATGGATTGTGCAAAAGGCATTGGGATTGTAAATACCAACAGAAAGAGCATATTGGAATTCGAAGGGATAGACAATGTTGGTAAACCCGGTCCGCCTTTGATCTGTATTCCAACAACCGCTGGAACTTCCGCGGATGTTTCACAGTTCGCTATTATCAATAATCTACCAAAACGTGTTAAGATGGCCATCATAAGCAAGACCGTTGTACCCGATGTGGCACTTATTGATCCTGCCACCACCGTGACAATGGATCTCTACCTAACCGCCTGCACGGGGCTGGACGCCCTTGTTCATGCCATAGAGGCCTTTGTTTCTTCTGCCAACTCGCCGGTTACGGATTTGCATGCCCTTGAAGCAATACGTATTATTCCCTCAACACTCCTTGATGTCATTGCGCATCCAGACGATGTTGAACTGCGCGCCAAGATGATGCTGGGCAGCCTTGAAGCAGGGTTGGCTTTTTCAAACGCAAGTCTCGGCGCTGTTCACGCTATGGCGCACAGTTTGGGGGGCTTTCTTGATTTATCCCATGGCGAATGTAACAGTATCTTACTGGACCATGTGATAGGATTCAACTATTACGCGGTTTCAGAACGTTACAATAAAATCGGAGAGGCCATGGGCATTGATTTGGACAAAATGACGGCCGAGGAAAAACGCAAGGCGATTCTTGATGAGATAGCGCGACTGAAGACATCTGTAGGCATCGTAAAAACGCTTGGAGAAAGAGGCGTACGGAAAAGCGATATATCGGAATTGTCAAAAAAGGCGATGGAAGATCCCTGCATGGTAACAAACCCTCGTCAGCCCGACCAAAGGGATATAGAGGTCGTTTATGAAGAAGCCCTCTAAAGATAACTGGGACGATTTGCGCGACAAGATTATCGGACTGGGTGAGAAATCAATCCGGAAAAGCTATTATCCCGAACTCCAGCAACGGCTTCGTGAATTGGAAATAAGAAATTTACAACTGAAACAGGAGATTGGAGAGCGAAAACAAACTGAAGACGCCCTTCGCGAGAGCGAGGAGAAATACCGGACAGTTCTGGACTCAAATCCTGATCCGGTGGTTGTCTACGATATGGAGGGCCGGGTAATTTATCTCAATCCTGCCTTTACGCGTGTTTTTGGCTGGTCATTGGAAGAGCGGATAGGAAAGAAAATAGATGGTTTTGTGCCTGAGGAGAATTGGCCGGAAACCAGGATGATGATCAACAAGGTAACGGTATCGGGAGAAAGCTTCTCCGGCATTGAAACCCGCCGGTATACCAAAGAGGGGAACATCCTCGATATCAGTATCAGTGGGTCTTGTTATAGGGATCATGAAGGAAACGTGGCAGCCAGCGTAATCAATTTACGAGACATCACTGAACAAAAGAGACTTGAAGATCAACTCCAAAAAGCCAGGAAAATGGAAGCCATGGGTCTTATGGCGGGCGGTGTGGCCCATGACCTCAACAATATCCTCTCAGGAATTGTAAGTTACCCCGAACTGCTCCTGATGGATTTGCCCGAAGACAGCCCGCTCAGGAAACCCATAAAGACCATACAGGAATCCGGATTGAGAGCTGCCGATGTGGTTGAAGATTTGATGACCATCGCCAGAGGGGTGGCAACCGGAAAAGACGCCCTGAATCTCAACACCATTGTCACAGAATATTTGGGTTCTGCTGAACATCGAAGGCTGGAAAGATTCCGTGCCTTTATCGATTTTAAGACTGCGCTGGCCCCCGACCTTTTGAACTTAAGCGGTTCCCCCACCCACATCAATAAGACCCTGATGAATCTGGTAACCAATGCCTCTGAAGCCATTGAGGGTTCGGGTACGGTTACCATATCCACTGTGAACCGGTATATTGATGAGCCTTTGAAGGGGTATGCAGATGTTCATGCCGGCGAATATGTCGTGCTGAACGTCGTAGACGATGGTTCCGGTATAATGCCCAAAGACCTTGAGAGGATCTTTGAGCCATTCTACACCAAAAAGGTAATGGGTAGAAGCGGTACGGGCCTAGGCTTGGCTGTCGTGTGGAATACGGTCCAGGACCATGACGGATACATCAACGTGGAGAGCAGTGAGAAGGGAACGGCATTTGAACTCTATTTTCCGGTAACCAGGGAGAATGTGGTTGCCGAGGGAGAAGAAGTTCCCCTGGAGAACTATCTCGGGCATGGAGAGAAGATCCTGGTGGTGGATGATGAGGAGAGGCAAAGAGAGATCGCCAGCGGGATATTAACCAGGATTGGTTATGATGCTGAAACGGTTTCAAATGGTGAGGAGGCCATCGGGTACGTGAAGGAACATCCGGTGGACCTGATCGTCCTTGATATGGTCATGCCCAAAGGGATCAACGGTCGGGAGACCTATGAGGAGATCATAAAGATCCGCCCCGGCCAGAAGGCGGTCATCGCCAGCGGGTATGCAAGGACAAAAGAGGTTTATATTGCTCAGGAATTGGGTGCAGGCAAGTACATTAAGAAACCGTATACCCTGGCAAAGGTTGGTCTTGCCGTTAAGGAAGAATTGGAAAAATAGGCGTTTCCTGGCCCATTTTTTTGTGATAGAGTTTCAGGAGATAAGGCACAAAGGGCCTAACGAGAAAAAAAGCTTATGTTGAATCGGGAAATGTGGTAGGAGAACCAGGGAAGGGAGGCGAATGGTGATGAAAGAGACTCTTTTACCGCAGGCGTTAAGGACATCAATCCGAGATGGTCAATGGCAGACCCCCACATCCGGGCTTGCCCCCGGCTATGTGCAGGGGAACCTGGTTATGCTGCCAAAGCGGGAGGCTTTCTCTTTTCTGCTGTTCTGTGTTCGAAATCCAAAGCCTTGTCCTGTCCTGGATGTTTTGGAAGCGGGGGCCTGGGAACCGAAAATTGCCCCGGGTGCCGATCTCCGGACCGATTTACCCCGGTACAGGATTTACGAAAAGGGTGAATTCAAGGAAGAAGCCTTTGAGGTTACCCCCTTTTTTCAAGATGATCTGGTCAGCTTTCTTTTCGGTTGCAGCTTTTCTTTTGAGAGTGCGCTCCTGAGTGCCGGGGTTCCTGTGAGGAATCTTGAGGAAGATTGCAATGTTTCTATGTACATCACCAACCGCACCTGCATTCCAGCCGGGCCTTTCTCCTCACCGCTGGTGGTGAGCATGCGGCCCATGACACGGGAACAGGCCATTCGTGCCATACAGGTCACCACACGATTTAATCAGACCCACGGGGCTCCCGTGCATATGGGTTTCCCGGAAGAAATCGGTATTCTTAACATTGATAAGCCCGATTTCGGGGATCCGGTGACGATTCTTCCCGGTGAAATTCCCGTATTCTGGGCATGCGGGGTGACCACCACCCTGGCGGCCATTTCAGCGGATCTGCCCCTGGTTATCACCCATGCACCGGGGCACATGTTTGTTTCGGATCTCAGGGATGAAACCCTGACGTTGCTTTAATGACGGTTTTTCAAAAAAACCATAAACCATGGGCGTTTGCCCCAAAAACAAGGAGGTTTCATCACATGAAAACATTTGTCAAATCCTGGATATCGGTTCTTTCCGTGCTGTTAATGATGGTCTTTCTGGCGCCTGCAGGCACCATGGCCGCTGAAGAGATCAAGATCGGTGTCATATACCCGCTCACCGGAGGTGCCGCGGCGGCCGGTCGTGAACTCCGGGCCGGCGCCGAGCTGGCGGCTGAAATCGCCAACAGCACCATGGCGGATCTGCCCATGACCATGGCGCAGAACAGTGGGGTCAAGAGCCTCGGCGGCGCCAAAATAAAGCTCATTTTCAAAGATCATGAAGGAAATCCCACCCTGGGTGCGGACCAGGCGAAAAAGCTGATTTTAGATGATAAGGTGGACGGTATTTTAGGGTGTTATTTCAGTTCGGTCACCAAGACGGTGAGCGCCGTATGTGAGCAGTACGGTATCCCCATGATCAATGGGTCTTCCACCTCTCCGGCCCTTACCGAGAGAGGATTTAAATGGTTCTGGCGTACCACGCCCCATGATAAATGGTTTACCAAGGACCTGTTTGAACTGCTGGTGGGCTTGACTGAAGGGAAGGTAAAAGGGGTTAAGGCCATACCCAAAAAGGACATTATCAATATAGCATCCGCCTGCGAAAAAACCGAATGGGGAAGCCATGTATCTGAACTGATCAAGGAATTTAGCAAGGAATATAAATTTAAGTTAAGAAAATCATTCCTGTATGCCGCAAAATCCGCGGATCTTTCAAGCGAGGTGAGATCCCTCAAGGCATCGCGTGCGGATGTGATGCTGTTTGCTTCCTACACATCCGATGCCATTTTGATGGTCAAGACCCTGAAGGCCCAGAAGGCGCAACCCAAAATCATCTGGGGACAGGATGCGGGTTTTGAAAAGCCGGAGTTTCGTGAGACGCTGGGGGACAGCATCTCGGGGATACTCACGCGAACCGTATTCCTGCCCAAGGTGGTGGAGATCAAGAAACTGGCGGGACAGGTGAATGACATGTACAAAAAGAAGACCGGTAATGATCTGGGCGGGGCTTCAGCCCGTGCCTTTACGGGGCTTCAGACCTGGGTGGCCGTCCTTGAGAAGGCGGGTTCCACGAAGCCTGCCGATATTCAGAAGGCGGCCAATGCCATTTATATCCCCGGTAAGGAGCTGGTGGTTCCCTGGCAGGGGATCAAGTTCGCCAGCACGGGAAATGAAATGGGCCAGAACGTCCTGGGAAGCGGCCTCATCGGCCAGTACCAGAAGAACAAGGATGGAAAAATAGAGCTGGAAATCGTTTATCCCTTTGATGTTTCCTCGGCGGACATGATCTTCCCCTTTGCCGGGTTTTAAGGGTTGAACCACTGTACTGCCCGTTTTACCGGTCTGGGTTTCCGGCCGGTGGAATGGGCAATTTGGTATCGGATTCCGGGCGGCATTTTTTATGGACATTCTGATTGGATCCCTGTTTGCCGGATTGCTCATCGGCATGATCCTGGCCCTGGTGGCCCTGGGACTTACCATCATCTTCGGGGTGATGGATATCGTCAATTTCGCCCATGGCGAATTTTTGATGATCGGTATGTACACGGGCCTTCTAACGGCCCAGGGGTTGGGAATCGATCCCCTCTTCACCCTTCCGGTGGCTGCGCTGGTGGGATTTCTGCTGGGCATCATCTGCTATTTCGGGTTCATCAAATTCATTATAAGGGGTCCCATGGTGGCCCAGCTGCTGGGAACCTTCGGGCTCATGCTGTTCTTGCGGAATCTGGCGCTTTTGATTTTCGGTTCCGAGGACCGTGCCGTGCACACCGGTCTCCTGGTGGGCAAAAGTTTTGACCTCGGGCTGGGCATCATCGTGCCGGCCACAAAGCTGGCAGCCGCCGGGTTATCCGTGGCCGCCTTTTTTGCCGTATGGATGCTCATGCACCGAACCCGTGTGGGGAAGGCCTTGACCGCCACGGCCC
>Ga0075112_1000744_pt1 | contig 12898 bp, 8 predicted proteins | sample AntAceMetag02UKF_FD_69783 | JGI IMG/M metagenome (GOLD analysis project Ga0075112, IMG submission 69783) | Saline lake microbial communities from Ace Lake, Antarctica - Antarctic Ace Lake Metagenome 02UKF | ecosystem: Environmental > Aquatic > Non-marine Saline and Alkaline > Saline | place... | reverse complement strand
GCTCTGACGGCAAGGTCATTTACGTGGGAAAGGCAAAGAACCTCAAAAAGCGGGTTCTTTCCTATTTCAGAGCAAAAACCGACATGTGGCATAAAACGGCCATCATGATGGAAAAAGTACGCCATCTCGATTACATCCTGACTTCCACCGAGCAGGAAGCCTTTATCCTGGAAAGAAATCTGATCAAGAAATATATGCCTCGATACAACATTATCCTGCGGGATGATAAACAGTATCCCTGTCTGAAATTAGATCTGAAAGAGCCCTATCCCCGTCTTCACATCGTAAGAAAAATCAAGAAGGACGGTGCCCTGTATTTCGGCCCCTTTTCGTCTGCCAACGCTGTACGGAGCACCCACAGACTCATCGACCGAATTTTTAAACTTCGAAAATGCAGCAACCGAAAATTCAAGGTGCGAACGAGACCTTGTCTCAATTTCCAGATGGACCGATGCCTTGGTCCCTGCGCCAATGACATCCCCGTACAGGAATACCAAAAAATAGTAACCCAGGTTAAACTCCTGCTGGAAGGACGGGACCGGGAGCTGCTTCGAAATCTGCAGGATGAAATGGGACATTTTGCCTCCCAGCTTGACTTTGAAAATGCTGCAAGGATACGGGATCAGATCAGAAATATAGAAAGAACCGTAGAAAAACAACATGTTGTTTCCCAGAGAATGGAAAACCAGGATATTATCGCAGTAGCCCGGAAGGACCTGTTTCACCAGCTTGTGGTACTTTTTGTCCGCGGGGGAAGATTGCTGGAAAACAGGGGCTTTCTATTTGAGGACAGCGGGAAGACCTCTGAAGTCCTGGAGGCCTTTCTAAAACAATATTATCCCGGAAAAGCTCTTCTCCCTCCCACCATCCTGATTTCCGAAAGCATCCGGGATCAGGACTCCATTGCCGCATGGCTTTCTCACATGGCGGGAAGGAAAGTCGTCATACACAAACCGCAGAGGGGAAGCAAGGCGAGGTTGCTGGAAATCGCCATGACGAATGCAGAAAAGACGTTGACGAGACGCCTTGAGTCTAAAAAACAAGACCTCATGATCCTGGTCAAATCGGCGCTCGGCCTGAAGAACACCCCTGAATTCATCGAAGGGCTTGATATCTCAAATTTTCAGGGAGCCTACTCAGTCGGTGCTACGGTCTCTTTTGCCGGAGGAGAGCCCAACCGGAAAGGCTACCGCAATTTCAGGATAAAAACAGTGGAAGGAATCGATGACTACGGAATGATGACTGAATTGATCACAAGAAGGGTGAAGCAGGGAAATCTGCCGGATATTTTCCTGGTAGATGGAGGCAGGGGTCATCTTGCTTCAGTAAAACACGGAATGGAAAAACAGATCAGTATTTCATCCGGCGGAGGCTTTCCCCCCCATATCCCTGATGTCATTGCCATAGCCAAACCCGATGAAAACCGAAAGGAAACATGCGATAAGATATATATTTCCGGCAGAAAGAATCCCTTGAACCTGCGGGCGGATCACCCGGTTCTATTCCTGATGATGCGCATAAGGGATGAGGTGCACAGGCGGGCCATCGGATACCATCGCGGGCTGAGAAAGAATAATCTGACGACCTCTGAACTGGATGGGATTCCCGGAATCGGAAAGACAAGAAAGAAGGTTTTACTACAACATTTCAAAAGCATAAATGACCTTGCCAATGCTTCACTTGATGAGATAGAGCAAGTATCTGGTTTCAGTCGGGCTCTGGCGGAGAGCGTTTTTCAGTTCTTCCACGAAAGACCCTAACCCGCTGCGTGGGTGGAACGCATGAAAACTTCAGTAGGCGGTAAACAGTAGGCAGTAAGCAGTAAGCAGTAAGTAAGAAATCTCCACCATCGGGATTCCATCAGCAAGCGACAGAGTATCATATGAGCGCCACCTTCCCGCTTCAAAGCGGGAGCTGATCGAGGAAGAAACTTAAGTATTTTCACTCAGGACCATGTAACCGGAAAAAGAGAACCGCAGGATATCGAAGTGTGGATGTCCACTCTGACTTTTTCAGGGTTATAAGGATCGGAAGAACACCTTCCTTCGACATCGGAGTCTTCGCTTAGCTGGACATTCGCTTTTCATATGAGATCCGGTCGTGGCAGAATGCCACTCACACAGGGGTGGAAATCAGCACTCCAAACCTGTCGAAGATCCCGTCTGAAGCGAAGCGAAAGCGGGGAACCTTTAAACCCGAATGAAGTGCATGCAAAGCTTTTGAGAATACCCCGGTGCTGCGGGACTGCCTACTACCTACTACTTACTGCCTACTGCCTACTGCCTACTGCCTACTGCACTTTTCATACAGGCCTAAGAAAAGCCGTAACGATAACAAGATAGATCAGCAAACCGATGATATCGTTGGAAGTGGTCACGAAAGGCCCCGCAGCAAGGGCTGGGTCCACATTCATCCTGTGAAGTATCAAAGGCACTGCGGAACCGATTATCCCCGAAATCAGAATAATAAATACGAGCGCTAATGCGATCATAGATCCCAATCGAAAATCGCCTAACCAGAAACCCACAACAACCCCGAGGATCAACCCGCATATCAAACCGTTCAACAACGCGACCCTTAGCTCCATCCACAGTCTTTTACCAATATTCACAAAGGTAATATCTCCGGTTGCAAGCCCCCTGACAACTAGGGTAGCCGCCTGGGTTCCCGTGTTGCCCCCCATAGCCATGATTACGGGGAAAAAGAAAGAGAGGGCAATCATCTGCCGCAGGGAAACCTCAAACCGGTTGATCACCACTGCCGCAAGAAGCCCTCCAAAAAGAGCGGCCACCAGCCAGGGCAGCCTGGCCCGGGATATCCTCATGGCCGATTCTTCCGTAATTTCCTGATCGATGACACCTGCCATCAGGGAGATATCTTCGTCCGCTTCCTCTTCAATAACGTCCATAATGTCATCATGGGTAATACGCCCCACGAGGCGATTATTCTCATCCACGACCGGGATGTTCACCAGATCGTAACGCATCACCAATCTGGCCACTTCCTCCTGGTCTGTCTTCACATTGACGGAAATAACCTCCGGATTCATGACCTCGCAAATTTGCGTTTCCGGTGTCCTGAGCACCAGATCCTTCAGAGATATAACGCCCACAAGCCTGCCATAATCATCCGTAACCCAGATGTAGTAAAGATTTTCAATCTCTTTGCCCTTTTCCCGAATAGATTCGATCGCATCCATTACGGTCACGTCCGCTTTCACAGAAAGGAATTCAAGCGCCATGATGCCGCCGGCGGTATCTTCTTCATAAGGCAGTAGTTTTTCAAGCTCTTCCGATACCTGATCGTCCACCGCTTCAATGACTTCTCTGGCCCGCGCGGCCGGCAGGTCCCCAACCAAATCCGCAGCATCGTCCGAGTCAAGTTCTTCTACAATTTGTGACAGAGACTGGTTATCCAGGTCTTTCAAAATGCGGACCTGCACGGGTGGCTCCAGCTCAACGAGAACTTCACCAGCCACTTCAGGCTCCATCATCCGGATGATGAAAAGCCGCTCTCTGGAATCCAGATACATGATCAGATCCGCCAGGTCTGCAGCCCTCATCTGGTCAATCAGGTTCCCGAGGGCTTCACTGTTTTCCTGGGCTACGAGGGTTTTCACATCCTCAATCAGCTTGCTATCAATGGTCCTTCCTTTAAAATTATACGAAGTCATTGTCTCTTACTCTTTTTTCCCCGGGTTCTTTTTTTGGCCAGATGCTGTTTCAAGTCTTTCAGGATGGCCCGGGCCAGTGGATCCTTTTCAGGCGCAATCTCGCCGATATTTATCATGGGTATTTCAGCTCGCGCGGCAGTCTTATGCCCCCCGGCAGAACCGCCCCAGGACCCAAAGATCTTTTCGACCATTTTCCCTGCATTGCCCCTGAAACCCGCATTTCTCACGATGACAATCAGCTTTTTTTGCCAGATGCCGGTAACAACGCTCCACTCGGCTTCTGCCAGCTTCATGAAAAAATCGGCAATGATAACCAGAATGTCAGGATTTACAACCTCTTCCATATTGATCAAAGCCATATCCCCAATTAATTTCATTCGGCTCATGGCAACGACATAATTGCTCAATGTTTCTCTTGTAATCTCCGATGATTCGATTTTTTTTATCGTATTGATATTTGCAAACCGGTACAGGTACCTGAAAGCATTGATATCATTCTGTATAGCTTCTCTGACAAAATTGGCCGTATCGGTCTTTATCCCGTAAAAAAGTGCCGTTGCAAGTTTTGCCGATGGCTTGATCTTGCAGTTTTGCAGGTATTCCGTCAGGATGGTTGCATTGGCACCGTACTCTTCTCTGATATCCACAAAAAAAGCTTTAGATGTGGCCTGTACAGGATGATGATCGATGATGATATCAAAGTTGTTATCTCTGAAAAGTTCGTGGTGTTGTGGCTGGGAATCCACAATGGCCCATTTTGTAATATTCTTTCTCTTCAAAGAGCGAATGAGTTTCAAATCGATCTTCAACAATCCGACCATAGCCAGATTATCCGCTCTTTCAATGGGATTAATGTGAAAGAGTTTAACGCTCCTTGCCTTCCTCCAGAAAAACCGCTTGAGAGCCCAGGCGCTGGAGATAGCGTCAGGATCGGCATTTATCACGATGCCAACCCTGTCATCGGCTTGTACAGCCTCCAGGAGGCGCTTGCATTTTTCCGTGGTAGTTGTGGACTTGGAAAATGGGTGCTCCATCACAGGGGTCATCATGGTTTCCTCCTCGCTTGCTCACCAGGGCCATATTTTTTTTAGATATTCCAGACTCGGCCTGAGCTCATCTTCCCGATGAGGCTCTAAAGTAACAACGACAGGGCGTATGTCTTCGGATGTAAGCTGATCGAAAAGCGATACGAAATCAATCCGCCCTTTTCCGAGCGCCAGGTGCTCATCCTGTTCCCCACAATTATCATGGAGATGCAGCTGTTTGAGGTAGGGGCCAAGGGATTTGACCCATATATCCATAGCGGTTTCACTGAAAACATTCTGGTGGCCGGTATCCAGACAAAGCCCAACCTGATCCTGTGGAAGCTGTTTAAAGAAGGGTAGGATATCCTCCGGGCCCTGTTCGTAAACATTTTCCAACATCAATAAAGCACCCTCATTATGCATTGCCTCTGCAAACCAAATCCAGGTTTCAAGACTTCTCTCTACCCATGCTTCCTTCATATGCCAGTATCTTCTGTGGTCATATCCCGTATGGCAGACCACGGTTTTCGGCCTGAAAAGAGGAATAAGGCGAACCACCTGGTTCAGCCGCTTTCGTGTTATTGCACGGATTTCAGAATCAGTGGACCCAGGTGAAAGGTCCATAAAAGGGGAGTGAATCGAGGTTACCAAACCGGCTTCCCTGATTCTTCCTGCAACAGCAACCATCGCATCCGGAGAGAACCTGTCCAAGGCCTCAGAGTCAAAACCTATCTCCGGATTCAAGTTGTTTGATATAAATGTGTTCAAAAATGATTCATGGAGCATTCCATATGGAATATTCACATGAACATCTCTTTCCATTCCACCCATTATAAAAAGACTCCTCTCACAGCAATTGACAATCGGCCCCGGTTTAGGTATACATGTCGCCTGTATTTCATTATCATATTAAACGACCATAACGACGCATCTTACGGCTAATTGGATTTTTTTACCATGAAAAAAGCAATTGCATCGCCTCTGAGCTCCGCCTTCGTCATACCCGGGCTTGGTCAGATTCTCAACAAGGAGTTGAAAAAAGGGCTCCTTCTTCTCGGAGGCGTATTTCTGCTGTTTATCATCGGGATCATCAAAATGGTCCTGTTGGTCAAAGCGATTCTTAAACCCGGCAACCTGGAAACAACGGATCCCGACCAAATTATGGCAAGAATCAGAGCGGAAGATCCGACCATGCTCTGGGTGATCCTCGGCCTATTCGCCGCCCTCTGGCTGTACTCTGTTGTAGATGCTTTCCTGAAAGGGAAAAAAATAGACGCAGCCGATGAGGCCCCCATATGAGAGCTTATCTGATAGACGAAATCTCCAAGCCGGACATGGAGAAAATCACCAAATTTCTTAAAAAACATGCCACCCATTCAAGCCTGGATCAGATTTATTGGATAAAGATTCCCGAAGACATCCTCAGCGATGTCCAATTTCGCCACAAGGACTGCCAGCCGCATGTTTTCGCCATTGAACTCGGTTCCGACTGGATCAAATTGGAGCTGTTCATTCGCACCTTAATGAGTATTCGCTGCGATTGCCCCGCATATTGTACATCTCAGCAGAAGAACTATCTGTTTAAGTTTGCCGATGGAATGATCGAACAATTGGGGATTAATACCTAACCTGCAAACAGCTTTTAGCTATCAGCCGTTAGCTTAAAGATATCAAGCATTTGAACGACTTCTTTCCATGTTGGGGTTCTCACTTTTTGATGCTAAGCTATTGCATCGTAAGTCAATGATTTTGTGCGGCTAAGTAACCACTAACCGCTAATTGCATCTTTCAAGTAATACATAATCAGAGGGATTCGTGCCAAAGATCTTGATCGCTGAAGACGATGTGATTTTCGTCATAGAGCTTGAAGAGATTCTCGGTTCCGCCGGCTACGAAGTAGCAGGAACGGCCTTTTCAGGGCTTGAAGCCGTTGCAATGGCAAGAAAGCTGAAACCGGACCTGGTATTGATGGATATAAAGATGTCCGGAAAACTGGATGGCATTGAAGCCGCTCGGAAAATTACGGAAGAACTCCCTATCCCGGTGGTATTTGTCACCGGGCACACGGAAAAGAAATTTCTTCAACGGGCGAAAAGCGTACCTTCCGCAGGCTACATTGTAAAACCTTATCACGAGGCCCAGATCCGTGCAGCCATCGACATTGCCCTTCAACGCCATTCAAGTCAAGATGAACAGAAAGGTTCTTCTGCTTCGGACAACACCGCATCTTCCCCTGTAACCGTTTTCGAGCCTGCCTCGGAAAGGCTTTATTTGACCCGGGGTGAACTCAGGGTCGCAATCCTCCTGCATAAGAAAAAGAAAACAAGAGAGATCGTGGACATTCTGGGGCTTGGCAAGGAGACAATCCTGTGGCACAGAAAAAACATCAGGAGGAAACTCAATTTAAAAAAAGGGGAACCCCTTGTCACCAGGCTTAGATCATACACTCTGGCTCCTTCAGATTGACCATTTAGCCCCTGTCCCTCACAGATCTTTCATGGTTCATGGAGCCCTACATGATGAAAAATAGAAATATCTGCACCTTCATACGAGTTTGTTTCTTCAATCTTCTACTGATTTTTTTTCTGTTGTTCTGTCTGTCATGCAGGCACTCTAAACGCTACGATTATGCAGCCGTCAAGACGGAATATGGGAAACAGAAAGAGCCCGTAAGAAATGCACCCCCCAATCAACCAGCCGCATCAAACCCACAGGGAGAAGCTTTAGAGATCTCAGGGAAGCTATCCCTTGAAAATGTAATCAAGCTTGCCCTGCAGAACAATCCGGATATGGATATGGCCGTCGCCCGTATCCAACAGTCTGAAGCCATGCTGGACGAAGCCATGAGCGTTTTCTGGCCGGTGATCGGCATCTACGGGGAATACCTCCAGGGAAACGCCCCTTCGGCGTATCTTTTCAAGACGATCGACCAACGCCGACTCCCCCCCGGCACGGATTTCAACAATCCTGGCTGGTTTCAAAATTTCGAGGTGGGAATTCATGCGAACCTGAATCTCTTTAACGGCGGTCGGGATTACCTGCGAAGGCGTATGGCGGAAACAGGGCTGCAAATCAGCCAGATGGGTCGGAACACCATTAAAAACGGTCTGGTAACCTCGGTCATTCATGCCTATTATTCATCCCTTGCCGCTGAAAAATATGTGGAAATCAGCGGAAACTCGGTGAAAACCGTGCGAAAAGAACTGGAAATGGTTACCGTTCGATATGAGGCGGGGGGCACCCTCAAATCAGACGTGCTTTCCCTGAAGGTTGCGCTGGCCCAATCCGAAGAGAATATGATCCGTGCACGGAACAACCACAGTCTCGCCATTGCATCCCTGGCCAACCTCCTGGGATTTGACCCGGATACCTCCATCCAACTTGCAGGCAATGACCAGGTGCCCATCGAGGTGCCCGATCTCTACGAAAAAGCATTGGTAACGGCCCTTGCCAGACGTCCCGAACTTCAAAGTTCCCGCCTTAAGGTTGTCCAGTCGCGAATGAACCTGGATGTGGCAAGATCGGAATACCTGCCCCGGCTGGATGCCCAGGCCAAGACTTATTTCGATGACCCGAATTTCAGCTTTGACTGGGATCGAAAGAACTGGACAGCCGGTATCATTCTCAACTGGGATGTTTTCACCGGGTTTGGGACGAAATCCCATGTGGACAAGGCCCACGCAGTGCTCAAAGAAATGTTAGGCGCTGATAGAAAGGCAGCCCTTGCAGTCCAGTTACAACTGAAAGGCGCGTACCTTAAATATCAGGAAGCAAACGCACGCTGGGATGTAAGCAAGGCAAGCGTGGATTTGAGCGAGGAATCCCTGAGATTGGTCGAGAAAGAGTATGAAGGGGGCTCAGCCACCATTACCCGGTACCTTGAGGCGGAATTAGCACGAAACAGAACACGCCTGAGAGCAACCACGGCGTTCTACGACCGGGAAAAGGCAGCAGCCGCCATCGGGCGCGCCATGGGCTATTGGACGAACTATGGAAAGGCTGAAACGGCAGGAGTGCAGATGGATATTCCCCGGAAAGAACACTTCGTCAAAGGCGAGTGATTCATGAGGTCAGGAAGGAGAATGCAACGCCATGACTGATCGGAAAAAAGGAAAAGGGATGCGTATCTTAGGCATCCTTGCAGGAACCTGTGCGCTGGTTCTGCTGATGCTCTATATGGCCGGGATGTTCGTCCCCGATAAGATCGGTCCTGGAACAGTCGAACGAGAAAAGAAAAGTGTTTCGCCCGGAGAAATTGTTAAAGCCGTCAAGGAAACGACAACCGAATTTTACGAGGCTGTAGGCACCGTTCGCCCGCGCAGGGAGACCAGCGTGGAGTCACAGGTTCAGGGACGTATCCTTAAAGTCCTGGTGCGGCCGGGAGATACCGTGAAAGAAGGAGACCGCCTGGTAGTTCTTGACAACAGGGAGTTCAGGGCCCGCCTGGACAGCGCAAAGCAGATGGTTGTTTCCGCCCGGGCCAGAAAGGAGCAGGCCCTTCAGGCCGTAAAGGTCGCGGAGGCGGCATTTACTCAAGCCGAAGCTGCTCACAAACGGGTGCAGACCTACTACAAGGCGGAGGCAGCCACCCGTCAACAACTGGAAGAGGCAGAGTCGGCTTTTCAACAGGCCGGCGCCAATGTAAAACAGTCTTTTGACGGCCTGAAAGCGGCAGAATCAGGGATCAAGCAGGCGGAAAAAGGGGTTGAGGAAGCACGCATCGTCCAGAATTACACGGAAATCAGATCAAACGCTGACGGTGAAGTAGCAAAACGGCTAGTCGAACCGGGGGACATGGCCTTTCCGGGAAAAGCATTGGTGGTCCTGCAGACACGCGGCGCCCTGCGATTAGAGGCGCTGCTCCCGGAAGGGCTGATCGATCGGGTAAAAATGGGAGAAGAACTGGGTGTAAACCTCGATGCCCTGCAGAGAACAGTGAAAGGGCGCGTAACCGAAATGGTGCCTTTCGCAGATCCCTCCACCAGATCCTTTCTCGTAAAGGTGGACCTGCCGGCAGAGAAAGGACTGTATCCCGGGATGTTTGGACGATTGCTGGTGTCTGTGGGAAAAATTCCCGTGGTATGGATCCCAGAAAAGGCGCTTCGAAGGGTGGGACAGCTTGAGATGGTCACAGCCCGGATGGGAAATGACTGGACAGAGATCTATGTAACCACCGGAAAATCCTCTGATGGACGGCTCGAAATCCTTTCCGGCCTGAACGGCGGAGAGGAAATTGCGGTAAGGGGAGAGGAACCATGAACGCTAATGAGCCCCGCCCTCCTGGCCTGATTTCCGCCATTGTGGAACTGTTCATCACCTCAAAGCTCTCTGTCCTCTTCATCATCTTTGCTATGGCCATGGGAGCCGCAGCGGTCTTGATAACCCCACGGGAAGAGGAACCACAAATCGTGGTTCCCCTGGCCGATGTCTATGTTCAGGCCCCGGGCGCTTCGGCTGAGGAAGTGGAAAAACTGGTGGCCACCCCGCTGGAGCGGCTGCTCTGGCAGATTGACGGCGTCGAGTATGTGTACTCCGTTTCCCGGCGCGATATGGCCATCGTGACCGTTCGTTTCTACGTGGGGGAGGACCGGGAACGCTCCCTGGTGAAGCTCTACAACAAGATTTCCATGAACATGGACCAATCCCCTCCGCTGGTTCAAAGCTGGCTGATCCGGCCGGTGGAGATTGACGACGTCCCCATCGTGAACCTGACGCTTTACTCGGATCGGTATGATGATCATGAGCTGCGGCGCATGGGGGAAGAAGTACTGGGCCGCCTGGCCAAAGTCCCTGACATTTCCAGGACCACCATTGTAGGCGGCCGTTCAAGGGAAGTGCGGGTAGCGCTCAGCCCGGATCGGATGTCAGGTCTGGGAATTTCCATGCTGGAAGTCTGGCAGGCCCTAAAGGGAACCGATGCCGCGGTAACAGCGGGGCATTTCGATCGGACCAATCGATCGTTGTCGGTGACCAGCGACTCTTTCGTGGGGTCCGGACGGGAAGTCGCTGACATGGTGGTCTCCATGCACCAGGGGCGACCCGTGTACCTGCGGGATATCGCCCGGGTGACGGACGGGCCGGAAGAGCCCTCTGTGTATACGCGCTTTGGATTTTCCAATGCAGCCGCCCAGTCATTGGACGGAAAAAGAAAGACCCATGGCCTGTCGGCGGTCACCCTGGCACTGGCCAAGAAGCGGGGAACCAACGCGGTTCAGGTGGCCAATGAGATTCTTGAAGCGGTGGAGAGACTGAAAAAGACCGTGATCCCGAATGGCGTAGAGGTGGTGGTCACCCGTAATTACGGGCAGACCGCACAGAATAAGGTAAACGACCTGTTAGGGTCCCTGGTGTTTGCCATCCTGACGGTGGTGGGCCTTCTGGCCTTCACACTGGGGTGGCGCGAGGCCCTGGTGGTGGCCCTGGCGGTGCCCCTCAGCTTTTCCCTGGCCCTCTTTGTCAACTACACCTTCGGATTCAGCATCAACCGCGTAACGCTGTTCGCTTTAATCCTCTCTCTGGGCCTTGTGGTGGACGACCCCATCATCAATGTGGACAATATTCAACGGCACATTCGCATGGGACGTCACAACCCTCTTTCCGCCACCCTCTTCGCCGTCCAGGAGGTCCTGCCGCCGGTCATCATGAGCACCCTGGCGATTATCGTCTCTTTCGTACCCCTGTTTTTCATCACCGGCATGATGGGACCTTACATGGCCCCTATGGCCGTCAATGTGCCCCTCACGGTAAGCTTTTCAACCCTGTGCGCCCTCACGGTGGTACCCTGGCTCAGTTATCTGCTGCTGCGACGGCTGGCGCCAAAGTCAGGACAGACCCCCGCTGCCGTGGAAACCGATGTGACCGCCCCATGGGTCAAACGGGGATATGGGAGACTCGTGGGGCCGATCCTCGATTCGGGCCTGAAGCAATTCCTGTTGTACCTCGTTGTGTTTGTCCTTCTGGTCCTTTCCATTGGGCTCGCGCTGTTTCGATACGTACCCATGAAAATGCTCCCCTTTGACAACAAGGATGAATTTCAGGTCGTCATCGATATGCCCGAAGGGACGACCCTGGAGCAGACTTCCCGGGTGGTTCAGGACTTTGAAAACACTATCGCCCAGGTTTCCGAAGTAACCAATTTCATCTCCTATACCGGAACCGCGTCTCCCATGGATTTCAACGGTATGGTGCGGCACTATTATCTGCGGCATGGAGGGCACGTAGCCGATATCCGCGTAAACCTGGCAGGCAAACAGCAAAGGCAACAGCAGAGCCATGCCGTTCTCCTTCGGTTGCGCAAGGATCTGGAGAAGATTGCTTCCCTTCATAACGCCAACATCAAACTGGTGGAGATGCCTCCCGGACCGCCCGTAATTGCGACGGTGGTGGCGGAAATCTACGGATCTCCGGATCAATCCTATGGAGATCTCATCTCAGGCGCTAAGACCGTGCAGGGGATCATGAAAGAGGAACCCTGTGTAGTGGATATCGACGACACAACGGAAACCCCGCGCAAACGGTTTGATTTTGTTCTTGACAAAGAAAAGGCGGCCCTTCATGGGGTCAGTACGGCCACCATCACCCAAACGCTTAAAACCGCCTTGAGCGGAGGAAACCCGGCAACCGTTCACAGGCATGGAGAACGACAGCCGCTCCCGGTAAAAATCATCCTTCCCCGGCCGAAGCGATCCGGCATACTGGCGCTCACCCAGATTCCGGTAAAGGGTAACGAGGGCAAAATGATTCCCTTAGGGGAATTGGGTACTTTCGTGGAAGTGGCGGAAGAACAGCCCATTTATCATAAAAACCTGGAACGGGTGGTCTATGTGTTCGGGGAAATGGCCGGTCGCGCCCCGGCGGAAGCCATTTTGGACATGCAGAAAAAGATCGAGAACAAACCGCTTACCGAAGGCCTGCGGACCCAATGGGCCGGAGAAGGGGAATGGAAGATCACCCTGCGCACTTTTCGTGATATGGGCATTGCCTACATGGCCGCCCTCATGGGGATCTATACACTGCTGGTGATTCAGATGAACTCTTTTTTCATGCCCCTTCTGATCATGGTTGCGGTACCGTTGACCCTCATCGGCATCATGCCGGGGTTCTGGCTGCTCAACCTGTTCCTGGCGGATCCCGTGGGGGGGTTTGACAACCCGGTCTTTTTTACAGCCACCAGCATGATCGGTATGATTGCCTTGGGGGG
>Ga0075112_1000725_pt1 | contig 13126 bp, 11 predicted proteins | sample AntAceMetag02UKF_FD_69783 | JGI IMG/M metagenome (GOLD analysis project Ga0075112, IMG submission 69783) | Saline lake microbial communities from Ace Lake, Antarctica - Antarctic Ace Lake Metagenome 02UKF | ecosystem: Environmental > Aquatic > Non-marine Saline and Alkaline > Saline | place... | reverse complement strand
CGACTGCATGCCGTTTTATGGCTTCGTGAGCGGTCTCTCTTCCTACGCCCGCCTTAACCGCAGTCATAAGGATCTCCGTGCTGGCAAGAAAGGGAAGATATCGATCCACTTCTTTTTGAATAATCACTGGGTAAGCCCCCATATTCTTCAATACCGTGAGGGTAGTCTCGCACAGTCCATCCGAAGCATAGATGGAATCAGGCATCACGATTCTTCGTATGACAGAGCAGGACACATCCCCTTCTTCCCACTGGTCCCCGGCAAGTCGGGAAGTCCCGTCTGCATACATCTTGATCAGGGTGGAAAATCCACAGATCCGCTCGGAACTCCGCGTGTTCATTTTGTGGGGCATGGCACTTGACCCCACCTGTCCCTTTTTGAATCCTTCTGTCACGAGCTCATATCCCGACATGAGACGCATTCCTTTGGCGAAATTTTCACAGGCCGATCCCATGAAGGCCAGATGGGAAACGAGAGAATAATCAAGAGACCGGGGATATACCTGTCCAGTGGAATTAAGGACCTTTTCGAAACCGAGACTCTCGGCCACCATCTGCTCAAGCATTCGCGCTTTTTCCGAATTTCCCAGAAGGGTGATCATGTCAAACTGGGTGCCGACGGGGCCTTTAATGCCTCTAAGGGGATAGGCATTCAGGAAGGCTTCAAAATTCGACATATGGACTAGAAGCTCTTCGGCCCACATGGAAAAACGCCTCCCCAGAAGGGTGGGCTGGGCAGCCTGGTGATGAGTCCGGGCGGTAAGGACAATATCCTGGTATTCGGAGGCCCGGTCCAGCAAGTGCCTGAGAACCGACACATACCGGCCAAAGATGATCTTTGAGGCCATTTTAAATTGCATCTGCTCCACATTGTCCGTAAGGTCTCTACTGGTCATGCCCTTGTGGATATGTTCCGCTCTATTCGCCGCCTTGACAAAGCCCTCTATCTTGGCCTTGACATCGTGTTTGGTTTCCAACTCCCGCTGCCTTATGAAATCGAGATCGATGTGGGCTTTAGCAGCTTCATACCCTTCAATCACTTCAGACGGAATGGTAAGCCCCAGTTTTTTCTGGGCCCGCATCACTGCGATCCAGAGATCACGCTCCGCCAGGATTCTTCCTTCTTCGGAAAAGATTCGATTGATTTCAGGACTGGTGTATCGCTGTGACAATACATTGCTATTGGTCATGGTTTTCCTCCAGGCGGAACACCGCCATTGCTTTACCCAAAAAAATGCAATTAGCCGTTAGCATTTAGCCATTAGCTCCAAAACAACCAACCGTTATTCCATAACGGAGTGGCATTGGAAAATGAGATTTCTTATTGGACGAAAAGGCTTCCAAATAATTCTGCTCTTTAATCTAAAAGCTAATAGCTAAAAGCTTATAGCAAATTTCAGTTTTCATTCATCCTTTCTGCTACGGTAAATCTTGATTTTGATCTTTTCCAGGGTAGCCAGCCCCTCTTTGACCGCTTCATCGATCAAAGGAAGGAAACGCTCTATTTTCTCCTGGGTATCAACAATTTCAACCACGATGGGAAGACTGGAAGAGAGCCTGAGCAGTTTAGCCGTGTGTACACGGCTGTGAGCACCAAAGCCCTCAATACCCCGAATAGCTGTCGCCCCCGCTAAACCGGATTTTCGGGCCTCTCGAACAATCCATTCATACAGTGGTTTTCCCTCATGCCTATCGCTCTCTCCAATATAAATCCGAAGCAGATGACCCTCTTCCGGTAATACCATGATTTCCTCGTTGCTGGTTACTTGCTACTCGTTACTGGTTGCTCTTCATGATAAGCGAATATCCAGATAGGCGAAGACTCCGATGTTGAAGGAAGGTGTTCTTCCGACCTCGATAAACCTGAAAACTCAGAGCGGACATCGACACTTCGTCATTGTGCGGTTCCTTATCGGAGTCTTCGCTTACCTCGAAATTCTGCGGTTCTCTTTTTCCCTTCCTTCCCACGCTGTACGTGGGAATGCATAAGCCACCCTAATTACAGGCAAACGGCCTGCAGCCTTCTACCCACTGCATACTGCCTGCTGTTTTCCGCCTTCTACCTATTGCCCACTGCATACTGCATACTGCATACTACCTAATGTTTTCCATCTACTGCCTACAACTTACTTCCTACTGCCTACTGCTGTTACGGCTCAGAGGTGTCTCAAAAGGTTGTAGCCCACGAAAACCGCCCCCAAACCGAGTACCACCTGGACCAGAACATTCATAACAGCCAACAGGAACTCCCCATCCTTCATCAAAGCCATTGTCTCAAATCCAAATGTGGAAAATGTGGTAAACCCTCCCAAGAGACCGATCAACAAAAAAAGCCTGGTCTCGGGCCCAAAGAGCTGACGGGTCTCAATCAGGCCGTTCAGCAGCCCGATGATAAAACACCCCAGAACATTCACTACGGTTGTACCACTGGGAAATGAGCTGTTTGGAAACAGCTGATACACCGCCCCGGCCAACAGATACCGACCGATGGCCCCCACAAACCCCCCGGCCCCCACAAACAGCACATTAATCATTTCCTTCACTATTCTCCATGAACGTCCACGATTTCATTTCTCATTTCCATATGCCACATATTCCATAAAAAGGTCAAGTTGAAGATCCCGTGCTTTTGGCGGGGGAATGTCCTCCTGGCTCCAAAAAACAGCGTACCCAATTCTTTCTTGCCGACACTGTTGCCTTGTGTTTGATGATTGACTTACCTCTATCGATAATGTTAGCGTATTACAGAAAGCTTATCGATACGGAGGGAATCATGCATACCGTTACAGTTTCGCCAAAATTTCAAGTTGTTATCCCAAAAATTATAAGGGAAGCATTGCGACTTCGCCCTGGTCAAAAAATGAAGGTTATTGAGTATGATGGGCGAATAGAACTAATACCTGATCGAGACATATCTGAGCTAAAAGGATTCCTTAAAGGAATCAATTCCGAGTTTGTTCGTGAGGATGACAGGTTATGAATATTATTGACTCCTCAGGATGGCTTGAATATTTTTCAGGAGGAGCGAACTCAGGAAAATTTCTGCCCCCTCTTCAAGACCCATCATCCTTAATTGTACCCGTGATCACCATATATGAAGTATTCAAAGTGGTATTGCGTGAATCTGCCGAAAGTGAGGCTCTCCAGGCCGTGGCTGCCATGCAAAAAGGCAAGGTCGTTGACCTGACAACAAGTATCGCAATGAATGCCTCGAAGCTAAGTTTAAAGTACAATCTTCCCATGGCCGACAGTATTATTTTATCCACAGCTCAAGCGTATGAATGTTTAGTCTGGACACAAGATTCAGACTTTGAAAATCTACCAGGCGTTAAGTTCTTTCCCAAAACAAAGGAGAACTGATATGTCAACATTGTCAAAAGTATTTCGTTGGGGATGGTTTTTACCGGTCATGGTATGTTTCCTCGCAGGCTTTCCAACCACGCAGAGTCATGCATCCCCGAAGATCTCTCTCTGGAAAGGCCAGTGTATTTATGTCCCCGTCTACTCTCATATCTACAGCGGGGATAGGGAACATCCCTTTTATCTCACAGCCACCTTGAGCATAAGAAACACGGACCTGAACAACCCGATAGAAATTCTTTCCGCAGACTACTATGATTCCAGTGGAAAACTTTTGAAGAAATACCTGAAGGGTTCCCAACATCTAAAACCGCTGGAAACCGTTCGCTATATAGTAAAAGAATCCGACAAAGAGGGAGGATCGGGCGCCAAATTCATTGTCACATGGCAATCGCAGATAGAGGTTAATGAACCGATAATCGAGACCATCATGATCGGCACCAAATCCCAGCAGGGAATTTCTTTTATATCGCAGGGCAAAATGATCGAAAAAAATACGGGCTTGAAATAATTGCATCAAGCATATAAAATTGTACGCATCAGGGGAAAGTGTTTCCCGGGAAGTGAAAGATGACACCCAACATACCGGAGGAAAATCATGTACACAGAAATCATGGACAGTATTGATTCTATAGCTACGACACTTGAAGAATTGCGGGGTCATCTTTGACTTAGACAGCCAGGAAGAAGAGCTGAAAAAGATAGATAAAATGATGTCCAGTAAGGATTTCTGGGAGAAAGATCAAGACCAGATATCCCGCATATCCCAGGAACGCTCCGTTCTTAATGAGAAGATTGATACCTGGCATGCCCTGTATGACCGGGTAGAAGACGCCAGAATTCTAGCGGATATGGCGAAAGAAGAAGATGATGAAACAACACTGAAAGAGATATTCGACGACATTCATCTGGCCCGAAAAAAAGTAATGAAACTTCAACTGGATTCACTGCTTTCAGATCCGGATGACAAACGAAACGCCATAGTTGCAATCAATGCCGGCGCCGGGGGCACGGAAGCCCAGGATTGGGTCGAAATGCTTTTCAGGATGTATGTCCGATGGGCGGAAAACAGGGGAATGAAAGCCCAGGTTATCGACTATCTTCCGGGAGATGAAGCAGGAATAAAAAACGTCACGTTTAGGGTAACCGGCTCCTATGTTTACGGAAATATGAAATCTGAACATGGCATCCACAGGATGGTCAGGATTTCCCCGTTTGACGCGACTAAAAGGAGACACACCTCCTTTGCGTCCCTATCGGTACTGCCTGAGGTAGACACCGATATCGTTATTGAAGTGGACGAAAATGATCTCCGGATCGACACCTACAGGGCCAGCGGTCCAGGCGGCCAACATGTCAATAAAACCAGTTCCGCAGTAAGAATTACCCATCTTCCCACGAACATCGTCACCCAGTGCCAGAATGAAAAATCGCAGCACCGCAATAAAGAGATATGTATGAGGGTGCTGAAATCAAAATTGTACGAAATCGAAAAAGGCAAACTCGAGCAGAAAAAACATGACATGCACGAAACAAACAAGGACATCGCGTGGGGAAGCCAGATACGGTCCTACGTTTTCAACCCCTATCAGTTGGTGAAAGACCACAGAACAAACGCGGAAGTAGGAAACGTCGAGAAAGTAATGGATGGAAATCTTGACATTTTCATTGATGCGTATTTGAGGAGGAAACAGAAGTAGGACTCTCATTCATTAAGAAATATGTTCCCACGCAGAGCGTGGGAACAAGAAAAGAAGTCTTCCGCAAAGAACCCAAAAGGCGCAAAACCTGAATCCCGCCCGCTCCAAACCTCGGAAGCGATCTATCTAGTTTCCATCCATAAATGGCCCTTTTCCACAATATCTGCGTCAAACTGCGGGTTTCTTTGTGCAACGTACTATCGTACGTCTCCGCGCAAACCCTTGTTCTCCCCCGCAGAAAGCGCGGGATCCGAGACTTGATCTTGCGAAAAATTGCTCATTTCTGAATTGGAAACCCGCAGTGTCTACAATTGCATTAATGGATGGGCACTATCTGGCCTGATATACCAATTCAATGCTCTCAATATAGGCCTCAATCCCATCACAGATACCCTGGGCAATTCTCTGCTGATATTTTTTGGTTTGAAGTCTTTTCCTTTCCGTGGGGTTTGAAAGGAACCCCACTTCCACAAGAATCGCAGGCATTTCCGCACCGATCAACACATAAAAGGGGGCCTGCTTCACACCAAGGCTTCTGCTTCCCCCATACCCTTTCTTAATAGCGCTAAACATCCCTGACTGGACCCTGTGGGCCAGTCTGTTCGACTCATAGATCTTTGTATTCAACATCAGGTCATTCAAAATGGTCTGCAGATCGCTTATATTCTTTTCGGACGTGGCATTTTCTCTCGCAGCCACCATCACAGCTCCCTTATCGGTAGCCATGTTCAAAAAATAGGTTTCCATTCCCCGCACATTTTTGCTTTTATGGGCATTTACATGAAGAGAGATAAAAAGATCAGCTTTTTTCATATTGGCAATGGCAGTCCGCCTCTCAAGGGACAAGGTTTTGTCTCGATCCCTGGTAAGGAATACTTCACAGCCAAGTTCTTTTTTCAGTCTTTTTGCAAGCAATTTCGCAATGCTCAATGAAATACTTTTTTCCCGCATCGCCCCCCGGACATAACAACCCGGATCCCTCCCACCGTGACCGGGATCAATAACAATTCGTTTCACATTCAAACCAAGCTGCCTGGCAAGGGAGACGGTTTTGTCCGGGGACTTCGCTTTCTTATACCCCCTTTGAACAGCTCTTTTTTTTGCAGGGGACTTTTTCACAGAATTTGCAGCGGCTTTATCGCGAATTTTTGGCGGCTCTTTTGGGTACCTGCGGACATCTACCACAATCCGAAAAGGGTCAAAAAGATGAAAGATATCGTATCCGCCTATTTTTTCTATATCGAGGACCACACGAACCGTGTTTTTTGTAAACTGCCCTGCCCTGGCTCTTTGAAGCAATTCGTTTTTGATAGCCAGATCAGTGTCAATATTTTTAGGGACGCGTGCATTTTTGAAATCGATATATAACCGGCGTGGTTTTTTATGACCCGGATCGGCTTTCAGAAGATGGTGTTCGTATTTTACGGGGCCATCGGTATCAACCACGACCCTCGTGTAATTGGGGGTTGACCAGTAACGGATGTCTTTGATCGAAACCTTTTTCCCCCCTGCTTTTACTTGTTTCACCACCTTCCCATCGGCACTGTCCAATTTCAAGGCAAGCGTATCAAGCATTTTTTTTGCCCGCGGACGCATATCTCCTTTGGGGAAATTCACATCGACCTTCAAAAATTCCACATAGGCCCGGGCAGGATCATGGAGGGATTTATAGGTTATCTCTCCTATTCTATACTGGGCATCATCAGCTAAACCGTGCTTTTTGTACTTATCAGCCAGCCGCCGATACAACGCAACCGCCTCATTAAGATCCTTCGATTTCCCGGAATATTTATAAAGGAGTGCGTAGAGTCTGGCTGCATTAAACAACGCGACGGGAGCTTCCTTACTCTTTGGGTAGGATTTGTAGATTTGTTGGAATTTTTTGATGCAATGGATCCAGTTATGACGATAGAGCTTTTTAGAAGAGTTCAAAAGGGTTTTCTTGCACAGATCAGACTTTTCAAGGAGAACCTTGGTCCGCTCTTTTGTCGCGCACACACCGTCGTACACGCCAACAATAAAAAGCGTTCCGAGGATGAACAGCAAAACATGGCAAGCCTTTTTTCTCACTTCAACGGCCCCCTTCTCCACCTGAATCCACATATTCCTTCAACTTGCTGAGCTCCACCAATGCCTCGATCGGGGTCATGGAATTGACACTGATTCCGCAAATCCATTCCCTGAGGTGCGGTTCCAAAGACCCAAAAAGATCAAGTTGTACCATCCCGCCTTTTTTCTGCCCCCTGCCTTCGGACGCCAGGCGGGGTCTGCCTATTTCATCTTTTTCGCCGCTTTCAAGATTGTCCAGAATCTCTTTTGCCCGCTCAATAACGCCGTCGGGAATCCCTGCGAGGCGCGCTACTTGAATTCCATAGCTTCGACTGGCGCTCCCGGGAACCATCTTTCTCAGAAAAACAATTTTATCATTCCACTCCCTGACGGCTACATTGAAATTTTTCACCCTCGTCATAGTCGTGGCCAATTCGGTCAGTTCATGGTAGTGGGTGGCAAAAAGCGTTCGGACGCCTGCCCCTTTGAGGTCGTGGAGGGATTCCGCCACTGCCCAGGCAATGCTCAACCCGTCATAGGTGCTTGTACCCCTCCCAATTTCATCAAGCACCACCAGGCTTCTCGTTCCGGAATGCCTCAATATGTTGGCTGTTTCATTCATCTCCACCATAAATGTACTTCGTCCCCTGGCCAGGTCATCAGAAGCTCCCACCCTGGTGAAAATACGGTCCACAATCCCTATGACAGCCTTCGAAGCCGGAACAAAACTCCCCATCTGGGCCATCAGGACGGTAAGGGCTGTCTGCCTGAGAATGGTTGATTTCCCAGCCATGTTCGGGCCGGTAATAATGATAATCTGCTGGTCTCCCGCATCCAGATAAATGTCATTGGGAACAAAATCTTCGTCCTTTACACTTAGCTCTACAACGGGATGCCTACCGTCTACAATGTCTAATTCCAGACTTTCATTTACTTCGGGACAGGTATAGTTGTGGTCTTCGGCCGTCTCCGCAAGCCCGGCAAGCACATCAATAATGGATACGAGTTCCGCAGTCTCCTTTATTCGCTGGTTTTCCCTCGCAATGTTCTCCCTGATTCCCTCAAAAAGATGCGCCTCCAGTTCGATCCTTCTCTCTTCGGCGCCAAGAACCTGGCCTTCTTTTATCTTGAGGGCTTCCGTAATAAACCGCTCTCCGTTCACAAGAGTCTGCTTCCTGACATAATCCGGAGGCGCAAGAGCTATATTCGATTTGGAAATCTCGATATAATACCCAAAAACGCGGTTAAATCCCACTTTCAGGTTCGAAATTCCGGTCCTCTCCCGTTCATCTACTGCAAACTTGGCAATCCAGCTTTTCCCATCCCGACTCATGGAAACCAGATCGTCAAGATCCCCATTATATCCTTTCTTTATGATTCCTCCATCTTTCATAGATAAAGGCGGTTCATCATGGATGGATTCTTCAATAAGAGCGACGACATCCTGCAGGTTATCGATCCTGGATGAAATATCCGCCAGAAGCGTGCTCGTGGATTGTTCCAGAGATGTTTTGATGGAAGGCAAAATCGCAAGGGAGGATTTGAGGGCCAGAAGATCCCTTGCATTCGCACGTTTCAGGGCGATCCGCCCGTTTAACCTCCCAATATCATAGATGCCCTTCAGGCTGTCCCGCATGTCAGACCTGAAAAGGGGATCGTTTTTGAAACAGGCAACCGCGGCTAACCGTTCTCTGATCTTGACGACATTCACAAGCGGGTACGAAATCCAGTTTTTCAGAAGACGACTGCCCATGGGTGTAACGGGCTTATCGAGGACATCAAAGAGGGTGCCTTTTACGGTTTGGCGACTCATGGACTTGAGCAATTCCAGGTGCGTGCAGGTAGAATCATCCAGCACCATGAAATCCGTCAGGTGGTAGGAGACAATCTCTCTGATGTGGTCGGGGAGGCCTTTTTGCGTATCTCTCAGGTAGTGGACCAGAGCACCGGCCGCATTAATTCCCTGAATCATGTCCTGACAACCAAATCCCGCCAGGGAACTAACGTTTAATTGTTCTTTTAAAAGCCTTTCCGACCTTCTTGGGTCAAAAGAATCGTCATGTAAGATTTCCACTCGATATCCGGAAAGTGCCTCCATTCCCGCAAGGCGGCCATTTTCGGGAACCAGCAACTCGGCGGGTCTTATCCTTGCGATCTCATCGAGAAGGTGCTCAAAATAGCGGATCTCCGTTACCCGGAATTCCCCAGTGGAAAGGTCCAGATGCGCAAGGCCGTATATTTCTTTGCCCTCTGATACGGAGGCCATGAAAATATTGTCTTTTTGATCCACCTCCTGCTCATCTACCACCACTCCCGGAGTGACCACCCTTACCACTTCTCTTTTGACAATGCCTTTGCTCACTTTCGGATCTTCCGTCTGCTCACAAATCGCAACTTTCACACCACGATCAACCAGCTTGCCGATATAGGTTTTATAGGCATGGTATGGGATGCCGCACATGGGTATTTTTTCCCCTTCGTGCTTTCCCCTCGATGTGAGGGTAATCCCTAAAATTTTAGACGCCTTAACGGCATCGTCAAAAAACATCTCATAAAAATCCCCCATGCGAAAAAATAAAATGGCATCAGGGAAATTATCCTTGATGCTCATATATTGTCTCAGCATAGGGGTCATTCTGTTAGTCCCTTCATTCTTTCCTTTCAACCACGGTCACTGGAGAATCAATCAGGCCGATGGTGTCCCAACTCGTGTGAGACTACACTCGTTACTCGTTGTTCTTCATGAAAAGCGAATATCCAATATAGAACAAGGAATGTCCAGGTAAGCGAAGACTCCGATGTCGAAGGAAGGTGTTCTTCCGATCTCTTTAATTTTGAAAAAGTCAGAGCGAAGCGATTCCACACTTCAATATTCTGCGGTTCCTTGTTCGATATTCTGCGGTTCTCTTTTTTCGGTTACTTGCTCCAGTGTGAAAATGCTTAAGTTTCTTCCTCGATCAGCCCAGTCGTTTCTTCAGCCGGAGGTGGCGCTCATATATTGTTGCAACATTGGGGTCATTTTGTTAGTCTCTTCATTCTTTCCTTTCAACCACGGTCACTGGAGAGTCAATCAGGCCGATGGTGTCCCACATGTTACACTGGGGGCACTTCCATTGAAGGTCATCCGGCACAAAACCGCACTGGGAACACTGGAAACGGAGATAGGGCATATTTAGAAGAGAAAGAATTTCCCCGTAATCGGCTGCAATCTCCTTTTCTTTTCCATGGCTGAGCAGGATTTTCCCCTTAAATCTTCTGGCCTCCCAAAAGGTAGGATCCAGTTTGAGGGCATTTTCAGCTTCCTTCAGAGCCCCATCGACATCATTTTTGTTATGGAGGTATCTTGCCAGGGCCATATGGGTAAAGGCGTCAGTGTTGGACTTGGCGCATTCTTTCAGAAAGTCTTCTACCGGTTTCAGGTTTTTCATCCTGGAATAGGCGCCCTCGAGCCTGCGATAGGCCAGAAAAGTAAACTGGGGAGCTATTGCCACCACTTTTTTCCACGTGGAAATCGCTTTTTCGTACTCTTCCTTCGCAAAAAAAAGATCCCCAAGGTGCAGGTAAGCATCGACACAACCTTTGTACGTGCTTATTGCTTTCCCAAAAAAGGACTTTGCCCGATTCAAATCTCCTTCCTCCTGGCAGGCTTTTCCATTCTTCACCAGGTAATGGGCAAGGATATGACTGAAATCCTTCTTACTGATCCTTGAAATCTTCTGTCTTGTAATATAGGCGTTGTCCCAGTCCTTCAGTTCTTCGTAGATCCGTTCCACTTCTTCAAGAGTTTCCAAATCATTAGGGCGTTTTTGCGTCACTTGGATAAATGTTTTGAGCGCCCTGTTCAGGAATCCCCCTTTTCGGTAATCTTTTCCAAGATCGAGAAGTGCCCGTATCTTTATCTGTTCATCGAGGTTCGGTCTTAAAATAATGTTTTGCCGAATCCGAATGGCACGATCGATGTCTCCTTTTGACCTGTAGAGGTTTCCGAGGGCCACATAGGTTTCAATGGTATTGGAATTCACCTGAACCGATTTAGTGAATTCTTCGATTGCCTGGTCTCGATCATCGGAAAGCAGAAACTGTATTCCCTTGAAAAAAGACTCGTCCCCACTTTCAGACACAGTTCCACTGCTTTTTTTGAATCTTCGAAAATACCCCATTATGACAACACCTATAAAAAAAATAACCAGGATGGTCAGAAGTACCTGAAAAGAAGCTGAATCAGTAAACCATTGCCATGTGGATCGCACCGGTAAAAAACTCCTTTGTTCCCGGAAACACTGTCATTGCAAGACGGCACAGGGTGAATCTTGATGGGTTCGTGAAAAGTCAAAAACCCCTCGTTTTCGTCATTCCCGCGGATGCGGGAATCCAGTGAAAACAAACAGTTCTGGGCTCCCGCCTTCGCGGGAGTGACGGCTTTGGAGGCTTCTTACGAGACCATCAATCTTGTATTTCCAAAGACTTTTCCGTATCTATGTCCTCAGTAGTTACCGGTAAATTCCTCAGGGAGTTCAATTCCTTTTCCTTCTCCCTGACTTCTTTTGTCAAAGCCTTGATCTCTTTTTTCGTGCTGAAACGCTCGCCAATGCCGTAAACCCACACAGCGATAACACCGATCAGAAACGTGATAATGGCAATCATAAAAACAGACATCCCAGCCGTTTCATGCTCAAAGAAGAACAGATGCGCCTTGAAGCTTATGGGCGTTGATAACGCAGCGTAGTTTTGAACAGCCAGAACTACAACAACAAGCAAAAACAAAATAACCACAATCACTTTTAAATGTTTCATTCCCTGCCTCCATATTGATGGTTTAATTCCCTAAACTCCACCATACATTTAAATGGGTATAATTGTTCCCGAAATCGTATCTCCAAATTCAAGTATTCCAATAGAATGCGCTCCGGATGCACTATAACCGGTAGCCGTACCAGGGTTAAAGAAAAGAATCCCGTCTTTCACATGGCTGACTGCTTTATGAGAGTGCCCATAAACAATGACATCAACGTCACGAAAGACAGGTCGTATCCTCTCTTCAAGGCCCTCGGATGAACCCCAGCCATGAATAAGTCCAACTCGGTATCCTCCGACATCCAGTACCAGCCTGTCGGGCAAAATGGCCCTCATCTCAAGGGGATCCATATTGCCGTAAACCCCATGGAAGTTGTCTTTTTCCAGAAATTCAACGACATCCATTGAGACAATATCTCCGGCATGTAAGATCATGTCCACACCAGACAGATATTGATCGTAAATCCATTGAAAATCCCTTGTCATGCTTCTGAGATGTGTATCTGATACAACTCCGACTTTCATCCTCTGGTCTTCCGCCTCCTGATTTGCTGGAAATAATTGTGAATGAGTATACTGATCTGGATGAAAAAGACAAGCCATAATCCCTCTACCGAAATTGTGACGATGTAAAATCCGTTTCATATATGTGGAGGGTTGGATAGCGAGGAATGATTAATCAGGCCAACAATGGTAGATCATTCAGGCGCTGATTTGTTCCAAGAGGTTGAAATCGGCTTCGGACCCGGATGCGCCGGTGGATTGCCGCTTGTAATCATACCCCAGCTGTCATCGTTATGAAGCGGAACAGACGGGATCAAATACTGGATTTCGATGGCGCTTAATTTGTCGGTTTCTCGGATTTGCTTACATCTTTCCACGTAATCTTCAAGAATTTGCATGAAAAATAACGGCATTCCAGGAAGCCATTTTGGTGAATATCCAGTTGCCGAATCAACGATCAGGTCAACCCCCTTCCATAGTTCAACCCTCTTACATCAGACCTCGTTACGAAGGGTGATTTTGCCCCCCGATTTTTGGACACTTTTCTATTTGAGAGGCGAATCTCCGACCTCAACCTGGAGTAATTTTCCAGCAGGGGTGACCACCCTCAGCTGACTTAGCTTCCGACAAAACTGTTTCTGGGCTGCAAGACGACTGGGTTGCTGGAGGGGCTCAAGACGTACAGTGACTTTCTTACTGTCGCTCCTTATCCAGCCCTGG
>Ga0075112_1000721_pt1 | contig 13169 bp, 9 predicted proteins | sample AntAceMetag02UKF_FD_69783 | JGI IMG/M metagenome (GOLD analysis project Ga0075112, IMG submission 69783) | Saline lake microbial communities from Ace Lake, Antarctica - Antarctic Ace Lake Metagenome 02UKF | ecosystem: Environmental > Aquatic > Non-marine Saline and Alkaline > Saline | place... | reverse complement strand
ATATTAGATTTATTGGAAAAATATTATTTATGAGATTTATGATTTAGAAATTATTTATTATGATTTAAAAGAGGTGATATTGGCCAATTATTAGAAAATATTGTATATTTAGAATTAAAATCTAGATGATATTCTATTCATATATGAAAAGTTAATAATTTAGAGGTAGATTTTATAGCCGAAAAGGATTGAAAAATTGAATATTATCAGGTAGCTTATTTACTATCCCAAGAATCTACTATTCAGAGAGAATTTTGAGTTTTTGACAGTATAAAAGATAATTATCCAAAATTTGTTTTGACTTTAGATGATTTTTTTACTGAAGACTATAATTGAATCAATAGATTGAATATAATAGATTGGTTACTTGTTAAATAAAATAAAAAAACCCCTCCGGAAAATCCAGAGGGGGTTAAATTAGTAAGTTAACAAACTATCAAGAACCAAAACCACCAATAGCTGCTTGGGAAAAACCAAGAGCGTTTTGGCTGGCACGGATGGCGGAACGAGAGGCCATACCAAATGCTTTACGAATTTCAGATTCGGTGTTGTCAGGAGTATATACATTCTGAGAAGGGATTCCCATCTCATCAGCAATACCATTGAAATCGACTCTGGAACCATTGATACCCATAAAGAGCACAATTACATTTTCTTGCAGTTCCTTGATGACGATATTACAGTCACTTGCTTGGACAGTGCGACCGGTATTGCTATAGTCTTCATCATAACCATCGGTTACAATTACAACTACAGCACGGCAGGCAACACCATTGTCAGCAAATTCTTGCATTTTGGCTACAGTGGTTCCCAGGACCAGATTGGCTTTTCGATAAAGAGGTGTGCAACCACGGGTGTAGTAATTATCATTCTCTTTCAGACGAATGGAATTTTCTACATCGATAAAAGGTTGTACAGGATTATCATCGTTGAGTAACCAAGTACCTGTAAGGATACTATCCTTTTGTTTACTGTTGACCAAAGAATCAATCATCATATTCTGACCGGTACATACAGCTTGAGGACCATTTGGGATTCCGTTGATGGATGGGCTGTCATCTATAAGCATAGCTACCAAAGTAGTTTCGCTTGCAGGGACATCATCTACATCAATACCAAGACCAGCCTGAATTTGAGCTCCCATATCAGGAATATTGAGGGCTTGAATAGCTTTTCCAGATATGATACCATCATCTTTTGCTGCATTGAGCAGTTGATTTACATTGTTTTGAGACATTGTTTTCTCCTATTCAAAATAATTTTTATCCTTTATTCTTTGTTCCCGGGAACAAATTAATTTCGTTCCCGGGAAGGGAATATTTATTAAAACCTACAATCAGATATAATCAGGTAACTTATCAGTACTTTTGATAAGATTCATACCTGCGTCAGAGAAGCGTTTCAAAGCTGCTTCTGAATCGTCAGTGAAATCCATTACAAAGCCACCATTACCATCAGGTACAGTTACAGAAGACATACAGTCTTCAAGAATAAATACCTTACGGGCAAGTTGAGGGTCTTTGTTGTTGATTTCTGTAAGAAGATCATCAATAGTAGATTTCACGCAGTGACTTGCTGCTTGACCAGCGATGATAAGAATATCATTTTTGATCAGTTTCTCTATGAAAAGAGTGTTTTTCTGAGTCAGAGTTCCTCCATCATTACGGGTCAAGACTTCAGGTCCAAGCACACTGTAGTTTTCTGTAAGAGGGTGTCCACCTTTGATTTCTACCAAAGATTGACTTCCTCTGACAAAATTGTGAAACATACGAGCTTCTTGTACAATACCGGCAACAGCGTGTCCATCAGTACCCAAGATACAGTGAGGTGGCCAGAGATACAAACTGTATTTTCCTGCCTTTTCAAGTTCCTTGGTGTAGTGAATCACCTGTTTTTCCAACCAAGCGTAGTTACCGTTACAAAGCCACCAAGCAATTGCGGGATCTGGACGGAATTTTCCTTCCAAAATGTCAGCAGTAGCGATAATAGTATGTGGCGCAGGTTTGTTTCCATCTTTATCCAACCAGAAGGAAGGAAAAAAGATTTGGAAGGCGAAGTGAGTATCCATGGTGGTAGTGATATCTTTGATAAGTTCCATATTTTCATATATGAAATTAGCGATTCTCACATTATCCTGGATAGCTCCATCACCTGAGCGACCTGCTACATACAGTGTTCCTTCAGGGAAACAGAAGTCTTTCTGTACATCGATAAGAAGCAAGTGAATGTTCTCTATCTGAGCACCGGCAGCTTTGATCTTTTTCGCTTTTTTCCATTCCATCGCTTCCTCTAAGAGGAATTGAATGTCAGGATTGTAGTGAAACTTTTCTGCATTTGCTGGGTCAAAGAAAGATGGTAAGTAGGACTTTTTCATGTTTTTTCTCCTATGATTTACTTAGTAGTTTTATTGACCCTAGGGTCAAAAGTTGTTTTAAAGTATCTAGTTGTATCTAATTTTAATTGTTCCCGGGAGCGTTAATTGTTCCCGGGAGCGATGTTGTTTCAAGGAAAATATCTTCCTGAGACAACAGGTTGAGAAACATCGTTCCCGGCATGGATGGTTTACTTTTTTCGTAATTTCCAAGCCGAGAACGCATTGATACATTGTTTTCGCTTACTTCGTAAGTTTGAGTTCGTATATTTCTTTACTCCTTACGGAGTAAAGGGCATGCTTTCCTACAAAGAGGTGAGTTGCACTGTCTACGAAGGGTTCGGTGTCGGGGAATTCTTCTGTTTGTATCAGCCGACTGTTTTGGTATTTGATTTTGATAATACCGTTGTCAGTAGCTGCTAACATAAAATCTCCTGCTACGCATTTTCCTCGTATAGATCCAAGCCATGAACCATCGTTTTCTACTGCTTCTTCGGATGCCAAGATATTTCCTTTGGCGTCTATCAGAAAGCATTTATTGATGATTTGGCTTTTTTCTTTGGTGCTCGTTAGAAACCAAACTGCATGGTCTGTAAAATAACAGATACAGTCTAGTAACTGTCCTCGTATGCTAGGAATGTTGATGTTGTCATTGATAGAGGATTTATGGTTTCGGAAGATAAAAGCATTACTAATATTGCTTGCTCTCCAAATACCAAATCCAAATTTACTTCCTAACCAGAATAGGGTTTGATTTTGTAGTACATTACCTATATATTCAGGGCCGTAAGGTCCATCGTAGTGTAACTGTCCATTGTAGATCCAACTTTTGGTTTCTTTGTTGGTATCAAACATAGATAAGTTACCGTAAGTATCTACAGTACTAACCTTGATTTCCTGGTCAGGCTGGAATTCTATCAACTGTCCTTCTTGTGCTATATAAGATTTTTCTCCGCAGATACGGAATCTCATTTTATGGTTTACATCTCCTTTTGTGATAAGTGATTTATCCTCCCTTAGAAAAGAATTGTCATCATAATATATCCAACGTAATTTGCCAGTCTCAACACATGCGTGCAATATCTGACTTCCTGAATGTATCCGAGTGGCTATTACATTACCTCGTATTTGAGTTACAGAAACTACACTTATAGGCGTAGCTTTGCTGCATTTGGGGCAGACTGACCTAGCGTGGTAGTTGCCACAATCTGTGCAGATTTTCCAATCCAGATTTTCCAAAATATTTATAGGAAACTGACCACGATGATCAGAGATAAACACATTGTGAAAATGTTGGAGCAGTTCGTCTGGTAGATTATCATAATGTAAAGCCGGTTTGGGATACTGAACATCAGGGTGAAATACTGTGATACGATTGGTGGGACGGGCAGATATTCCTATCTGATTCTTCTTGTTTTTGGGACGATAAATACCACCATAAGGGTCTACCAGCAGTAAGGATTGCATCAACATAATATTGAATGCATACCAATCACTGTCATTTACATAGGTTTTTGCCAAAAAAGGAATCTTGTTGCTATCCAACTGACAAAGCATAGGATCTGCAAACTTGGTGGTAAAAGTATGACACATAAATTTCCCAAATTGGAAACTATCTGCATCAATGATAAAGATATTATCATCCTGTACCATTATATTTAGGTCATTGAAATCTCCAATGATAGCTCCAGCAGAATGTATCTGAGATACAGTATTGTAGAGGTTTTGGAAGATATGACCTATTTGATTGTTTGAGATTTTCTCCAAATGTCTGAATTTCTTCTGACCATACTTCATCAGAACTTCAGAATTCTTTACAAAATCCATGGTATAACCTACAATCTCTCCCTTTTTGTTGGTAGCCAACTTATTAGGTCGGATAACCTGAGGGGGTAGATTCTGAGGAAATGATGGAAGTTTGTGTTGATACTCTTGAAGTTTCAGTTTAGCAGCTTGTTGCTCTACTTTCATTCCTTTGAATTCAGGATCTTTTGGTCCTTTGTAGAGTTTGAGGATTTGGTTTTGAGGTAGCTTATATATATATGCTTCCCCACCTTGATCCATAGGATCATTTGGATCCACTCTGGTTCTTTTACCTGAGATATATATATCCATAGGGTTTTTCCGTCCTTTTTTCCTGGGATTGATTGTTTTTAATCAATATTTTCTGTGATTGGGGATTGGTTAATTGGGATTCTTTTGCTGCGTTCTTGGTTGGAGAAGGGATTTCTCCACTTCGCTACGCTACGGTCGAAATGACATAGCTGCGTTCTTGGTTTGAGGAGGGATTTCTCCACTTCGCTACGCTACGGTCGAAATGACATAGCTGCGTTCTTGGTTTGAGGAGGGATTTCTCCACTTCGCTACGCTACGGTCGAAATGACATGAATGCGTTCTTGTTTGGAGAAGGGATTTCTCCATTTCGCTACGCTACGGTCGAAATGACATGAATGCGTTCTTGGTTGGAGAAGGGATTTCTCCATTTCGCTACGCTACGGTCGAAATGACATGAATGCGTTCTTGGTTGGAGAAGGGATTTCTTTACGCTACCCACGGAGGACTCCGTGGTTCGGTCGAAATGACATGGCTTAACTTGAAATGACGATTATGGTTGTGTCGTCTTGTAGTAAGCCGTAGGAATTGGTTACTTCTTTTTCTTTCCAATCGATGAGTTTTTTTTCATTGTTTAGAAGGAAGAGGTTTCGCCTTATCATATCGGGATTGGTAAAGAAGGAGGGTTTTTCCCAGAATTGGGATATAGGACCTACTTGTTTAGTTTTACCTGGTATGTTTTTTTCCTGGGCATTTATCAAATCCATGACTCCATCAGTGCCAATAAGTAGTGATTTTAGTTCAGTAGTTGTTAAAGATCTGTGGATAGTGAAATCCAGTTGGTAATCAGTGGAGTTACACATAGAAGATTGGGTAAGATTATAAGCTATATAGGGTGGTTCATTGTCTGGGAATGGGCCTATTTCTTCCACTTCGCCATTGACTATAAACACTCCATCGCCTATAGAGAAAATTACTGTTTCTTCTTTTGTGATGACAACTCCTACCAGTGTAAATAGAAAGTAATCGTTGATAGCAAGTATAGGATTTGGGTCCAATGAATTGCTAAGTAGGTTGATATGACTGAGGATATCTTGTTTTGCCTTTTCCAATAGCTGAGCTATAGAGAGGTCAGGATTTTTTGGGTAATTATTTGCGATAGAATTCACAAGTAATTTTGCTCCCAGTTTACTTCCAACCTCTGAGGAAACGCAGCTTTTGCTTCCACATCCATCTGCTACTACTGCAATGATTAGATTCTCTGTTTGGTAGACCTCATACGCATCTTGGTTGTTTTTGCCAATTTTGCTGTGTGTGGAGCCGGTAACAGTTCCTCCTGCAATCTTGAATTGTTTCATGAGTTTTCTCCTAATAAGTTTTGTTTTTCAATTTTGTTAATGTAAAATTTTATTACTGATACATTTTGTTTCTTCCGGTAATTTTCAATATTCACAAAGTGAACTGGAGCAGTAAGAAAGAAAAATTTTACACTTTCAATTTTACATTTTCCATTGAAATCGGAAGAAGTTACTATATTAAGAATACAAAGTTACTTGTATCATAAGTCTTACGAATATTCCTAATAAGATCATTTATTTATTCTGTTTCTTCTAGAAGAGTAATTGTATTATAAACAAAAAGATATGTATTTCAATAGAAAGTGTTATTTTTACAATAAGTAATTTATTTATTTTTTCAGGGATAGTAGGGGATTGTTTATTTGCTCTATTAGTTCTTTGAAAAATTACTATTTAAATATAGATTGACAAATATAATTAAATAATTATAACCCTAGTAGGGATTTTTTATGATCTTTTACAGATTATTGATATATAAACAACTAATTGAGGGGGATTTATGAACTCTATAGCGGAAGGTAGTGAGAAGTTTAGTTTTGGAGATTTGATATACTGGGGTAGCATATCCTTTAGCATTTCTTTTGTGGCTAGTTTGAATTATTTCTGGATGTTTCTTTTTGAGATGACACGGCAAGACAACCTCTATATTGATGTAGGGCGTTTATATGTGGGAATACTTATTGTGTCACTAGGGATAAGGATGGTTGATAAGTCAATAGTAGGAAAGTTTATTATATTTGTACTAATTGCTTCTCCTGTTTCTTTACTTCTGAAGTTTGTACTGGATGTAAACTATTTGGAATATGCTTTCAGTTTTTTAGCTCTTTTCCCTCTGGTACTGTTATTAATAGGGATTCTTTACAAGAGGATTTTTTACTCAATTAACCTGATGTTTATTGTTTTTTTTCTATCTAGTTTGGTTGTTTTTTCTTTGTTTCCTAATACCTATAAATTAGTGGGTGTATATTTTTTCATAAATATCTACCTGATAATGACTTTGAATTTATTTTATCTCAGAGGAGTCAGAGAAAAAAACAAAAACGCAGAAAGCGCTTTCTCCAATATAATGAAAACTATGTTTTGGCCTATTTATAAATTTAAGTCCTAGGGAGAATATATGGACTACATAGAAATAGTTGAAATGTTCGTTGTGATATTAACTGGAGGATTCATTTCTAGATTTAAGCAGGAAGGATATGTTATCTTAAGTACAGTTATCTTATGTGTAACTCTCTATCTATTGTACTTTCCTGTTGCACTACTTTATCTTATAGGCTATTTGATGCAAGGAGCGTATCCTATCTATCTTGTAGAAAAGAAAGTGAAATCTCCTTAATGTTTATATATTATTAATCTCTTCGACTCCTGGGTTTCCAGGAGTTTTTTTTTTAATTTAAAAAACTTTTTTGTTTCGTTTTTGATATAGTTTTTTCTATTGAAAAAGAGCTTTGAAAGGTTATAATACTCTCAGTATATAGAATTTAGTTTTAGATGATTTAATGGGATTTATATGAAAGAAAATAAACAAGAATTGCAAGAATTTTCAAATTTTGTTATTTTTCAAACTGAAACTTGAAAGGTAAATATTGATGTGTTTTTTCAAAATGAAACTCTTTGGCTTACTCAGAAGAAGATAGCTGAACTTTTTGAGACAACACCTCAAAATATAACATTACATCTAAAAAATATATTTGAATCTTGAGAGTTAACTGAAAAATCAACTTGTAAGGATTTCTTACAAGTTCAAAAAGAATGAAATAGAGAAGTTGAAAGGAGTTATAAATATTATAATCTCAAAGCTATAACTTCTGTTTGATATCGTGTAAATTCTCATAGAGCTACTGAATTTCGTAAATGGGCAAATGAAGTCTTGCATGAATATATTATCAAATGATTTGTAATGGATGATGAGAGATTGAAACAAATCAAACATTTCTGAAAAGATTATTTTGATGAGATGCTTGAAAGAATTCGTGAGATTCGTTTGAGTGAAAGAAGATTTTATCAGAAAATTACAGATATATATGCCTTATCTGCAGATTATGATTCAAAGGATGAAATTACAAAACATTTTTTTGCTACTGTTCAAAATAAATTACATTGGGCTATTACTTGAAAAACTGCAGCAGAAATTATTTATACAGAGGCAGATGCAGAAAAAATACATATGGGATTGAAAACTTGGAAAAACTCTCCAAGCGGGAAAATTTTGAAACCTGATGTAATTATTGCAAAAAATTATTTGAATGAAAAACATATAGCTAAACTTAATAGAATAATTACCTCTTATCTTGATTTAGCAGAAAGTAGAGCAGAAAATGAAGTAGTGATGAATATGAAAGACTGGGATAAGTATTTAGTTCAGTTTTTAGAATTAACAAATAAACCTATATTGAAAGATATGGGTAGTGTTTCTATGTTGGAGGCGAAACTAAAAGCTGAAAGTGAATATGAAAAATTTCGTATAACTCAAGATCAAAACTATATTTCAGATTTTGATATAGAGGTGAAGAAGATGTTAGGCGGGGAGTAGGATAAAAAATTAAATTTTAATTTCAAATTATATACAATATTCAGTATAATTCATATATATCCAATATAAGTGCTAGATGAATTTTATTAAAAATCTTAAATTTCCATCTCAATCTCATCTGTTTTCAAATCATAGCATACCACATTCAAACAAATATTTTCTTTTTCATAGAAGAAAGGTTCTAGATTTGTAGTGAAATTTTCATTCTTAGGATATATTAGAAATAGCTTATTTGATTCATATTTTTTCGCATAGGCAAATAACTGATACATATCAGCCCATCATGCTAGATTATGGAATAAAGAATATAATATAAGATTATGAATTGAAGATAAGATATTTTGAGAAAAATTTAAGAAAAAACATAGTAAAACAAATAATAAAATAGAAGTAATACCAAATTATTATAATACAGCCTTGATAATAAATTTCTTATTAAAATACATTAACAAAAATTTTAGTTGGTTAGATAATTTAGAAAAATTATTTGAAGAGTTCCCAGATATACCAAAAGAGAAAATGGGTTTTGATAAAAATTGGAAAGATAATTTTAAGTAAGAAAAAATCCACCTATCGGAAATTTCTTTCCTCGTGGATATTGGTGAACAATATATTGCTTATAATTATTAGAAAGTCAAGAAAAAGAAGAGGAAATGATATATAATGATACTCTATGGTATAAATAAAATCTTTGAAATCCTTATAATATACATTATAAAGTTAATAATATGGATTGTGAAATAAGTATTGACAAGAAACATAAAAAATACTTTTTTTGAAAAAACTCAAGCAAATATCTATTCTAAGTTTGTAAATGAACTTATAGAAGAATATCCTACTAATTTTGAAATATATAAGATTAATAATAAAAAATTAAAATGTCCCAAGTGTGGATGATGAAATATAACTGTGAGAAAATGAGCTTATGGGGTTTTCTGGTGATGTTCTAATTATCCATTATGTGATTATGCTAGGAATATATTGTTTTCTTTAAAGAGATTTAGAAAGAGAGTAGCGACTTGAAACAAGGTGACTTATGATAAAATTCTTACTGATATTCAATTGAATGAAATAGTGTGTAATATACCTACTGATACACAGGAGTTAGAAGATGTTCTGAAAGATAAGATCAAAGTAGAGAGACATTGATATGGAATTATAAAGTTGATTAAGAAAGAGTAAATAATTTATATAAAATTTTAGGATAGATTTTCTGCTTCTTACCTTGCTTTTCAAAGAGTAAATTTATTTATTTGACAAATATAACATTTGGGATATACTTATAATTAAGTTTATCTAAAAAATAAAAATAAATGTCATGATGAAAGTTTATAGCTAACAAAAACAGATTATTGTCTGATGTTATAAAAAAAATTCTACCGACTACAGATAGAATAGATTTTTTGGTGGGTTTTTTCTATTTTTCAGGCTTTGAAAAGATTTATAAAGAAGTAGAAAAAAAACAACTGAGAGTATTGGTTGGAATGGATATAGAATTAGATATGAAACACAAGGTAAAAGAAATTTTGAAAATAAATAGAGATGAAAATGATGTGACTAGAGATAATTTTATATGACAATTAAAAGAAGCTTTTAATAAATCAGACTTATTTGATAATAAAGATAGTAAAAACTCTATAGAAATATTTATAGAAAAAATAGTAGATTGAAGTTTAGAAATAAGAAAAACTATAGAGCCTAATCATTCCAAACTATACTTGTTTCATGAAAAAGAAGAAACAAACCATAATGGAGATAGACCAGGAGTTTTGATAAGTGGTTCTAGTAATTTTAGCCATTCAGGATTGTCAGGTAGACATGAACTTAATGTAAGATTTGATGATAAAAATACGTTCACAGAAGGGAAGGAAATATTTGATTATATTTGGGAAGAAAAGTCTATACCTATAACCGATGGGGGAGAAGAAGATAAAGTAGTAAAAATGCTAAAAGAAGAAACTTGGCTAAAGGTTCCTACGCCATATTATTGTTATATTAGATTATTGGTAGAATATTTTTGACTTGAAGATAACAGTAAAATAAAAACTCCAAAAAACATAACAAAAGGAGCTTTTATGGACTTAGAATACCAAATAGATGCTATCAGAGAATGATTAGCAAAAATTAAAAGACATAATGGAGTAATAGTAGCAGATGTTGTATGATTATGAAAAAGTGTTATAGGTTCTGCTCTTATTAGAAATCTAGATGAAAAAGCTATAATAATAGCTCCACCGCATTTGAAGGATCAATGGGAACATGATTATAAAGAACAGTTTAACTTTAGTGCAAAAGTATTTTCTTCAGGAAAAATCAAAGAAGCTTTAGACTATGATAATAGGATAATACACAAAGCTGGAATAGTACTTATAGATGAGGCACATAAATATAAAAATTCTGATACAAATGATTATGGTTATTTGTATCAATTATGCCAGTGAAAAAAAGTAATACTATTAACTGCAACCCCATTTAATAATGCTCCAGATGACATATTTAATTTGGTGAAATTCTTTCAAATTCCAAAAAAATCTACTTTGATGTCAGGGGCAAAGCTTATTTATGAATTCAAAAGTTTGCAAAAAAAATATAAAATATTGAGAGATAAACAAAGAAAAAATGACCTAACTCCAGAAGCTGTAGAAGAAAAAATTAAAGATATTGCTGATAGGATAAGAAATCTTATAGAACCTGTTCTTATTAGGAGATCCAGAATAGATTTAGAAAAAATAACTAAATATAAAGAAGATATAGATAATCAAGGAATAGAATTCTCAGATGTGAATCCACCTAAAACTATCAATTATGATTTAAGGTGATTGAAAAAATTGTATGTAGAAACCTTGAATGATCTAACTCCAAATGGAGAAGTAGACACATACCCATTCAAATGAGTTAGATATAAACCAGTAACTTATATTAAGAAGGAACATGAAGAACTGTACAAAGAAAAAATAGAAAATGTTTTTTGATATTCTAGAGGGCTGGTATCTTGAAGACAAGTTATTATGGTAAAACTTATGAAAAGATTATTAGTATCTAGATTTGAAAGCTCTATAGCTGCATTCAAGATTAGTATAGACAACTTTTTAAATTCAGCTCAAAACATAAAAGAATGGACCAAAAAACATGGCGCAGTCCCAGTTGTTAAGAAGACTCTTTTGCCTACTGAAGAGGATTTGAAACAAATTAGTTCTGAAGATTTAGATGAGGAATTAGAAGAAAATAAAGTACCAATAGATAATATAGATAAGTATTTATCAAAACACAAATGATTTGCTATTAAGTTAGATCATTTAGAGTCTAATTTTCTAGGAGAACTAGATGAAGATATATCTTTTCTGCAAGGGCTAAAAGATAAATGGGACAATGTAATAGAAACACCTAAAGTAGATGAGTTTAAAGATAGATTAAAAGAGAGATTAAAGGAAAATCCTAGCAGAAAAATAGTTGTATTCTCTCAATATAGAGATACTATAAAACATTTGGAAGATAATTTGAAAGATGATTTTAGAGTACTTAGTGTTACAGGTTCCAATAGAACTGGAGAATTGAAAAAAAAGATAAAATTAAATTTCGATGCTTGAGTAGAAGAAGAATATCAAGAAGATGATTATGATATACTTTTGGCTACAGATGCAATATCTGAGTGATATAATCTTCATAGAGCATGAATAATATTCAACTATGATATCCCATACAATCCTACTAGAGTAATACAAAGAATATGAAGAATCAATCGTATTAACAAGAAAGTTTTTGATGAATTATTTATATACAATTATTTTCCATCTTTGGTATGAGAGGATATTATAAGAATCAAGGAGATTTCTACACTAAAAATCGCTATGATAAAAGCTATTCTTTGAGATGATACACAAGTACTTACATGAGATGAACCATTAGAATCTTTTTATAAAAACCTTATAGAAAAAGATAATGAATATCAAGAAACAGAAAATTGGGATACTAAGTATATAAATATTATTAAAGAATTAAAAGATAATAATCCAGAAATTTTAGAAAATGCTCAGCAGGTTTCATATAGGTCTAGAGTAAGAAGAAGTGTTACTAAAGGTAAAAAATGAGTATTAACTTTTGCAAAGAAATGAAATAGTAATATTTTCAAGATGTATGATTATGAAAAAAATCAAATAAAAGACATTTTGATAGCGGAAGCATTTCAATTATTTGAAGCAGAAAAATCAGAAGAACCACAAAAAGTTTCAGATAAATTCTATGCTTCTTACAAACTGATAGAAAGAGAGTTGTGGAAAAATATAACAAATATGGAATTAGATAAATGAGAAATCAAAGCTTTAGATAAAGCTAGACGATTACAAGAAGAATTAGAAGACCCATATTTTGATAAAATAGAAGAAGTTATAAATTTATGAAGTCTACCAAATAGATATATGAGAATGCTTAGAGCTATCAAAAAAGAAAATAAATGAGAGAAAATAAAAGAATTAAAAGATAGTATGGGTGAATCAAAATTGGAGCAAATATTAAGAGATTCAAAAGATTTTGATAACTTAAAAGAAGTATTGATTTTATCAGAAGAATTCTAAAAAAGATTTAAATTAAACCAAAAATAAAAATGAATAGACAAAGTAAATTTAAGTTTCAAGATTCCTATAATCGTGATTTTTTTTTAAGTTTTATAAAAACAAAATTATTTCCAGATAATTTGGATACAGAAATGAAATGAGAGAATATAGAACATAATTATAAGCGGGGTAAAGACAATAAATGTGTGCTAAGTATCTGTGAAAGTATTGTATAATAAAAGGAAATCTGTATTAATATGGTTTTTAGAAGTTAATCAACTAATTATGCCAAAAAAGATGTTCTA
>Ga0075112_1000715_pt1 | contig 13237 bp, 10 predicted proteins | sample AntAceMetag02UKF_FD_69783 | JGI IMG/M metagenome (GOLD analysis project Ga0075112, IMG submission 69783) | Saline lake microbial communities from Ace Lake, Antarctica - Antarctic Ace Lake Metagenome 02UKF | ecosystem: Environmental > Aquatic > Non-marine Saline and Alkaline > Saline | place... | reverse complement strand
AAACGCTAATTGCAGCTTTTAGGTGACGCCTAAAAGCAGCAATTAGCTTTTAAGCAATTAGCTGTTAGCTTAATGATGTAAACGAGTTGTATCAGTTTTTCCTGTATCGTAACTTTCATTTTTTGATGCTGATCTGTTTCTCTGTAAACGGCTTATATTTTAGGGCTAAGAGCTAACAGCTAAGCGCTAATTGCAGCTTTTAGGTGACAAATAAGAGCGTATGGTGTAAATTAAGGTCATCTATTAAACTTAGGAATTCACCGGAAAATAGAGGAGATACCGTTTCATGAATGTCCAAGAAGCGATTATGGCATTTGCCCAGAGTGAAAAAATTAAGTCCGGCCTTATTTGGGCATCTAATGGAATTGAGTTGCTGGAAGGCCTTGCAATGACAGAAAAACCGGGCGCGGAAAGCGTTGTAAGAGGGCTGATCAATATGGTTTTCCATGAGGTGAGCATCTCAAAAAATGTAGCCCAAGATGAAATTTGGGAGGAGATTGAAAAAAATCTTGACCAGGCCCTGGTTATGATCAACTCCGGGGTCGCTTCCGGATCGCTGGTTCATCTGACGCAGGCCTTGAGTAAAGTGACCAGTATCGGCCATCGATCTATGACATTTCTGAAAGATGAGGGGCTCCTTTAAAGGATGGTAATTGAATGGATCAGAATGCATTAAAAGACCTGCTTACCCGTCTCCAGCGAGGTGAGGAAACCGTTGAAAATACCCTGGACAGACTGAAGGACCTGCCGTTTGAAGACGTGGGTTTCGCCTGCATTGATCATCACAGGCCCCTTAGAAAAGGTCTTTCAGAAGTCATATTCGGCGAAGGCAAGGAGCCTGAACATATTCTGGTTATCATGGAAAAGATGCTGAACCAGGGCGATAATATCCTTGTTACACGACTCACGTCTGAAAAGGCGGAAATAGTTCGGGGTCGATTTCCTGACAGCACCTACCACAAAAGATCAAGAATACTTACCCTGATTCGGCATCCCATCGAGATTTTGGGAAAAGGAACCATCCTGGTTATGAGCGCCGGGACATCGGATATTCCCGTGGCGGAAGAGGCCCTCGAGACGGCAAAATTCATGGGCAATGAGGTGGACGCGGTTTTTGATGTGGGGGTATCCGGCATCCACAGGTTGTTCAGCCACAGGGAAAGGATCGTGAACGCTTCCGTTATCATCGTGGTTGCGGGCATGGAAGGCGCCCTTCCGAGTGTGGTGGGAGGAATGGTGGATAAGCCTGTCATTGCTGTGCCCACCAGCATTGGGTACGGAGCGAGTTTTGGCGGTATTGCCGCTCTGCTCGGTATGCTCAATTCCTGTTCCTCCGGAGTTACGGTGGTCAACATAGATAACGGTTTCGGCGCGGGTTATGCTGCAGGCGTCATAAACCGAGGGTTCCATCCATAAATGGCCCTTTTCCACAATCTCGGCGTCAAACTGCGGGTTTCCTTGTGCGACGTACTATCGTACGTCTCCGCACAAACCCTTGTTTTCCCCCGCATAAAGCGCGGGATCCGAGACTTGAGCTTGCGAAAAATTGCTCATTTCTGAATTGGAAACCCGCAGTGCCCAATGTACGATTAATGGATGGGCACTGGTTTACACTTTATGGTTTTTGCTGTTTGGCAGAGAAATTTGAAACTTGAAATCGGAAATTAAAAAAAACACATTAATTCTGATTATTTATCCAATTTCAAATTTCCAGTTTCAGCATCCGGTTTCCAGTTTCGACGTGGACCTTCAGTCGGAAAATATACCCCATTTCCGAAAAAAGTGTAAACTTATGGATGAAGGATGCTGAATTTTCGTCGGATTTCAGAGGCCATCCTTTTCAACGTGACGGCCTTTTTTTTCATGGGGTCGCTCCAGCAGGGAAAGAGCGTGTTGTTATGGAAAAGAGGTTCTTTTTCAAGGTCGTATTCTGAGCAGGCTATTGCTTTTTCCCACAGTGCCGTAAGGGGGATGGGGGAATATTCCGAAGGATAGGGCGCGGCTCCTGCGCTACCCACCAGGGTGATTGTTTCCTTAACGGATTCAATGGACTGGCCGGGAAGTCCGATGAGGATATAAGCCCCGATCTGCTGACTGCTGAAACCGGCAGCCAGGAGGTTCTGTACCGCTCTTTCGAAATCTCCCTCTTTCATTTTGTGGTCGAGGTCCCGATGGAATGCCATATCCAGGGCCTCCACTCCCAATCGAATGGTTCGAAACCCTGTCTGGTACATGAGCCTTGAAATTTCGGGGGTAATATCTTTTACGTGCATGGCATTGGGTGTGTGGAACCGCAAGTCCAGGTCGAAACCTGCCAGTTTTTCCAGAAGTACCCCCAGATGGGTGTGTGACGCCACCAGGAGGGCGTCATCATAAAACGCGAAATCACGGATGCCAAAAGCCTTGTGCCAATAGAGGATTTCATCCAGTACTTCATCTGGATCTTTCTGTGAAAACTGTGGGTTCAGATAGCGGCTGGCGCAATATTTACAATCGTACGGGCACCCTTTGGATGCCATAATGCACATATAGTCAATTTTTGTCAGGAGATCAAATGCGGGGCGCAATGGTGTTCCCGGATTCGGGCTGTCTACGGGAGCCGGTATTCCGTATCCATCCAGGACTTTCAAAATGGTGGCCATGCCATCACCGGAGATAACTCTGTCGGCCCCGGAGCAATCTATTGCATGTTGGTGGCAAAGGGTTGCGTAGACTCCACCAAGGATGACCGGGACATGGGGATAAACTTCCTTTGCTATGCGAATCGCATCCCTTACGCCTGGGTACCAGTAAGTCATAAGGGATGTGATCAGAATGGCTGAAGGTTCCCCACACTGCCTGAGTTCCTTCTCAAACAGGGATGGAGAAATCCCATATCGACTGTATGGTCTGGGAATACTCTGTAGCGGCTCCGGTTTAGGGATCGTCTCTTTCCAGAATTTTCCGGTGCCGTATGAATCTCTCCTTGGACGTTTCAAGGTTGGCCCGGCTTCCATCCCGGGGAGGTGTACATCAAGGCAGTCAATGAACTGAACACGATAATCAGATTGCCTCAGATAAGCGGCAAGCTGAAGCAGACCCAGCGGTTTGGACCACAGGTCAAAAGCTGCAAAGTCATAAATCCAAGGATTGATAAGGATGAGCGAAGGTTTCATAAGGTTTCTGTCTGAGATCCTGTTCGTTGTAGGTTTTGAAATCGTAGCTTTGGGACGCAGATTTCCGCAGATACGCGCAGATAGTTGAAATAGAAGCTCCCCGATGATCTGCGTTCATCAGCGTCCAAATTCTTCCTAAATCGTATGAAGGAGCTTTTACGATGAGAGCTGTGGTGCAGAGGGTAAAAGAGTCGAGAGTGGAAGTCAAGGGGACCATCGTTGGTTCGATAGGCCCGGGATTGTTGATCTTCCTTGGCATAGGGGTTGAGGACGTTAAAAAAGATGGTGAGTACCTGGCTGAGAAGATAGCCAATCTGAGGATTTTTCCGGATGAGGCGGAATTTATGAACCTTTCCCTGCTCGATACCGGAGGAAGTGCTCTCGTCGTGTCTCAATTTACCCTGTGGGGTGACTGCAGGAAGGGGAGAAGGCCGTCGTTTATAAAGGCTGCCAGACCGGAAATGGCAAAGGATCTTTATGAGCGTTTTGTTGGATGCCTGAAAAAGAAAGGTATTCCTGTTGCAACCGGGCGTTTTCAAGAAATGATGGATGTACATCTGGTTAATGACGGACCCGTTACATTATTATTAGACAGTGCTAAAGGATTTTAGGCTTTCAATCCAGCGCCAGTTCTTTTTCAAGCTCCCCTATTCTTTTTTCAATTTGGTCCTGCTCTTTCTTGCTTATCATTCCCTTTTGCAGGCGAAGTCTCAAGGCTAACAGTTCCATGGATGACCGGTGTTCTCCACAGTTTATCGTCATTTCCAGCTCCTCTTTTTCCCCTATCCCTCCTGTTTCCTGAACGCTTCTGGATTAGAAATCCGCAGTGTCCACAATTATATTAATGGATGGGCACTAACTAATCCAGGGGCAGAGTTGTATTGGGGTCCAATCTGACGTTTCTAACCACATCAACTGGTTTACCGTTTTCTTTCAGCAACTTCAGGAATATGCCGGATGGTTCCGGGTTCAGCTGCAAAATAACGCTGAACAATTCATCCACAGCATTTACCGGATAGGGGATTCCTCTTTCGTTTACATCCTTGATGTGGCGGTGAGAAAGAGCGGAAAGCCATATTTCAAGGGAAAAATCCTCGGCAACCTTTTTAAGACCCTTCAATTGATCGGCCCCTGTATTTTCAAAATCAAGGCCATCTACAATGAGCGTCTCCGGAGTGAATTCAAGTCGATCAGCCAGGTTGGTCAGGTTGGCTCGCAGCCGTTCCAAATCAAAGCTGCTGTTCAAATACGCAAGAATCATCCGGTTTCGGTCAATGAGCATCTGATATTCATCTTTGTTGGGTATATCAAGTGCTTTTAGAATGTCGTGGTATATGACGTTATAATAGGATGTTACCTTTTCAGGCCCCTCTTCAAGGGACACATGAACCAGCTTCCCCGAACGAAAGATCCTGTCCAGGGCAATATGGATCAGGCATGCCGTTTTTCCAACGCCGGCCCTTGCGATCAAGACGCCGAGATTTCCTCGTCCTAATCCTTCAGGGGAAGATTTCGCCATAATTTTCAACGGACTTACTGAAGCAAAATTGCTCATTGCCTCTTTTCTCCTTTTTCTTTTTTTCTCAGGTTCGATTTCAACTCCTCCGCCAAAGATTCAGGGACCTTTGCGTATTTTGCAAACTCCATGGTGAATTCCGCCTTGCCCTGGGTCAAAGATCGAAGAGTGGTGGCATAGCCAAACATTTCGGACAAAGGAACCTCTGCTTCAATGATGCTGAAATTGCCATTTTCCACAGCACTTGTAATCATACCCCTTCTCTGATTAATAGATCCCATGATGTTTCCCTGAAATTCCGAAGGTCCTTCCGCGGAAACCTTCATGACCGGTTCAAGAAGAACCGGCTTTGCTTTCATATAGGCTTGTTTGAAGGCCCCTCTGGCAGCCTGACTAAAGGCCATCTCCGAGGAGTCGACGCTGTGGGATTTCCCATCATTCACCGTTATTTTCATCCCTAAAACCGGATATTCCAGTACGAGCCCTTTTTCAAGACAGGACTGAAACCCTTTGTCAACGGATGAAATGTACTCTGTGGGTATGGACCCTCCCTTGACTTCATTGACAAACTCGTAGTCGTCATTTTCGGAAGGTTCCATGAAGCCTGCTACCCGACCGAACTGGCCGGATCCACCGGTCTGTTTCTTGTGGATATAATCAAAAGAGGCCTTCCGGGTAATGGCTTCCCTGTAGGCGACCTGGGGGATGCCCGTTGTCACCTGCGCGTTAAATTCCCTCTTCATCCTCTCCACATACACATCCAGATGAAGTTCTCCCATCCCTGAAATGATGGTTTCTCCGGATTCATGGTCTACATAGGTCTTGAACGTAGGATCTTCTTTCGTAAAACGGTTCAGGGCCTTGGACATATTGTTTTGCGATTTGTTGTCTTCAGGAAGGATGGATATGGAAATAACCGGCTCTGGGACGAACATGGAAGACATGGAATAGTTCACGTTTCCATTGGTGAAGGTATCTCCGGAATAGCAGTCCACCCCAAACAAAGCAATGATATCTCCCGCCCTTGCGGAGGTAAGATCTTCCATTTGATCCGCGTGCATCCTCACCAGGCGGCCTACTTTGATTTTTTTGCCCGTTCTGGTGATGATTAGATCGTCCCCTTTTTTTATGGCACCCTGATACAACCGAATATAGGTGAGCTGGCCATACGGCGTTACTTCCAGTTTAAAACCATGGGCAACAACCGGCGCATCGGGATCAGGCTTCAGGAGGACCTCTGTCTCGTTGTTATCGAGGTCGAGGGCCTTGTTCTGGACATTGTTTGGAGAAGGCAGATATTGAATAATTCCGTCCAGTGCTGACTGCACTCCGACGTTTTTATAGGCTGAGCCCATGAAGACAGGGGTCAGCTCCCTCGACAGGGTCCCTTTTCTGACCGCTTCGTGGATCATTTCCTCTTCCACGTTTTCCTCAAAAATGGCTTCCATCAGCTCATCCGAGAACATAGACACGGCGTCTAGCATTTCTTCCCTGCGTGTCTGGGCTTCTTCGACCATGTTTTCAGGGATTTCGGCTGTCCTGAGCACTTCACCATTCGCCCCTTCAAAATAGATGGCCTTCATGGTAACCAGGTCTACAATCCCTTGGAATTTCGATTCAAGACCGATAGGAATCTGCATCAACACAGGGTTGTGCCCCAATTTTTCATGTAACTGGTTCGCCACCCGGTAGGGATCGGCCCCGGACCGGTCGCATTTGTTGATAAAAGCGATACGAGGCACCTTATACCGATTCATCTGTCTGTCGACCGTAATGGACTGGGATTGCACCCCTCCAACGGAGCAAAGGATGAGAATGGCCCCATCCATTACGCTCAAGGCTCTCTCTACCTCAATGGTGAAATCCACATGTCCGGGTGTATCGATTACATTGATCTGATGGCCTTTCCATTCACAATGGGTCGCGGCGGAGGCGATGGTTATGCCTCTTTCCTTTTCCAGTTCCATGGAGTCCATGGTAGCCCCAACACCATCTTTCCCTTTTACCTCGTGAATGGCATGGATTCGATTGGTGTAGAATAGGATCCTTTCGGTAAGTGTTGTCTTACCGGAATCAATGTGGGCACTGATGCCGATATTCCTCAATTTGTCAATTTCGTGCACGGTTTGAAAAACCTCGTCGTAATACAGTTATCAGATGTCAGGCGTTTGTTTACAGGAAACAGGAAAACTAATTGCCAATGGTTAATTGTCAACTCATTAACCAATAAAAAAGAGGATCTGATCACACAGATCCTCCTTTATAATAATTCAGACTGAATAAAAAATCAATCTTTCATTAGAAAGGGTAGGCCTCCAGGTCGATAATCCTGTCCGCAATCTCCCTTTTCAACGTGATATTATCAATGGGTTGATAACGAGCCAATTTTTTGACTCCTGCCAGCTGGGTTCGAAGCATGTCCCCTTCTTCCACATAGGCCACTGCTTGTTTCGCCCACATTTCAATCTGAGGAATCATATCGTCAATATAGCATTTGACTGCAGCTATCTGGTATTTTGCCTTTTCTTCCCCCTGTTTTTCTATCATTTTAAGGGTCCTTAAAAGGCCACTTTCCATGGCAAAAACTTCAATAATAATGTCCGCAACTTTTCCAAGGACTTCCTGTTCTTTTGTAAGGCCCGGCCCAAATTTTTGAGCGGCTACCCCTGCCACCATCAAAGCGATTTTCTTGCTCATTTTGACCATATGTTCCTGCTGGGCAAGAGGGGTATCGGGGAGTTGAACCGCCAGAGGCGAATAGCCCATGAGAAATTCTCCGATTGCCTGGGCTGCGGGAAGCAGGTTAAGCCTTCCTTTCATCGCCCTTCCAAGCATGGTTCCGGGAATCAGCATCCGGTTGATTTCGTTCGTCCCTTCCCATATTCTATTGATTCTGGAATCCCTGTAATATCTCTCAGCAGGGTATTCGGCGCAAAAGCCATATCCACCCAGGATCTGGACGTACTCATCTACACAATAGTCCAGGATTTCAGAACCATATACCTTGGAGATAGAACATTCCGCGGCATACTCTTCTATGGCCTTGGCATTTTCAGCGCCGCTCTTTTTGGCTTCCGCATCCAATGTTCCCAATTTATTGTCGAACATGCCCGCCAGTCGATACATGACACTGTCGCTCATGTACGTTTTGACGGCCATATTGGCCAGTTTGGTCTTGATCATTCCGAAAGAGCTGATGGGCACCTTGAACTGAATTCGGCCGTTTGCGTATTTTACCGACTCTGTTACGCATCCTTTACAACCGCCTACTGCGCCCGCACCCAGTTTCCATCGACCGATATTGAGAATATTGAAGGCTATTTTATGCCCTTTACCGATCTCAAACAGGACATTTTCCACCGGGACCTGGGCATCTTCCAGGATGACGGGACAGGTGGATGATCCGTGCGCCCCCATTTTCTTTTCTTCTTTGCCTGTAGAAACACCCGGAAAATCCTTTTCAACGATAAAACCGGTAAAGTCTTCACCGTTCACTTTGGCGTAGACAATAAAGCTGCTGGCCCAGCCTGCGTTGGTGATAAACATCTTCTCTCCGTTCAGGATATAGTGCTTTCCGTCTTCGGAGAGAACGGCCTTTGTTTTAGCATTCATGGCATCCGAACCCGCTCCTGGTTCGGTCAGGCAGTATGCGCCGCACCATTCACCGGATGCCAGTTTGGGGAGATATTTCTTTTTTTGCTCTTCTGTCCCAAAATAAACAATGGGAAGGCTGCCGATGCCCGTGTGGGCGCCGTAAACCACGGCAAACGACCCGGCCGTTCCGAGGGCCTCTGTCACGATGGTCGTGCTCACCTTGTCCAGCCCCATGCCGTCGTATTCTTCAGGGACATCGGTTCCAAGGAGTCCCAGTTCTCCGGCTTTTCCAAGCAGGGACATGACAAGCTCCTGGTTCTTTTCTTCAAGAGCGTCCACATTGGGGTATATCTCTTTTGTTACGAAATCCCTTGCCGTATCAAAGATCATTTTATGCTCATCCGTGAAGTCCTCAGGAGTAAAAACATCCTCAGGGTCCGCATCGGTAATGAGAAATTCTCCCCCTACAAAAACCTTTTCTTCCGCCATTATTTTCTCCTTATTTAATAGTCTTCAATCTCAAATATTCCTGCAGCGCCCATTCCAAAACCAATACACATGGAAACCAGCCCCCATTGGAGTTTTCTTTCCTGCATTTCATAAATCAGCTGTGTCGTCAGTTTTGCCCCCGTACAACCGAGGGGGTGGCCTAAAGCGACGGCGCCTCCGTTCACATTGGTGATATCCGGATTTATTCCCAGTTCATTCATGCAATAGATAGCCTGGGCTGCAAAGGCTTCATTCAGTTCAATGAGATCCATCTGATCAAGATTCATTCCGGATAATTTGAGAACCCTCGGAATGGCTACGGCGGGTCCTACCCCCATCACTTCGGGTTCGCATCCTTCTACCGCGTGAAACCTGAAAGTGGCCATGGGCTTCAGACCCAGCTCCTTGGCTTTTTCCTTGGACATGAGCACAACCCCGGCTGCGGCATCACTGGTCTGGGATGAATTCCCAGCCGTTACGCTTCCTGTGGGTTTAAAGGCGGGACGTATTTTGGCGAGACCCTCTTTTGTGGTACCCGGGCGCATACCCTCATCCGTATCAAAAATGAACTCTTCCTGTTTAAAATGACCGTTGGGCAGCTGTTTCTGTTTTTTTACCGTTAACGGTACAATCTGGCTCTTGAACCGGCCGGCTTTGATGGCCGCTTCAGCCTTCTGCTGGCTGAGGGCGGCGAATTCGTCCTGTTCGTGCCGCGAAATATTATATCGTTCTGCAACATTTTCAGCGGTCAGTCCCATTCCGGTAAAAGCGCCCGGTCTCGTGTCCACTAATGCGGGGTTGGGATACATCATGCTCCCGCCCATGGGAATCTGACTCATGCTTTCTACACCAGCGGAAACAACCACATCGGCAAAACCACACATGATTTTTTCAGCGCCAATGGCAATGGCCTGGAGCCCCGACGAGCAGAATCTGTTTACCGTCATACCAGGTATCCGGTCCGGCCATCCCATGGACATGACTAGAACACGACCAAGGTTTAAGCCCTGAACGGATTCGGGGAATGTACACCCGACGATCACGTCGTCAATCAGGGCCGGGTCCAGATTTCCGGCCCGCTTCATCAAGTCCCCTAACACGGCACACCCCATTTGTTCGGGTCTTGTATCTTTCAATATTCCGCGGGGGGCCTTTCCAACTGCCGTCCTGCAGGCTGCAACAATTACGGCTTCTTTCATAATATTTTCCTCCCTCCAGATTTATTCAGTGGGTTGAGAAATTGTTCGGTCAGACTGCCGGCTGCTTCAAATCCGCAGCAATGCAGTGTGACTCGGAAAAATTCTTAGTTCCTGAGCGGCTTACCTTTGGTCAGCATGTGCTGAATTCTGGCCTGTGTTTTCGGATCGCCCGCCAGGCTCAAAAATGCCTCCCTCTCCAGGTCAAGAAGGTATTGCTCACTCACCTTGGTATCAGGGAGAACGTTCCCTCCACAGAGGATGTATCCTGCTTTTGTTGCCACGGTTACATCATGGTCAGTGATGAAGTTCTGTTCATGCATGGTCCAGAGGGCAAGCTTGATCATGGCGAAAGTACTTTCTCCCGGGACTCGTATGTCATTTCTCGGTCTCGGCGGGGTGTACCCTTCCAAGTTCATGGCCAGGACCGTATTCTTGGCTTCCTGAATCTGATAGTCCCGATTCACGGTCATCTTATCCGTTGGTTTCAGAAAACCCATTTTAACGGCTTCCGGGCCGGAAGTGGAGACCTTGGCCATGGCGATGGTTTCAAAGGCCCTGGCAATAAAAGGCATCATTTCAATTTGTTTCGGGTAAAGGCCGCCTTTCTGAACCTCGAAAATCCGGTCCGTATTTCTCAGGAACATTTCCTTTGTGCCGCCTCCCGCGGGTACGAGGCCTACCCCGGCTTCCACAAGCCCCATGTATGTTTCCGCGGCATACCTGACTCTGTCAGCTGCAAGACAGATTTCACACCCTCCACCGAGAGCCATCCCTGCGGGCGCAGCCACGACGGGTTTGTCTAAATATTTGAGTTTCATCAGGGAATCCTGCAGCATTTTGATCCCCCAGTCCAAGTCGTCCCATTCTTCTTCTTGGGCGGTGAAAAGAACGAGGGGAAGATTTGCCCCCGCGGAAAAATTGGTTCCGTGATTGGCGATAACCAGACCTTCGAAATCCCTGCTTACGATTTCCCCTGACTGTGTCAGCATGCTTACAATGTCATCGCCCAGGGCATTCATCTTGGTATGGAATTCAAGGCAGGCCACACCGTCGCCGATATCGATGAGGGTAGCGCCTGTGTTTTTCGCGACCACTTTGTTCTGCTCCTTAAGGGAAGGCAGCAGAATAATTCCCGGTTTTGAAGGAACTTCTTTGTATTCTTTTGAGGCGGGATCGTAAAAAAAGAGGGCGCCTGCTTCCTTTTTGTAGAAGGACTCGTTCCCGGCAGCTAACATTTCATCCACCCAGGAAGGGATTTCATAGCCGGCTTCTTTCATTTTGGCCACGGATTTTCCAACACCTATGGCATCCCAGGCCTCAAACGGTCCCAGCTTTCTGGCAAAACCCCATTTCAAGGCGTTGTCTATGTTTACGATGTCGTCAGCAATCTCAGGAATTCGGTTGGCAGAGTAGATCAGAGTCTCTGAAAAGGTTCGAAAGGTAAACTGGCCCGCAAGATCTTTCGCGTAGAACAGGGATTTAATTTTTCCCCCGACGCCGGATGCGTTTTTGGCCGCTTCCAACGAGGCGAATTTCACCTTTTCCTGCGGTGTATGTTCCAGGGTATTGGTGTCGATGGAAAGGATAACCCGTTTTCCTGTATCATCCTTGCTTTTTTTGTAAAAGCCCTGCCTGGTTTTCTCACCCAGGATTTTTTTCTCTACCATTTTTGAAATGAAATCCGGGGCCTTAAATATGTCCCGTTTTTCATCATCCGCGGCCCCTTCGTAGACGTTGTCTGCCACGTGAAGAAGCGTATCCAGCCCGACTAGATCCGCCGTCCTGAAGGAGGCGCTCTTTGGGTTTCCCACAATGGGGCCGGTCAGTTTGTCTACTGCCTCCACGGAAAGCCCCAGATCAACCATGGCTTTGATGCCGGCAAACATGCTGAAAGTTCCGATACGGTTGGCGATAAAGTTAGGAGTGTCTTTGGCATACACAATGCCTTTTCCCACAACTCTTTCACAAATGTGGGCCAGAGTCTCAACCACTTCCGGCAAGGTGTCGGGGCCGGGTACAATCTCAAGAAGTTTCATATATCTTGGAGGATTGAAGAAGTGGGTAATCGCGAAATACTTATTGAAATCTTCCGATCGCCCCTGGCACATTTCTTTTGCAGGGATTCCTGATGTGTTTGAAGTAATGATGGTTCCCGGTGTCAGGACGGTTTCGATTTTTTCAAAAACGCTCTGCTTGATATCCAGCCTTTCCACCACAACCTCAACGATCCAGTCAACGTCTTTGAGCTTTTCCAGATCATCCTCAAGGTTGCCGATGCTTATCAGCTTGGCGTTTTCAGGGATATAGAAAGATGCGGGTTTAGATTTCAACGCAATATTGAGGCCGTTAAGGCCAAACTTATTTCTGAATCCTTTGCTTTCTTCTGAAAGTCCCTTTTTCTTGTCATCCTCAGCAAGTGAAGGGGGAACAATATCGAGTAGAATTGTCTCGATCCCCACATTTGCTAACTGGGCGGCGATGGTGGCCCCCATTACACCAGCCCCAATGACGCCGGCCTTTTTTATTTTTCGGTCCATAGACACCTCCTTGAAAAAATCGCGTTAGGTTCATCGTTATTTTCTTCTGCGGACGAAAGAAGACAAAAATATGAATGAATTGTCATTCATTTTTGACATTAATATGGTCGTCATGGGATGTCAAGCATTTTTTGATAGTATTTTCAAGGAAATGATAACTTGACATATGTATTTGAAATTATGGAATAAAGACCCATTAAAAATGGTATTTTTGGCATGGTCCGCAAATTTCCTGTGGGTTTTTAGGCCTCCTTCAAACAAGCTAAAAAATCGTTTACACTTTTTGGCAATAGAATCCTTACGGATTTACTTCAGAACCTTAATTCAGGGAGTTTAGGCGTAAGCCTTTTATTGTGTTTTCCGAAAAAGTGTAATCTGACAAATGAAGAATACCAACTTTAAGCTTGTACTTTTTGGTGCAATTTTGGAGCTGGGTCTTAACGTTGGCCATTAAAGTTGTTGTCGAACGTATTTTTGGATGATCGCATCAAGTGGGCGAAGTTAGAATCAAGCCCCAATTTTGTATGGAAGAGGAGGCATCCTTCATTTAAGCCAAAAAGTAGTTTACACTTTCGTGATTTCGCGTTTTCGCAGAGAAATTGGAAATTAGAAAAAAACACATTAATTCTGATGTGTTATCCAATTTCCAGTTTCGAATTTCCAGTTTCAGCATCCGATTTTCAGATTCGACGTCCGATTTTCAACCAGAAAACATACCCCATTTCCGGGAAAAGTGTAAACTTATGG
>Ga0075112_1000711_pt1 | contig 13282 bp, 9 predicted proteins | sample AntAceMetag02UKF_FD_69783 | JGI IMG/M metagenome (GOLD analysis project Ga0075112, IMG submission 69783) | Saline lake microbial communities from Ace Lake, Antarctica - Antarctic Ace Lake Metagenome 02UKF | ecosystem: Environmental > Aquatic > Non-marine Saline and Alkaline > Saline | place... | reverse complement strand
GGCCCGCAACTTTGTGGTGGTGGATGATCCGGTCCCGGGCGGCCTGGAACCGGTGAACCGTGATCTGGCAAACGCCTCCACCGTGGATGCGGACCAGGGCATCTATAAAGCAGCCGAGGGCTCCTGGTGGTTCAAACAAAGCAACTGGTTCAGTTATGGCGTATCCCGATGGAGTTTTTACCATTGTGAGCTGCGCCATAACGCAGCCCGCTTCTACTCGGAATATCTGCCCGCCGGAAATTACCATCTCTCCTACACAGCCCAGGTCATTGCACCGGGAGAGTTCACGGTTCTGCCGGTGTTTGCGGAAGAGATGTATGATCCGGATGTCTACGGACACGGTGTAATAGATCTTCTGACGGTGGATCAAGCTTCTTGAGACATAAAACAACCATTACGGTCCTTGTCATCGGGTGTCTTCTCATCGCCGGCATCGGTGTTGTTGTTTGGAAAACTTTTGAGGACCTTCAACCCCTGCCCCATTCCCTAAATTTTGAAACCGGCAACATCCGAAAAGTTCAAATCCTGGATCGAGACGGCATCCCCCTGACGGTCACCTATCAGAACCGATGGAACATTCATGACTATGTGCCCCTTCATGAGATTCCGTCCCTTCTGCAGCATGCCGTTGTGGTATCCGAAGACCGGCGCTTTTACCGGCACCACGGTGTGGACTGGCGAGCCCGCGTGATGGCGCTCTTTCAGAACATCCGGTCCTTCCGGACCGTCAGAGGTGCCAGCACCATCACCGAGCAGGTGGTGCGAATGTGGCGCCCGCGACCCCGCAGCCTGTGGTCCCGATGGCTGGAAGGCTTTGAAGCGTACCGCCTTGAAAAAGTGTTTTCGAAAGAGCAAATCCTGGAATGTTACCTTAACCAGATTCCCTATGCGGCCCAACGCCGGGGGGTAGTACAGGCGGCCCGGTATTACTTTGACCGGGACCTGGATACCGTGAGCCATAAGGAGGTCCTGGCCCTGGCGGTCATGGTGCGGGCCCCCGGCCGTCTCGATCCACACAAAACCCCGGACCGCCTTGAGAAACCCATTCTCCGCCTGGCCCGGAAAATGCGCCAGGAGAAATTGATTGATCCAGCCGGTTTTGATCGCATCCAAGGGGTACCGGTTCAAAGCAGAATACCCTCGTTTACGGTCAAGGCCGAGCATTTCGTACACCACCTTTACAGCACAACCCCGCCATCCCGTATGACCCGGTTGCGTCGTTTGCACACCACTCTTGGCGCCCCTCTCCAGCAGAAAATCCAGACCATCCTGGATCAAAGGCTTCGAGATCTGAAAGCCAAAGACGTTCATAACGGCGCTGTACTGGTTGTGAATCATGAAAAGAGCGAGGTCCTGGCCTGGGTCAACGGCGGCGCATCATCGGACGGGGTGACGGAAAGCTGGATCGATGCGGTGACCACACCCCGGCAACCGGGATCCACCCTTAAGCCCTTCCTCTATGCCCTGGCCCTTGAAAAAGGATGGACAGCCGCCACCCTGGTGGACGACCTACCCCTGGCAGCGCCCGTGGGACATGGTCTCCATACCTATCACAACTACAGCCGGACCCATTACGGTCCCCTGCCCTTGCGCCATGCGCTGGGGAACTCCCTGAACATACCTGCCGTACGCACCATCGGGTTTGTTGGGGTAAATAATTTTCTAAGCTGCCTCAGAACCCTTGGCATAAACAGCCTGCATCAACACCCGGATCACTACGGCGAAGGTCTGGCCCTGGGCAACGGCGAAATCACCCTGTTGGAGCTGGTGGGCGCTTATACGGTGTTGGCGAACCGGGGTGTTTACCATCCATTAAAAACCATCATGGACCATACGGACAGGGGGCGCAGGGGGAACCAGGTATTTTCCCCGGAAACCACCTCCCTCATCGGCAGCATTCTGTCGGATCCCGATGCGCGAAGACTTGAATTCGGCCGGGGAAGCCTGCTTCGATTTCCGGTTCAGACCGCCGTCAAAACAGGCACGTCCAGTGACTACCGGGATGCCTGGGCCATGGGGTATAATAATCGATTCACCGTGGGGGTGTGGGTGGGAAACCTGGACCATCAAGCCACCAAAGGCGTTACCGGCGCCACGGGACCCGCTCTCATCCTCAGAAGCGTCTTTGCGGAACTGAACCGCAACCGGCAAACCCGACCCCTTTATCTGAGTCCCCGGCTCACAAAAAGAGATATCTGCCGGAAAACCGGTCTGCCCGATGATGGCGGGTGCGCCACCATCACCGAATGGTTCGCACCCGGAACCGAACCCGAAAGCCGGCCATTCCCTCAACCCGTCCCTAAACGCCCCTATCTTCAACGCCCCTCCCACGGACTGCAGCTGGCCATGGATCCCCGCATACCGGATGACCATGAAGCGTTCCAGTTCCAAATGGCCAACCTGCCTGAAAACGCTATGGTGGACTGGATCGTTGACGGCCGATTGACCGCCACAACCTCCACCCGAAACTACCTGTGGCCCCTTTCTCGGGGGATGCACCGGGTCATGGCAAAGGTATGGACATCCTACGCCACATCCCCCATGGAAACAGCATCGGTGAACTTTATAGTAAAATGAGCTTTCAGAAAATTGATAGTTTCATCCCTTATCAACGCTTTTTCAACTGATCCTCAATCCGTTTAACGACATCTTTCGCAACTTCCCGGATTTCAGTGGCGGTCTTCACGTCCTCCCCCATGTATAGCTTCAGACCGACCACAAGGGGTTCTAGATGTTTTTGGGCCGGAGAATTGACGAGCAGGCCGAGGGCTTCCTTGGCATGTCCTGATGCCGCCAACTTCACAAACAGCTCTATTGCGTCTTCGATTCCTCTTTCATCGAAATCGGCATTCTGGATATAACTCCCGGCGGACTCGAGCGCTTCGCTTCCTTTTCCGAGAGCGCTTGATATGGAGGCCAATGTGTGATGTGCCGATGCGATTTTAGGTTCAAGGGAAACCGCCTGTTGCGACCATTTTTCAGCCTTTGACAACAGGGACAATGCTCCATGTTTATAAAACTGCCACGCAATATTGTTCAGCAAATGAACGTCTTCCGGCTTTCGGCCGATAATCTCTTCAGCTGCTTGAAAAGCGTCATCAAACCTTTCAGGTAACTTTACCAACAAACTAATTAAGTTTAAATGAACCTCAGTTAAATCAGGATGTAATTCAATTGCTTGACGAAACGTTTGTTCAGCTTTTTCGTATCTGTTGAGTATGGCGAGCTTAACGCCTTTGTTGGAAAGAGCCCTTGCCACCAGCTCACGAATTCCCGCATCTTCCACTTCTAAAAAACGCTCAACCAGTTCCTCGTAGACGCCAATGGTCTCTTCGTGACAACTGAGTCCTCCAAGGGCTTTCCCTTTCATAAACATGGCCCATGCCGCCATTCCGCGAAACACCGCATCTTCCTCGTCTATAAAACGCGCAATCACTTCGTCGAGGGCTGCAATTGCTTCTCCATGACGATTGAGTCCCTCAAGAGTTACACCCCTGATAAACATGATCGCTGCCACCGTTTCACGAAGCAACGTATCTTCCACGTCTTTAAAACGTGCAATCACTTCGTCACAGGTTGTAATTGCTTCTTCAAAACTTCCGAGAAGTCTGAGGCTGAAGCCTTTCAAACTAAAGGCCATTGCTACTAATCGTTGAAATGCCAATTTATCTAAATGGCCAAACTTTCGAATAACTTCATCAAACTTTTCAATCGCCTGCTTGTTTTTTCCACTCTCAAGAAGCTTCATCCCTTGTTTATTTGTCTTATTCGCTTCCTTCAGCTTAATTGCATCTATATCGCTGACTTCTTCCTTCAGAACCAGTTCTTGATCAATCTCCATAATGTTTCTCAATGTTTCACTAAGATAGGGAGATTCAAGAAAATGCTTCGGTGCGGAAGAAATGATTTTTTCTATTATCTGCCGGCTCCGGACTTCCTTTATGGTTTCTTCAAAAGCGAGGTAATGGTCTCGACAGACCTCCGGCGAAAGGCTGCATGCCTCCTCGGTTATCAGCCGTGCGGCAGATTCCGGATCATACATACTGACCATGAATTTTACCGTCGCCTTGACCCGGTCGGCGGGCTTACCGCGCCGCCGCATGAGGTAATAGATATTGTACATGCGCTCCGCAACCACGTACCATTTGATCCTTTTCCCACGATCTTCGACCATCACGGCGCCACGGCCCTTAAGTCTACGCAAAAGGGAACTCGTTTTATTGACGTCCAGCCTGGCTGCCTTCGCCACTTCACGGGCCGTTGAGGCATCCCATAACCCCGCCAAAGCCAGATAAACCTTTCTTTCGATTGCCGGCAGGCTGTCCAGATGGCTTTTGAAGTACTCCGTGTGATCGTCAATCAAGTCCACAAGGTCGTCAAGAAGTTTTCGGAATGAACGGTGAGCGCCGAATTTGGCGATAATGGTAAGCAGGCGGGGATTCCCCCCGGTTAATATCCTGATGGGCTTGATGCGCTCGCCCGAAAGCTTCTTTCCCGCGACGGATTCCCAAATACGATTGCATTCATCGTCATCGAGCGGCTTAAGTTCCTGCAACTTGAACATCTCGAACATGGCTTGCGATGAATTCTCGATTTCCTCAAACCGGTTTGTTGCAGTGGCCAGCAACATCATTCTCGATTCATTCATCAGGGTGTGCCGTATTTTCCACGCTTCATCATCGCTGGTCAGATCGCCAAACAGCATATTGAGGTTCTCAACAATCAGCAGAATCCGCTTGCCCTGACTGTCGGCAAAGTCCAGAAGCTGGGCAAGCGCGCGTTCAAAAAGCCTTTGGTCATCGTTTTCATCTTTTAGTTCATCATAGGTTTGTTTCCATTTTTCATCATTTGTCTGTTCAGAGAGATGAAACAACGCCTCAAGCCAAAACTCGCCGCCTGAGACCACTTCATAGCTCTCTTCCGAGAAAATCAAAGGATACCAGCGATCGCGAAATTCCTCATCTTGCTTGATCTCGGCGGCTACGCGATGCACAAGGGTTGTCTTGCCGCTGCCGCGCGGGCCGATTACCAACACATGCTGATTTGAATCCGTATGGTTTTCGCCGATTATCCTGATGATCAGATCGAGATCGGCATGGCGGACCACAAAGCTTTCTATGAGTTCCGCCTCGGAGAGGAAAGAGGGATTGTATTTCATATTTCGTTTTGTCATGGGTTAAATCCCCCTTTCAAGAACAGGTACATGAGTAAATCCGTGCCGTTTTTGCCACCAACCCTGCAGAAGGTACGATTCAAACAGAAATCCGCCCTTTCCCGGTTTAATATATCCGTCGTGTTCAAGCACTCTCAGAATCTCCTCCGAGGCTTCTTGAACACTCCTTTCCTTAAACTCGTACCCCTTCTGAAGGGCGGAAAGAGACGCATGCGTAAGACAACCCGTCACCGCAGTCTCGGTTAATATTTCGAGGGCCAGTGTAAAAAATTCCGGTCCGAGAACAAGGTTCAACCGTTCTTCGTAATGAGTCAGTTCGGAATGACCTCGGATGCCGAGCATTTCATTTTCATAAATGTCGTTCACTTCGTCGGAAAAAAACGCCATCCTCCCCCTGCGCTTACATCTATCGTATACATGCGTAAAAAACATCTGGACATGATGGGGTATGCAGCATCCGAGCCGCCTTACCATTGCGGCTTCCGCGTCGTTTTCAAACTGGATGCCGTATTCCGCGGCAAGGGCTTGAAGGCATTCAATGGCGGTTTTTTCATCCCACGGCTTCAGATCGAAGGGTTGAAAGTTATTGATGGTGGCACTGAGGCCGGCTTGACGGAGTATGGGCTCAAAGCCGATGCTGCCTGAAAGAACCATCCTTATTTTTCCCTGATGCTCAAGGCTGTTTTTCCGCAGCCAAGACATGAATTCATCTACCTTGGCTTTCCGTTCCTGCGTGATCCTGAAATCTTCACCCTTCAGCATGCGGTTCACCATGAGCGGGACTTCATCAATCAGCAGTAAAACCGGCAGTTCCGAGTCCGCAAGAATCGAAAATAGGGAATCCCCCTTTTCGGCCCAGTTTGCGGAGGTCAAGCCCGCGCGGAGTTTAATGCCGACTTCGCCAAGGTTCACCTCTTCTATACTTTCGGAAAATTTGTTCAGAACGTTTGAAAACAGATCCTTTGTCTTGCTCCAAAGGGATGTGTAAGGTTTGAGCACAAGACTTAATTCAACGATCGCGTCTTCAGCGGAGGAGGCTTTCTGCAGATCTAGGAACAGGCAGGTATAACGTTCATTCAGTTGCCTTTTGATTTCCTTCATGAGGCTCGTTTTACCCATACGCCTCTGGGCCACAAGGAGAATATGAGCCCCTTCATCAAGCTTTTCAATCAGCAGCTCGGTATCGCTTTCCCTGTCCCAAAAACGATCGCCCTCAACCCAATTACCATAAGCCTGTTTAAGTTTTTTCTTCATCATATCTCCCCCTCGAGTAAAAAAACAATATTGTTGGCAACAATATTGTTGGCAATATAACATATGGAATTTGAATGTCAAGGCCTGCCAACATATTTGTTGGGATTTCAAGGATAAGGCAAAAAACCGGGATAACGAAGGGCTGAGAGTGCTGAGGTGGGCAATAAGAAATCTATTGACGTCCCATTTCATTAATCCTCTTCTGGAAAAACAATTCCATATCATGTATAATTGATATTTATTGCACCATTGTGAATGCAAGGGCAAAATCCGGGAAAAATCCAACCGGTTTCTGCTCGTAGCGAAAAAACGCTATACACCCGCTTTGCACAGCGCAGATCTACTCCAGGAGGCACCTTGCCCCGAAATCCCAATAACCTTTCAACAGATCTTCGCGGCGCAGGGCGTTTAGCCGTTGACGCCATTACCGGTATTACGGATATGGTAGAATCATTACATCACACGTTCACCAGTTTTTCAGGAAGACTTGGCATAACCGATCAAGATCGGACAAAGGGTATCACGGGAATGGTTTACCGGAATATCCGTTCGGTTACCGAAGTGGTGGGGGAAAGAATCGATGTGCTGCTCGGCCGACTCAGTTCGAAACTGGGAGAAAAGGACTCATCCCCCGGTCGTGAAGCCGTTCTTTCCGCTTTGAATGGTGTCCTCGGCGATCATCTTGTCGCCAGGAACAATCCGCTTGCCATTCCCATGCAGTTTCGCCGTAATGGAAAGCCATTAAACAAACAATCGCTTTTAGATACAATTCAGCAGTCTGATGGAAAAATAGCCATAATGGTGCACGGATCATGCATGAATGATCTGCAGTGGAATCGGCGGGGACACGACCATGGCGCAGCCCTGGCCCACGATCTGGGATTCACGCCCCTTTATGTCCATTACAATACCGGGCTTCACATTTCTGAAAACGGCAGAAAGCTTTCAGATCTCCTTGAAACAATCATCGCTCAATCGTCCTCACCCATAGCGCTTTTCATCGTCGCCCACAGCATGGGTGGGCTTGTTTCCCGGAGCGCCTGCCATTACGGGAAAAAATCCGGCCATACCTGGGTAAACCATCTTCGAAAGCTCGTATTCTTAGGCACGCCGCATCACGGATCGCCTTTGGAGAAAGGCGGCAACTGGATCGATACCATCCTGGAAATAAGTCCGTATAGCACCCCCTTTTCTCGTTTGGGAAAAATCCGGAGCCGTGGCATTACGGATCTGCGTTACGGCAATGTGCTGGAAGATGATTGGAAAGGATGCGACAGATTCGATTTTTCAGGGGATCAGCGAACCCCCGCACCGCTGCCGGAAGGCGTGCAGTGTTATTCCATCGCGGCAACCACCGGCAAAAAATCAAACAAGCTCGGTGATGGTCTTATGGGAGATGGTCTCGTCACATTAAGCAGCGCTTTGGGACGTCATAAAAATGCCGAATTGAATCTTTTGTTTCCACAAACCCATCAATGGGTCGGCCGTAATATGAGCCATTTGGATCTTCTCAATCATCCGGAAGTATATGAAACCATCAAAAAGTGGTTGAAAACCTAGGGTCAAAAAACTATTGCTTCCCAGAAAAGGAACCGTTTCATCAATGAACCGTATGCGAAATTTCATTTTCCTGCTGAGCTTTATGACCCTCCTTATCCCCCTTGTTGCCATCTGCCCGCTCAAAGTCACCGCATCATCTTCAATCCAACCGCCACCTGAAAAATTCCCGCCATCACCATCAGCCAACCTAACGCCGGCGCAGCAATATTCCGGTGAACTTCTGGCTTATCTGTTGAAGGTGGTTCTGGGCCGCGCAGGTCAACTCAAGTCAAGAGAAGACTGGCGGGTCAGGGCCATTGATGAGGCGCTTGACTTCGACCATATCGTGAAGGTCATGACGGATCCGGAGAAAAATCAACTTGATTTTGTGGTGCTGGACCCGGACATTCTGGATTTGAGCCAGGCCCTCTTTCATTACGATGAAAAGTTGAGTCTTTATAGAGGGGACTACGGGGTTACCAGCATCTATCCCGCGCCTGAAATCCTGGCCATCCGTCTTTTTCTCCTAAAAAAGATCAAGTCACGGGAAAAAATGGACCTGGATGCGTTTATGCGGCGGGAAGCGGATCTCCTCAATGAGAATTACCAGACGTCACAGGAGGACCTGACCGCCACACGTCTATCCGCCCGGGAAATGAAATTCCTGCGGGATACGTTTCAAAATGACCCGGCTTTCTTCCGCTATTTGACCTGCCCGTTTCTATTGAAAGAAATTGCGGAAACAAACGTCCTTGCTTCCGGCGATCTTACGGAAAAAATCATTCAGTCGGCCGATTACACCCAATTCCGATGCAAACCCAATGGCCCTTGGAAAAACAAAGACGCGGTCAGGATTGCGTTTTTACCCTCTATGACCAAAGAGTTTATCTTTGGAAAAAATCAAGCATCCCTGTCCGAATATGGTTTTAAACCAACGGAATTTCTGGAAGAGATATTTATCAAACTGAAAAATGAAATCCTCAAAACAACCCGGGAAAGCCTTAAAAGAAAACTCTCAAAGCCGCCATACCCGAAGCTCACGGAACCACAATGGCATAAACTGTGGCACGCGCTTTCCCAGCACGACATTGCCTTTTACATTGAAAACAGAAGACCCCTCGTCATCTATCCGGAAAATGCTTCAAAGGTCATCCATGAGGTCTGTCCGGAAGCGGATTTCACGGTCATCCTCCTGGGCAAAAACACTTACCGCACCATATACTTTGATCCAGCCAGGGATCTCTACCCGTCTGTAAACCGTCTTTATATGGATATCATGGATATTCAATACAATCAGGTGGGAGAAGAAATCGCCATCATCAGTCAATTCATCTGTTCACGTCTCATAAACCGTATGCCAGACCTGATGGAACATGTGGCGAAATAAGACAGGGGACCTCATTTGCAAATCGGCTCTCCACGATACCTGTTTGAGCCCTAAAATTCAGCGGTCAGCCGCAACCCGAAAATCCAACCTTTGGGAGCTGTCTCCCATTGGCATTGAATCCTTCATATATTGAACATCCACGGTCACCCCAAAGAGAGGATTCAAGGCAATGCCCTTTTTCAAATTGCTGGGAGCCTCACCGTGGATACCCACACATGGTTTCGCGGGTTGGATTCAAGGATACGAGCCTGGATTCACGATGGGGGCAATTTCGATCCAACAGCCACCGAAGCACCCATGGACAATGGTCTCTACGCCTTAATGGTCTTCACACTCCCGGGCATTTTCGGCTGGGGAATTGATGCCGTGTGGTGGATCAAATTGGCAACAGCCGTCCTTGAAATGATTTTCTGTGTATTGTGGCTGAGATGGGAACTGAGAGGTATGGATCTGGAATACCATTTCCCTAAAACTGAACAGCGTTTAGTTGTAAAAGGAGGCTTTCAATGATTACCCTATTTGTCAACGGCAAAAGACGCCATGTGGACGTGGACCCTGAAACACCCCTTTTATGGGTGCTGCGGGATCATCTGGGCCTTACTGAGGCCAAATATTCCTGCGGAATCGGGGAATGCGGGGCCTGTACGGTCCATATGGACGGTGAAGCGGTTCAGTCCTGCACCATCTCCCTCAAAGAGGCGGAAGGCCGATCCATCACCACGCTTCAGGGGCTCACAGGCCCCTTGGGTGAAGCTCTCAAAGAGGCCTGGGTCCGGGAAGACGTGTCCCAATGCGGGTATTGCCAGCCGGGACAGATCATGACGGCTGCGGCCCTTTTGAAGAACAACCCCGAGCCCGACGACTCTGAGATTGAAGATGCCATGAGCGGGACCCTGTGCCGATGCGGTGCGTACCAGGAGATCAAAAAGGCCATTCATCGCGCGGCCGGGGAGTTGAGTCATGGGAAATGACAACATAAACAAAGGACGCAGAAAGTTCCTAAAGCTTGGAGTCCTGGCAGGAGCCGGACTGGCATTGGGCGCCTATGTAGTGCTTGATGGAGAACAGGTCAAAACCGCGTCCCAACTCTGGCAAGATAACCCCCACGCCCTTTCCCCCAACCCTTGGCTCAGTGTGGCGGAGGACGGAACAGTGACGGTCCGGGTGAATCACACGGAAATGGGCCAGGGGATCACAACGGCTTTTGGCATGATCGTCGCAGAAGAAATGGAAGCGGACTGGAAAAAAATCAGAGCGGAAACGGCCCCTGCCGAAAGCCTCTATAAAAACCCCGCCTACAACACTCAGATGACCGCCGGCAGCACCAGCGTTTGCACCTCATGGGATATTCTTCGAAAGGCCGGTGCCACTGCCCGGGTGATGTTGACTACGGCGGCGGCCCGAACATGGAATGTTCCGGAAAACACCTGCCGGGCGGAAATGGGGCGCATTTATCATTTGCCGACGGGCAGATCCCTGGATTACGGGGCGCTTGCCTCAAAAGCGGCGAAAGTGCAGGTTCCGGAGGATCCTCCCCTCAAAGATCCCCAGAGTTATCGGATCATCGGAACAGATGTGCAGCGGTTGGAAGGCCGTGAAAAGGCCGAAGGTCGGGCGGTTTTCGGCATGGATCTCCGACTGCCGGGTATGGTTCGGGCATATGTGGTCCATGCGCCTGTCCTGGGAGGAAAGCCGGTCAAGGTGGATGACCGTGAAACCTTGAAGCAAAAGGGCGTTAATCGGGTAGTCACACTTGATACGGCGGTGGCGGTGGTGGGCAATACCGCCTGGGAAGCCATGGAAGGGGCCCATGCGTTAAAGCTGACTTGGGACCGGAAGGCATCGCCCGCCATGGACACGGAGGCGTTGAAAAAACGTTGGCCCGCATTGACTCGGGAGTCGGGAAAAACCGTCGTTCTAAAAGGCGACCCGGACAAAATTTCCACAGGTTCGGGCACGGTGGTCGAAAGCGCCTACTTCGTCCCCTACCAGGCCCATGCTGCGCCTGAGCCCATGAACTGCACGGCACACCTCAAGGATGGTCGTTGCGAGGTATGGGCACCCACCCAGCATCAGGGTGCGGCACAGGAAGCAGCGGCCCGAATCACGGGTCTTAAGTATGAGGATATTTCCATTCACACCCCTTTTGTGGGAGGCGGATTCGGTCGACGGGTGGCCGTTGACTATGTGAAGGAAGCGGTCACCCTGGCCAAAATCCTAAGGGCACCGGTCCAGGTATTCTGGTCCAGGGAAGAAGACATGAAAAACGACTGCTACCGACCGGCCACATACAATGAACTGGAGGCCTCATTGGACCACAAAGGGATGCCGTTAACCTGGACCCACCGCATCATTGGCCCGGACCACATGACCTACATGTTCCCCAGACTCATTCCCTCCATGCTGCCCTATGCACTTCCCCGGGGACTCCGTGATCTGGTGTCAGCTTTGGCCGGTTCCCTGCTCCCTCGATTCATGGCCGGAAAAAACGCGGCCAAAGGCGCGGGTCCCCTGCCCTATTCAATCGAACATGTAAAGGTGAATTTCGTCCAGGATGACCCGGGGATTCCCACCGGATTCTGGCGCTCCGTGTCCCATTCACAGAATGCATTTTTGGTGGAGAGTTTCATGGATGAAATCGCCGCGGCAACGGGCCGGGACCCGGTGGAAATGCGCTTCCAGCTGCTCCAGGAAAACCCCCGCTTTCAAAAGGTCCTGGAACTGGCCGTGGAAAAGAGTGGGTGGGGAAAGCCGTTAGACCCAAATATTTACCAGGGCATCGCAATCCACGATTTTCACCACACCCTTTTAGCCTTCGTGGCCGAGGTATCCGTTTCCAAGGCAGGGGATGTTCGTGTTCATCGGGTGGTTTGTGCACTGGACTGCGGCGTGGCCATTCACCCCAAGAATATTGCGGCCCAGATGCGGGGAGGGATCGCCTTCGGGCTCACAGCCACACTCAAGGGGTCCATCAACATTGACAAGGGCCGGGTAAAGGAAAGCAACTTCGACGACTTCCCGATCCTGCGCATGAATGAAATGCCGCATGTGGATGTTCACATCCTGCCCTCCACAAACCCACCCACGGGCATTGGAGAAGCGGCGGTCCCTTTGATCGCCCCGGCGGTTTGCAATGCCGTATTTGCGGCCACGAATGTTCGAATCCGCAGCCTCCCCGTGGATTCAACGCTTCTGGCGAGCTGAAGAAGCGGGGCGTTGATCATCCGGCATGATCAGGGTCGCTCGATCCGAAAGCGCTCTTCCGTCTGCGGATGCTGTGCCATGATCGTCAACGGCATCAACCGGATGGCCTGTCGAACCCTGAGACCCAGTCTATCGCCAAATATCCGGTTGATGCCGATGCCTCAAATGTGTACAACGGGGAACGCTGTATCGATTGTCGTTACCAACGATGGGGTGTTCGGGTGCTTTGAAACCATGATGTGTAAAGACAATTGCCCCCTGGATCTGCCCATCAACCAGCATATGGAACATGTACGAGGAAGGGTTGCCGAAGCCCTAAAAACATGAAAAGAAAAATTGAATTACTGGCACCCGGCGGGGATATTGATTCCATAAAAGCTGCAATTGTAGCCGGGGCAGATGCCATATACTGTGGCCTGAATAAATTTAATGCCAGAAACCGGGCAACAAATTTAAATTTTGATGATTTAATTAGGGTTATAAACCTGGCTCATGGAAATGATTGTAAAATTTTTTTAACCCTAAACATCATTATAGTGGAAAGTGAAATCCCCTCCCTTATAAACTTACTGAATAAACTGATGAATACACGTATTGATGGGGTCATTGTTCAGGATTTAGGATTGCTTTACCTACTATCTGAATATTTTAAAGGTCTTAAAATACATGCATCGACTCAGCTTACAACCCATAATGAAGGGCAGATATTTTTTTTAAGCAAATTG
>Ga0075112_1000710_pt1 | contig 13294 bp, 13 predicted proteins | sample AntAceMetag02UKF_FD_69783 | JGI IMG/M metagenome (GOLD analysis project Ga0075112, IMG submission 69783) | Saline lake microbial communities from Ace Lake, Antarctica - Antarctic Ace Lake Metagenome 02UKF | ecosystem: Environmental > Aquatic > Non-marine Saline and Alkaline > Saline | place... | reverse complement strand
CTGTTTAGCAGGTAAGCGCAGACTCCGTGCTTCAAATTCGTTTATTTTGGTCTCCGAAGCATACTAATGCTATTCGAGGAGGCTAAAATGGACGTAGATGGAGTGCTGCTGAATAGTTACATCTTTTATAATATTTTTCATTATACCAGTGAAACTATAAGCAGAAAGTTGACCAAAACAACTTTATGTTTTGTTATATGTTTAAGGTCCTGTTCTATCGACATGTTTGGATGTGCTGTTCTTGATCAATCGAAGATTCTGTGATGTTGCTATTTTTCAGGTATTATAGATGGTTCTCATGGAATGTGATTTTTACAAACATTTGATATGAGATAATTATGAAGAGAAGTATGTCGTTTTGGGAACGCAACGCAAAGCGAAAGTATATCATTTACAAATACGCAAAAAGTACCTGTAGCAGAACCCATCTATGAAAGAACCCTTTCTTATAAAATGTCTTTTTTATTTGTACAGACTTCTCTGGTTCTGTGCCACACCACTACTCTTACGTTCTCCACGACTGAAAGAGGGCGTTGCTGAACGTACATTAGAAGAGGTTAAATTTTCTAAGGTGGACATCTGGATGCACGCTGCATCCGTTGGTGAAGCGTATATAGCTAGGCAAATCCTGAAGAGTTTTTCAGAAGATCAAAAACTGGACATTCTTATCACAAGTAATACTTCCCAGGGAAAAGAAATTCTTGAACAAAATCTGGAAGAACAGAAGCATAACGTAACTATTGCCTATATGGTTTTTGACAATCCGGCGCTGGTTAAAAAGGCTGTTCAGATTGCTGATCCCCAACTTTTAGTACTGATTGAACTGGAAATCTGGCCGGCTCTTATGGCTGAGATGAAAAGAAAAAAGAAGAAAATAATTATCGTCAATGGGCGGATGACAGAGAAGAGTTACCGAGGATATCGTAAAATAGCCTCTCTCTGGAGACTGCTCAAGCCAGATCAGATACTAGCAATTTCCGATGATGACAAGAACCGGCTTCAGGATCTTTTCCAGCAACAGGAAACATATCATGTTCCAAATATTAAATTTGACCAGATAGTGCCATATAGAGCATCGCAAGAGAGAGTAGCAACGAACAAAGTAGTGGTTTTCGCATCCATCCGAAAAAAGGAAGAAAGCGATGTTCTATATCTTATTAATGAACTTCTGAAAAGTGATCCGAACCTGCATATAGACCTCTTTCCCCGACATCTGCAACGGGTTCCAAGTTGGCAAACTCTGCTGTCGGAACAGGAGATTAGCTTCTCTCTTAAATCATCTCCCTCAGAAAAGAGTTCAGGCTCAGTAGTGATCTGGGATCTGTTTGGTAAATTGATCAATGCTTATCAACGGGCCGATGCTGCGTTTGTTGGAGGGAGTCTGGCACCCCTTGGTGGCCAAAACTTTATTGAAGCCTTTATGAATGGAGTTGTTCCAGTAACAGGGCCCTGGCTTTCGGATTTTTTATGGGCGGGTGATGAGGTGTATCAATACGGCTTACTTAAAACAGGTGCAGATAAAGAAGAAGTTTTGCAAATACTTTTTTCAATTTTGCAACAGCCCACTGACAGGAAAGACCTTCAGCAAAAAGCAGAAAAGTATATTCAGCTTAAACAGGGAGGGAGCAGGCAAACCGCAGAAAAGATTGAATCTCTCTTGCAGAAATAATGGTGAAGGCATTTTAACTTACAGAACTTAGTACCTAACTCAATGGCGACTTTTCCAGGCAGATGCAGAAACAGCTCGGCCATCAACTCTCTATTGTGGCAGTCACGATGGAAATCGAATTCATATCACTTGTAATCTTTGACAAGGGTTTTACAGAAACGACACGGCTCAAAGTTTGATTCTTCAGCAACTTCTATATTCTTAAATTCAATGGTACAGTTTTTACAGTAATAAAATTCACATCCAGGTAAATGGTAGACATGGCTTTTGATATTTCCATGTACCGTTCCTTCTGTTAAATATTCCGCCCCCAATCGTTTTGATTCAGGTTTTTTGGGCTGAGTATGGATTGCAGTCGGCTGTTCCGATGTGTTCTTTTTCTCTTTGATGTTGAGGACGCGCTTAACTCTCTTTAGTGTGGGAGAGATATATTTTGTGAAGAGCGCGCGTATAATTTTTGTGAATGCAGCTGGTATAATGGGTTGCTCATTGGCAGCTTGTCTGAGGTAATAGACTGTTATAATTAAAAATGTGATATTGGGAAGCCACATGGCCAGAAATACCGGAACTGCAGTTTCCTGTGCCAGGACTTTTCCTAATGTGAAGATGATATAGTAAAAGATAAAGAAGAAGAGTGCCAAGGGGATACCCGATGATTTTTTCCCGGGACCAGCTTGAAGGCCGAGTGGCATACCCAGCAGGCTCAGGAGCATACAACCAAAGGGAAGCACTATCCTAGTGTGGTAGTGAACAAGTTTTTCGCGTCCCTCGGGAGTTGAACGACCGATACCCGTCGCAAATTCTTGTAGTTGTGTCATGGTCATGGATGCGGTTGAAAGCGTCGTTACATCTTTTCCATCAACTACTGTTGGGGGTTGTAGTGGTATATCTATAATATATTTCTCAAAACCGATGATTTGAGACTTGGGGCCGTCGGGTCTGTGAAGACTTCCGTTTTCAAGAGTTATGGTGACGAGCATAGTGTCAATCTTAGCAACCATATTACCTGACTGAGCCATGGTGATAATTGGGTTTACCTGACCTCGCATATCGGAGACCCATACATTTTTCCACTTACCTGTTTCCCGGTCAATGCTTTCCACGTAGACTACTAGGTCACCAAGGGCTTCTGTGAACTGGTGCTCCTTAATACCTTTATCAATTTTCTCCTTTGCCACCTGAAACATAAGCTGTTTCATCGCAATCTTGGATTTGTATATCAGGTTAACGGAGAAGTATGCGGTGAGCAGGGCAATTAATACGGAAATAAAAAGAACTGGAGGAATAAATTGATACAAACTGACGCCGCTGGCTTTGAAAGCCAATATTTCAGAATCGGTTGAAAGTCTGGTAAAGGCAATGGTAACCCCTATCATGGCAGACATGGGGATGGAATAGAGGAACATGTCTGGAAACAAGTAGAGAAAGAGTCGTGCAAAATCGACAAAGTCAATTTCCAATTCCAGGACAGTGTTGAGAAAGGGAATAAGGGTAATCAGTACAAAAACACTATTCATGACAAGAAAGCTGGCAAAAAATGGTGCCAGGATCTCTGTTGCCAGGTAACCGTATAAGAGTTTAGGTAGTTTAATTATTTTAGGCATCTTTTTAGGTACAGATTACTGGCATGACCCATATGTGGAAGAGAATAAAACCTTAAGCTCCAAGGGGGATATCCGACGTTTTCTTTGGCTCTTCATACAGTATATAATAGATGATACCTGCGGTTAAATAGACGAAACCGGCGGACCACATAACATCACTAATAAAATGTCCGCCTTGAACTATCCGTGCGGTTCCCATCAATATTCCATATCCAACACCCACACCGAGCCCTGCATAGGGAAGCCATTTTCTTCTGTTTCCCTTAAAGAGAAAGTAGAAAACAAAGAAATAGAAAGCACAGGAGCAGTGGCCGCAGGGGAAGGACCTTCCATCATTACCCCAGTCAGGTTTAAGGAGTTGATGATACTGCTGTGTACCGCCAAATTCAATAATATTAGTGGGACGGGGGCGTCCAAAATTATCTTTGAAGATAACGTTGATAATAAGTCCAGGTCCAATAAGCATCACCGCCACCAGATAAATTGCTGTTTTTCTGTATTTTAGATTTTTTTTATAAAACAGAGAGAAAATGACGATAAGCAGGGAAAAAATAGCGATAGCAAGGGCTGGCCAGGTCCCATATTTGTAAAGCAGTTCCCAAGGCAAGTTATGTTTTAGCGGCCATTGATGGCTGTTGGTTGCAGCGTAAAACCACTCGGATACCCGAATATCTATATTCCAGAAATAGAAGGGAAGGGATAGAAACAGCAGTGCCAGGGTTGGAATATAAATATCTTTAGAGAAAAAGATTCGTTTAACAGTGTTTTTCATTATACGTTGGGTGTTTTTTTTAATATGACTGGGCCAGTTTTGAACTAAAATTCACAGAAGATATTCAAATCCCATCGGAAATGCAACTGGATAACAACGTAACTATCGAGTTTTGCAAGATCAGCTGCGATACTTGTCATCATGTATTCCGTAGATATTTTCTTGGAGCACTGTTTGTAACAGGCTCAGGCTTACGTTTTCTATAGCCTTTGTTACCTAATTAATGGACACGTACGGCATCCCCGCCAATACTGCTTGGGCATACCTGGTTAAAAAAGGTGTCCTTCAAGTAACTCTTAATAAAAAATTGATGAGGTTCTTTAAACTGGGGCAACTTCATAATCATATACCAACGACAGGAGGCAACGAGAGTGCTGAAAAGTTGAAATACTATTGCCAGTAGCAGGTAAGGATATTTTATTTCAGAAAGAATATTGAGCAGGGTAGTAACGTTAATTACTCGAAATATAATATATAGCAGAAGTATACTGAGACTGAAATTTAGCACTATTTTCATAACTGTTTTTTTTATCAGTTACATCTGTAGATGTAAAATACTTTTTCAGTAAAGCCCTTTTTGCTGATGGTGAGTCGTTCGAGTAACTCAGCGTGATTAAAGAGCACTTTCAGCTCATTGATCATATCAATTTTTGAATAATAAATTCCAGGCATTGCCCTGAAATCTTTTGTTTTCTCAAGAGAGAAGAAGGGTCTGTAAGTGGAAGGGGTGGGAATATAGGATCTTGGGTGTCCCTCGGTGTAGTAGGTGAACAAGGCCGCACGATAATAGCGGTCGGAATAGAGGACATCATCCTCAGCTATGTATTGCTGTATGTGAGCAATGGCCTCTTTATACCCGGATATTCTGTCCTGAATGTTTAAGGATGGTGGCAGAAAAAACAGAGAGGGGAAAAGAAGAACCATGGTGAGGAGCACAGATATAACGGCTCCAGCTTTATATAACTTCCATAACTTATAATGGACAACGGTGTAGGCAAAGAGGATCACTCCTGGAATAAATGCAATTGCGGCCCAGTTAAGCTCCATTTTCTTAAACAGTGCTTTGTACAGAAAAAATAAAAGTGGAAAAAGGTATGATAATACTATGTAAAAACGTTTGTTGTCGAAAAACCAATTACGATATTTAAAGGTTCCATAGAGAAGGATAGAGAAGAATATCGGAGTGAAAAGGGCAAAGAGCCCTCCAAAAAATTCGAAAAATTTACCCGGGTGTATTGTGAATTCGGACGTGGTGCCATGGCTATATTGAAAAACAAAACTGATCCAGTCATGCTGGTAATTCCAGATGATTACGGGAGAAAACAGAACAAAAGATATGAGTATAGCTGTCCACGCTTTGGGGTTAAGGAGCGATTTGGGCATTTTTATAAGAATAAATAATACCAGAAATGCCAGGAACAGGACGGAGGTATACTTGCTGAGCATTAAACAGCCCAGATGAAGACCGGCAAGGATGTAGTTGGACCAGCGATCATTGAAAAGCGCTTTATAGCAATAATAGGTGGACGTGGACCAGAAGAGTATTAACGGGGCATCCGGGGTGATTATGGTATAGCCCATAAAGGTAGCCGGTAGCAGAGCACTGGTGACAAGTGTGAGCCAGGCAACATCGTTACTGAAGACCTCTTTGCTTAATAGAAATACATACCATGACGATATGGACATGCAGGCAACGGCGGCTAGGCGGACAAAAAATTCACTGTCCCCAAACAGGGTAAAAAGTTTAATAAGATAGGCGATCATCGGTGGATGATCGTAGTAACTGAGTTGGAGCCTAGTACTCCAAAGCCAGTAGAAAGCCTCATCTTCATATAGCTGCATGCTGGTGTTATAGAGACCATGCAGAGCAGAAATGACAAGTAGGAACAGAATAGCATTCCTGTCGGTCATTATTTTTTTTACATTCATAATGTTTGCTTCGGAAAGAGTGGTGACTTTATACTCTGTGTGGTCCTTATGATGATATGCGGTGCGGTTTGACCGGAGTGCATTGTTTTTTGTCTTTAAGCCTGTACAACAGCAACCATTATACCCGATCTATCAAAAGTGACAACGGAATCGGTATCGAGTGCTATCTCTTTTAGAAATAGAGATGACTCGGAATGGGGCGTTATATGCTTTGACAAGGGGCCTTTTAATGGGCGGCCCCTTTGTGGCATTGTCGACGCTTAGTTCATGAGATATCAGGGGTTGGGGAACAGGTAATGATTTGATCGCATATTTCAATAAGCTGATCCGATAGCATTCTTTCTCTCTGTGTTAATTCTGAATCAGCAAAGGTTGTGCCGTAGTATATGTTAACAACTGCTGTTGACGCGCTTCCAAGTAGTTCAAGAAAACGTTCCAAACGGCCAGCTTGCAGGTAGAGGGTGGCATCATTAATAAACAACAACTCTCGTGGTTGTTTGAGATACTCCTTAAACATCTGTTCTATTTGTTTTGCATTGTTACGTGCCAACTGTCGCGAATGTTCTTCATTCTTTCCCATCATACGAGGTGCGACTATGGGGGTTGTCAGGTATAAAACTGACGGGGATAAATGAACTTCCAGCTTTCCCCCTATGCCTTTTACCGGTTCAGGTGATAGATCTAATACGGCAATTTGTGCAGCAAAACCTGCTTGAATGAAGTCTCCCAGAATAGAGGTGGTTAGGGTAGTTTTGCCGGAGTTGACTTCGCCCATGATCACTGTTTTACAGTTGTGATACTGTTGAATCTCTCCAGCCATTACATTATCCCAAGCTTTGATAAGATAAAGCGCAATGCGAGCAATGTGGTGACGAGAAAGGTAAGTCCTCCCATAACATTGAGCAGGATTGAATTTTTACATACAGCATCTGATCGATTCAGCAGATAGAGAATTATAGCAATTATCAAGGGGGTGCCCGTTAACCCCAAAGCCAGCATCAATGGCAACAACAGGAAAAAGCTGCCTTTCACAAAAGGACCGAGCATGCTTACTAAACATCCGGCAAATACAGCTCCTGCAAAACGTTTGTCTTTGACGTCCAGATCCCATCCCATTTTATCAGAAATAAAATAGGCCCCGGCCATAAATGTAGGAGAAAGGGTGGACAGGGTTGCAGCCCATAAGCCAACCATGAAAATACGCATTGCATTGTCACCCAGTAGCGGGTGAAGTGCAAGGGCAGCATCGGTTGCTTTCTTTATAATGATGCCGTTTGGTTCAAGTACTGCAGCAGCAACAAGAAAAATCGCAACACTGTATAGGCCAAAGGCAATGCCCATTGAACTTATTGTGTCAAATCGTGCCATACCTAAATCCTGTTGCGTCCATCCTCTGGCATTGGTGTTGTAAGTATGCATCCCAATAATGGTAATATGAACAGCTCCACCCATGATTGCAGCCATCATAAGTGCAGTGTCAATACCGCCAGGCAGGTTAGGGATAAGTCCGCTAACAATTCCCGTTACAGAGAGATCAGCCATAAAAAGGGTTACTCCGAAACACACCACCACGAAAATGACCAGTAGTTTGCAGAGTGTCTCAAATGTACGGTAGCCTTTACGTACCAGAAACAGCGAGATAAGAACGCCGTACATGACTCCCCAGTAGGGGGTTTTAAACCCCGTTACCAAGGAGGTAATGGAGGCAAGAGCATTCATCAGTACCATAGCTGCAAGCCAGGTGGCTAGTAGGGCGTCAATGGTGAGAATCCATGCCCAGCTTTTTCCAAGTTTTTCTTCCGTTGCCGCGATGATTCCCTTACCCTCAAGGATACCCACCCTGGCAGCCAGGTACTGGGCCGTTGTCCCAAATATAGCACTGAAGATCACCACCCACAGCATTTTGTAGCCGTAGCTTGCACCTGCTATGGATACGCTGGCGAGAGTCGCAGGGCCACAGGCAACTGCACTGATAATCCAGGCTGGCCCCATCTCTTTGATATACGTTCTGTATTTTTTTAAGCCTTGGCCGTATTTCTCCTCTGGTAGCTGGGAACGGCTATTATCTTTTCCGGTATTCATTTGTGATTTCCTCGTATCTAAGTCATCGAATATCTGACAATTTGTCGGAGGTAAAAGTATGTTGAATAGGGAACAATGTCAAGATTAAAGGGTGGTGGAAAATCTCTTTCTTATTGTTTCAAATATACTGCTACTCTATCAGAAAATAAGATTTTTAATTACAAACGGGAAAAGAAAATAGCTGACACCAAATATTTGAAATATATTTGATTTAAGCTGTTTAAGCTGTTTAAGCTGTTTAAGCGGTGGCGGCGTCCTTCGAACTTGACGGGTACGCCACTGATGTTGATTTGTTGTTGTTCAGACTTTATCTGACAGTTTTGAGCATGAGCTTCCATCAGATATGACAAATTTCAACCGGTCATCCTTCTGAAACGATAAGGATCACCAATGGATCTAAGCGTACAGTATGGTGAATGTATCCGGTTAGAACCGGGGCATGGTAGGAAATCAGTGTCAAATCATCAAATATACCCTGAAATAGACACCATTGACCTGTTCTATTTCACCGATCTTTATGATACCCCTTACCATAAAATCGAATATGATATCTGAAGATACTTCTGGGAACAAATGACATTTTATGACATCATATCTATATGAATGACGCTAAGCAGGAATGAGCTATAGGACAGACCATCGGGGCGTATCTAAACCTCATATACCTTTTCCCCTTTTAATCCTGCTACTGGATTCACTCGTAACAGTGTGCTACATACTTGCATATTCAAAGTAGATTTTCGACTTTCCATCTTAGACTTTTTACTATGTGTTACGAAGGAGAATACGAGAAGAAAAGTGGTAGTGGTAAAGTGGTCAGATAGAAGATGATACGTTAGACATTGGCCATGTATGCACACTATCCGTAAACGGTAAAAATAAAATGATCGATTTTTTGCAACAATTCAATCCAGTAACACAGGCATTCATTGCGACTCTCTTTACCTGGGGGGTAACGGCCGCAGGAGCTGCACTTGTGTTTTTTACCAAAACCGTCAACCAGAAACTGATGGATTCAATGCTTGGCTTTGCAGCCGGTGTCATGATTGCTGCAAGTTTCTGGTCTCTTCTCGCACCGGGCATAGAAATGGCGGAACAGTTGGAACAGATCCCGTGGATGACCGCCGCCATCGGATTTATGGGTGGTGGAATTTTTATGAGGTTGATCGACAAATTCCTTCCCCACCTTCATCCTAGCCTAAGCATTGATAAAAGTGAGGGAATAAAGACTTCATGGCAACGAAGTACTCTTCTAGTACTTGCCATAACCCTTCACAATATACCCGAGGGCCTTGCTGTCGGTGTTGCCTTTGGAGCAGTGGCTGCTAATCTACCATCTGCCACGATTGGAGGAGCAATTGCTTTGGCAATCGGAATAGGGATTCAAAATTTTCCTGAAGGTACTGCTGTAGCAATGCCATTAAGAAGAGAAGGGATGTCCAAATGGAAAAGTTTTCTTATGGGACAAGCTTCAGGCGTGGTGGAACCAATCGCTGGGGTTCTCGGAGCACTATTTGTTCTCAATATGCAAAATATTTTACCATACGCTCTTTGTTTTGCTGCGGGGGCCATGATTTTTGTTGTGGTAGAGGAACTCATCCCGGAATCTCAAAGAGAATATAAAAACATCGATTTGGTAACAATGGCAACAATGATAGGTTTTACAGTAATGATGATTCTCGATGTAGCTTTGGGTTAAGGAGGTTTGTCTTCTCCCCCTCTCGTATTGTGTTATTTATGGCAGGATTGTTCCTTAGAATCTCTTGAATCAAACATTCAGGATGAAGAGAAAAGAAGATGCCAGGGTGAGGAGAAAGCTAAAGGGAACAAGTAAATTCTTATAATTCAATACACCCTCCATAAGAGCCCGGTCAACAATCTTGTAAGTGGCATAGAGCATCATTATTAGGGGACAGACCACGGTTAAATTATCACCAACCGTGTCCAGAATGGTGCTTACCAGCCTGCTTCATTCCTGCTGGGCTGTTTTCTTCCAGGCTTATTGAGTTTAATTTTTCCAGAGGGAAGCGGGCAAGGAATTTCTCCCAGAGTTCGTATCGTTGTTCAATTGCTTCATTCGTTGTTTCTGGCCTTATTTTCAATCATCATACTCAGTTGTTCAAAGTCTTCTTTTAAAATTCTTTAAAATGGAGTCGGGACAACATATCGCACTGATTTGGTGCTGTTTATGTCGTTGCAATAACTTTCGAATATTGAAAACGTTTACCCCACTATCATTTGAACTGCTAGTAACCACAGTCAGATTCGTCTGAATTAGCGAACAGTTTGAACTGGTAATATTTCAAACCTGACCCGATGTGCTGTGTTTCCTGTTGCCCTTAACGGTTTACTGATAATGCTCCCGCTGTATAATAAGCGACTATGGCTAAAATCAATGATCTCACAACCGGACCGATCTTTCCGGCAGTTGTTAAACTGTCTCTTCCCATTATAGGCACATCTTTCATCCATATGGCCTATAGCTTGACTGATGTGCTCTGGCTTGGGAGGACTGGATCAGCGACAGTAACAGCGGTCACAACAGCCGGATTTTTTCTTTGGTTATTGATGGCTTTAGCCTACAGCACTAAAGCAGGTACTGAGACCCTTGTGGCTCAGTGTGTGGGCAAAAAAATGCCGGAAAAAGCAAAGGAAATTGCTGAAAATGCACTAACCCTGACTCTAATTGGCTCCTTTATCGCCTTTGTTTGTATCTTGATATTTGCCCCACAGTTGCTCAGCTTTTTTGAACTTGAAACAGAGGTGAGATCCCAGGCTATTGCCTATCTTCGTGTTGTTTCTTTTGGCATGTGTTTTTCAGCCATGAACCCGGTACTCGGTGCAATCTATCTAGGTCACGGTGACTCGAGAACACCATTTTTAGTAAATTCATGCGGTTTGATTGTAAATATAGTACTCGATCCGTTGCTTATATTTGGGGTATGGATCTTTCCAGAACTTGGTGCGACAGGCGCAGCAGTTGCGACCGTATTTGCAAATATTCTGGTTTTTACAATCTTTTTAATCAAACACAAAAGGATTACAGCGTATATTCCGCACCTGAAATTCTTGATCTTGCCACAAAAGGACATAGCATTTGCCATCCTGAAAATTGGTGTACCGATTTCGGTCAGCCATGTCGCCTTCTGTTTGTTTTCCATGTATATCGGTAGAATTGTATCCGCCTACGGTACCATTCCTTTGGGAGTGCAGAATATAGGGGCAAGCATTGAGGCATTGTCATGGAACACAGCCCTAGGCTTTGCAACAGCACTTTCTTCTTTTACCGGGCAAAATTATGGTGCAGGGAAGTATGAGAGAATCAGGCGAGGCTATTATATTGTTCTTGGCTTAAGCGTAAGCTTAGGACTCATAGCAACTATTGCTTTTGCCTTTTATGGTTACCAAATCTTCTCTTTCTTTTCGACTGAAACAGAGATGATTCTGACAGGAGAAATGTATTTACTTATCCTCGCTGTATCTCAGATATTTATGTGTGTCGAGATTACTTCTGCAGGAGGGTTTTATGGTCTGGGGAGATCAAAGGCTCCAGCTGCCATTTCTATTCTTTTTACCGGGTTGCGAGTTCCCGCAGCACTGCTTGTGGTAACATATACGTCGTATGCATATGCAGGTGTCTGGTGGTGTGTGAGTATTAGCAGCGTATTTAAAGGTGTTATCGTTATGGCATTGTATTTTTTTACTTTAAAAAGGATTGCAAGATAACGGTTATTTAATGTCGGTTGCTTCTCAATCGCATTGAATCGTCAATTCAGAGTGGATAGGTTTCCCATGAGTCTTTTGAACAATCATATTTTTCTTCTTCTCCTCATCACACTGCTCGGCATTGCTTTAGGCCGATTGCGGATAAAATCTTTTTCTCTTGGGACATCAGGTATTATCTTTGTCGCGCTCTTCTTCGGTCATTTTGATTACGTTTTACCCGTAGATTTTCAAACCCTGGGGTTGGTGTTGTTTATTTATTCCATCGGTCTTCAAGCTGGCCCAGGATTTCTCAATTCATTTAAGACAGGAGGGCTCAGGCTTTCAATCGGCACCCTCACGGTTATTGGTACGGGGTTTATCACAACTCTGGCTTTTTCGCTTTTTTTTGATTTTAACGCTTCGGTTGCCTCGGGACTCTTTGCCGGAGCTCTCACCAGTACTCCAGGTCTGGCTGTTGCAGTTGAAATGGCAGGTGAAAACGGTACGACTGCGGCCTATGGTCTCACCTATTTTTTTGGGGTAACAGGAGTTATTGTCTTTATACGACTCTTGCCAAAATTCCTCAAAATCGACATCCCCACTGAAGAAAAGACACTTCAAAGAGAGCTTGCAAAAAAACATCACCCCATCACCATCAAACATGTAGAGATCACTAACCCAAATATTTTCGGTAAAAAGGTCAAAGATCTCAGTCTCAAAGCCATTGCCCCGGTTGTCATGACACGGTTGCTTCGTACCGGAGCCGATGAACCAATCCTAGTGAGGGCTGATACCGTTATTGAAGAAGGTGATCACATCCGAATAGCCGGGCGAAAAAAAGATCTTGAAACCATCCAACCATTTCTCGGCAAGACCATCGCCAGTGAAATAAAATTTGAGAAAATACTCAGCAACAAGAGATTTATTGTCTCCAACACAGCCATATCTGGCATGACCCTGAACCAACTCAATTTTCATGAGGTCTTTAGTGTTCAGGTCACTCGGATCACACGGAACGGAATCGACCTGTCACCAACAGGAAATCTTCGTATTCATCTGGGGGACACAATCTTTGTCGTTGGAGATAATCGAACACTGGAAAACATGGCAAAGGTATTGGGCAATGATCTCAAAGAAATATTCAGTATCAACTTACTCCCGATCTTCATTGGAATTTTTGTTGGTTTTCTTTTGGGAAAAGTACCGATCTACATTCCTTTTGGAGGAACCTTTACTCTAGGCACTACCGGGGGCGTCCTGCTTTCGGGAATTTTACTTGCCAACCTCTATAAGTTAGGTCCATTTATCTGGGAGATCCCAGCAAATGCCAACACCTTTATTCGTGAATTCGGGTTGATTCTTTTTCTCGCTACCATAGGAACAAACACCGGCTCGACAATACTGGAAACTTTAAGCCAACAAGGAATGGAGCTGTTGTTTGCCGGGGTAGTCGTTACCCTCCTGCCCCTCATTGCCTCTGTCTTTGTCTGCAGATATATCATCAAGCTTCCTTTTCTGAGAATGCTTGGCGTA
>Ga0075112_1000708_pt1 | contig 13307 bp, 12 predicted proteins | sample AntAceMetag02UKF_FD_69783 | JGI IMG/M metagenome (GOLD analysis project Ga0075112, IMG submission 69783) | Saline lake microbial communities from Ace Lake, Antarctica - Antarctic Ace Lake Metagenome 02UKF | ecosystem: Environmental > Aquatic > Non-marine Saline and Alkaline > Saline | place... | reverse complement strand
GATGGATTGAACCACAAAGCCATTGGAATTTAGCCGCAGACCCACGCAGATAAACGCAGATAAGGCCATGAAAGAAAATTCAAAATTATTTTCAATTTTTTTTCATACGTGTGACCGTATATGTCAAACGTGTCTGATATTATAGGTCTAAAAAAATGAAATCGACTCGCTTAGATGTACCGATCAGTCCAGGATTTCAGGAGGGCAAACAATCCGCAATCCGCATTCTGAAATCCGCAATGGGACGGCCGTATCTGTCAAAACGCCATGATATGGTCCCCATATTGGTTGCGGAAACGAACAGAGAAGACAATACGGAAAGGCTTATATCCTGAAGAGAGGAGGAGAGGATGTATGAACTCCGAAAAATCCTGAAGAAGCTTCCCAACGGACATTTAGTTCCCTATCCCGATGAACTGATCTACCGTGACCTCTTTTTTCTCAAGGGCTACAGATTGGCTGAGTATCCGGGAAAAGAAAACGGTTGACCGGACGACATATCTTACGAAGATTACATGACGTGGCTGGAGGCTTACCTTTTCGACGTCCACATTGAACTAACCGGGGAACAAAATCGAATCAAAAAATACATTTGTAAGGATACAAACGGAATGGGCACCATGCTGGGGTGGATAGCCGGGTTTTATCAGAGCTCTGCGGGAATTCATCCTCTTTATCACTTTCCGGACGACTTTGAAGAAAACGTAGGTATTGCCAACTTGAAGGGCGCCCTATACGAACATCCTTACCGGGAATTCCTTGATTTCCAGGATGCAGAAGATGAAAAGCCTGACAAATTATCGTTTGTTCTGGAAGCCAACGGGTGGTTTTCGACGCTGAAAAGAGACTTGGAGGAATTCCGGACATACTGGCCGGGATTTACTCCGCTGGAACCGATTCACTAGATGGCCGGTTCAGACAGCCCTTTTCTGGAATATCCAGACTACGGGTGGCGGGTGTACCTGTGGATTCTTCTAAAGGCTACCCCGGACAAAGCAAAGCGGATCAAGTACCTGGACGACTTTTTTCATGAGTACAGTAGTGCTACTCAGAAGTAGGCCTGTGTGTATTCAGGAGACTTCAATTGAAGGCTGTATTAACCATGAAAGCCAACCATTATTGCTTCGAGTTCGAGAGGGTACCTGCGTTTTACCAGTTAAGAAAAATAAAAGATCCATTTGGAAATTTGCAAGTTCTACTTGACAGTTCATTAAATGTGGTTTGTTAAAGAAGATCGCTTTTATAGCTTTTTTGACATTCAGCTTTGGAGCGTGGGTTGAAACATTAATTGTGGAGTATTCAGACTGAAAAGACGTCCCCAGAATAGGCTGGGGGCGTGGGTTTTGAGTATGTTATAATGTAGCCTTTTGAGGCTACGGGTTCATTTTATTTTGGGCGGCTAAATTTATTCATTGACAACTTAGGCGGGTTGAATTAATTTTCACGTAACAACACCCGCCACGCCTCTCCTAAGGATGCGCACCTCGGTGGGTTTTTTATGTCTGGAATTCATAAGTCATACGAAAAACCAGTTTTGACTATTGACGAACAGATCGAGACACTTCTCGCTCGCGGCCTGCTTATTCCAGATCCCAAACGAGTTCGACACTATCTGCGTTATATTGGTTACTATCGGCTCTCAGGATATTTCCCTCCTTTTTTGGCGCATGACCATTACCACTTTAAAGATACTGTAAAATTCGATTCAATTCTTGATCTTTATGTTTTTGATCGTAAACTGCGGCTGCTGGTGATGGACGCTGTCGAACGTATCGAGGTGGCGATTCGATCCATCATTTCCGATTTTATGTGCCAAAGATACGGTGCCCATTGGTACCTAAAACGGCACCTTTTCAAAACCGATTTCAAACATAATGTTTTTATTAGAAAAGTTGAATATGAAACCGGATACCGGAACTTTAATAAGCGAGACTATTATTGCCGTAGATATTTTGAAACCTATGATATGCCATATCTCCCTCCGAGCTGGGTTATTGCAGAATCCCTTTCCATTGGAACTTGGTCACATCTCTTCAGTAATTTTAGATCACGAAAAGATCGTAAAAATATAGGCGATCAATTGGGGCTTCATTTCAAGGTACTAATTTCTTGGTTGCACTCTCTAACCTATCTAAGGAATCTTTGCGCGCATCACTCTCGCTTGTGGAACAGGACGTTCACCGTAAAGCCCATGGTGGCGAAGGAATTCAAAGATCAATTCAAAAATAATGCATCTTTCTGTGCACAGGCTTCTGTTTTGAATTTGCTTTTGTTTGTCATTGCGGATGGAACAAGTTGGCAAAACCGGCTTTTCGATCTCTTTAAGGACAATCAGGACATACCTATTCTCAAAATGGGTTTTTCCGCTAAATGGTACAAAGACCCTTTTTGGCGCATAATTTAACAAACAAACGGCTCTGGGAATACCGTTAATGTTTTGAAAGGAGAAACAGTTTTGGTTAAAGAGCGGTTGCTTGCTCATTCAAGAAACAGTTTAGGAATGCCACACTTTCTTTCAGATCATCTTCAAGATGTTTCTGAAATGGCAGAACGTTTTGCCGTGCCTTTTCACGGGGGCAGACTTGCAGACATGTTAGGCCGTTTGCACGATGCCGGCAAGGTTCAGCCTGAATTTCAAGCCTATTTGCTTGGGGAGACCTCAAGAGGGCCCAACCACGCATGGGTAGGGGCCTTGTTGGCGGAGAAATTGGGTATCGGTCCTGTGGTCCTGGCTATATCCGGTCACCACGCGGGACTTCAGGTTCCGCAGGTTATCAAAACCTATCAGCGCAGTTCAGAAAAACAAAAAGTTCTTGATGGAATACATGACAGTTTAAAAAAGCTTTTTCCCGATTTGAAATCCGTTGCAAAACAGGATTGGCCATCTTGGATTTCTCTGAACCTGGGAACGCAAGAGGTGAAAAGACGTTTTGAACTGCTTGTACGGTTCCTGTTCAGTTGTTTGGTCGATGCGGATTTTTTGAACACGGAAAATCATTTTTACCCGGATATTCGCAAAAAGCGCAAAGCGGCGTCTTTCTCAATTGAAAAGATGTGGCGATCATTAAAGGCCGCGCAGAAGGAGTTTGAAGGGAAATCGGGCCAATTGAATCAAAAACGAAAAGAAATCTACGACGCATGTATAAAATCGGCAAGCCTCAGCCCCGGTTTTTTCCGGTTGACCGTTCAGACCGGAGGCGGAAAAACAAGGTCGGGGCTTGCCTTTGCACTAAAACATGCGAAATACCACGATCTGAAACGAGTTATCGTGGCAATACCCTATACAAGCATCATCGAACAAACAGCAGCGGTTTACCGGGGTATATTTGGGGCAGCAAATGTACTCGAACATCATAGCGCCATTCCCCTCAAAGAAGATGAGGCATCAGAAATTAACGATCATTTGAAGCTGGCAGCGGAAAACTGGGATGCAAGCCTGATTGTAACCACCACGGTACAATTTTTTGAAAGTCTTTTTTCTAACCGTACGAGCCGTTGCCGCAAGTTGCATAACATCGCTTCAAGCGTCATCGTGCTGGATGAAATTCAAACCTTGCCGGTGGAACTGCTCGAACCCACTCTGGATGTATTATCGGAACTCGTTCAGCATTACGGGGTAACCGTGGTTTTCTGTACGGCAACCCAACCGGCTTTTGAGTACTGTTTCGATTTTTTCCTGGAAGGTATTGAAAATGTCAGAGAGATTGTCTTGAGCCCGGGAACCTACTTTCATGAACTTAAAAGGGTAAACTACCATATGATAGACGAACCTCTGACCCTTGAGGGCCTTGCGTTCCGCGTCATGGCCCAAGGCAATCAAAGTCTATGCATCTTCAACAGCAAGAGGGATGCCCTTGAATTTACCCAGGTGCTTCAAAGAGAATCGGACGTCAACAAACAAGATGTTTTTCATTTGTCAACGAATTTATGCGGCGCCCATCGGTACGAGGTTCTGAAGGAAGTAGGAAAGCGAACCCGCAGTGGAAACCCATGCTTTCTGGTTTCAACGCAAGTTGTGGAAGCGGGTGTGGATCTGGATTTTCCGGTGGTTTTTCGTGCGGTGGGTCCATTGGATAGAATTGTCCAGGCAGCCGGGCGTTGCAACAGGGAGAATGGTTTGCCTGAGCATGGGAATGTCTTCATTTTCCGGCTGCAGAAAGAGCATTCGCCAAAAGGGATTTACAAAACTGCCTCCCACTATGCCGAACAGTTTCTCAAAGGGGCGCATGATTTAAACCTGCCGGGTACCTTCAAAGATTATTTCAGGGGACTTTATGATATGGCGCCTTTGGATGCCAATGCTGTTCAAGCTTGCAGGGCCAAATTCGATTTTCCGGAAACCGCTTTCCGTTACCGTTTGATTCGAGGGGAGAGGTTTCCCGTTTCCGTACGGTACGGTGAAGCCAAGGAACAGGCCGTTGACCTGGTCAACCGGCTTCAAATGGGTTTTGAACCGCCCGCTGAACTATGGCGCCAACTGCAACCGTATTTAGTGAATCTTTCAAAATACGAGTTAGAAAAAGCACTCAAAGAACATTGGGTTGTGCAGATCAAGGAAGGTCTCTGGTATTGGGCGGGACGATACGACGACCGGTTAGGGTTATTGTTTGAGCCACCCGATCCGGAGGATAACATAATATAAACAATACAGCAGACAAATGAGAGGAAGACGCATGTCTGAATTGCTGGCGGTAAAAATATGGGGGGAAATGGCCTGCTTCACGAGACCCGAAATGAAAGTGGAACGGCTTTCCTATAATGTTATGACGCCTTCCGCAGCCAGGGGAATACTGGAGGCGATTTTCTGGAAGCCTGAATTCAAATGGCGCGTCCGTGAAATATGGATACTCAATGAGATCAGGCATATATCATTTTTGAGAAATGAGATAAATTCCCGACAAAGCGAACGTTCGGATGCTTCGAAAGGGGGGCATTATTATGCGGATGCCGGAAAAAACAGGGCCCAACGTCATACGGTCGCCTTGAGAGACGTGGTGTATATCGTTCGGGCCGAGCAGATTTTGGCGGCCCACACAGCTGATTCGCCGAAGAAATATAGTGAGCAGTTTTTTCGAAGGGTCAAAAAAGGCCAGTATTTCCATCATCCTTATTTGGGATGTAGAGAGTTTGCAGCCCATTTCGCTCCTGTTGACGGCACTGAAAAGCCCATACTCCTTTCCGACGATCTGGGAATGATGCTGTTTGACATTCGGTATGAACAGTTTCCAAAAGGGAACATTCAGTTCTATTCCCATGATGGGAAAACCACTAATTCAGTCAAGGGTAAGGCTAAACCGGTCTTTTTTCAGGCTCGTCTTGAAAAGGGCATATTGCATGTCCCTGAAAGGCTATACAACGAAGGAGGGCAACGCTGATGCTGTTGAATCGACTGGCCGAATATGCGCAAAACCGCTTAGACCAAACTCCCGGGATGTACAGTCTTCGTCCGGTGAAATGGCTGATTGATTTGGATGCGGAAGGGAATTATTTGGGAACCACGCAATTGTCTGATGGGAGGGGAGGAAAAAACGATCGTGGGAAGTTGATGAATCTCCCACATGTCATGAAGTCATCTGGGATTAAAGCCAAACTCTTATCCGATACTGCAGAATATGTTTTAGGGGTTAGCGATGCCGAAGAAAAACAGGAGAGGAGCAAGGCGTGTCATCAAACTTTTGTGACGCTGCTTAAGGACTGCGTTGAAAAAACCCATGAGAAAAAGGTCCAGACCATTTTTACTTTCATTGAGCAGGGTGGTTTATCCCGGAATCAAATAGCGGAAAAGGGTATAAGATCAAAGGATGAGGTAACTTTCAGGATTGCGGGCGTATATCCATTCTCATTGGCTTCTGTTCAGGGTTACTGGTCAAAAAAATGCGAGGAGGGAATTGAGTCAAAAGGTCAATGCATCGTTTGCGGCCAACACGGACCGGTCCTTCGACGGATTCCCCACAAGATTAAAAAAGTACCCAACGGCCAGTCTGCCGGAAATTCCATTATTTCGGCCAATAAAGATCCTTTTGAATCATACGGTTTTAAAAATTCTTTGATTGCGCCCACCTGCCCCAAATGTGCTGAGCGCTTTTCTATGGGCATAAATAATCTTCTTGATGATAAGGGCTCCCACATCAGAGTCGGTCCCTCTGCGTACATCTTTTGGACCAAAGAAGAATCCGGCTTCAGTATCGGCAATTATTTCCAGGCGCCTGACCCTGCGGAAGTCAGCGCTATGATCCATTCGGCGAAAACAGGAGAATTCGGAAATCTGGCATTGAATGAAGCCGATTTTTTTGCAGCATCTCTTTCCGCCAGCGGGTCAAGGGTTGTTGTTCGAGATTATCTGGAAACAACGATTCTTAGCATTAAACAAAAGCTGGCAAAATGGTTTGAACTACAAAGGATCGTAAATACCAACGGTTCCGGATCAAACCCCATCGCCCTTTATCCTTTGGCGGCTTCTTTGTATCGCGATGCGAATAAGGATATGTCGCCACATGTGCTTCCGGCCATGGTCGGTAGTGCACTGCACGGAAATTCCTTGCCGAAATGGCTACTTGCCTTGGCAGTGCGCAGGAATGCGGCAGAGCGAAAAGTGACCCGCCCAAGGGCGGCTATTATTAAAATGGTTCTTTTGTCCGAAATCGACGGATTGGAGGTAAACAAAATGGTTCAACTGGAAAATCAATCTGACAATCAGGGTTACCAATTAGGCCGTCTTATGGCGGTTCTCGAAGCCATCCAAAAGCAGGCGCAGTGGGGTATTAAGAGTACGATTACCGATCGGTTCTACGGTTCAGCCAGCACAGCGCCTGCGTCCGTATTCGGTCGATTGCTGGCGGGAAGCAAAGCCCACCTAGCCAAGATACGAAAAGAAAAGGAGGGATTGTATCATATTTTCGAGAAAACGCTGGAGGGCGTTTGCGGACGGATCACTTCGTTTCCATCAGTTTTGGATTTGAATGACCAAGGAATGTTTGCACTCGGATATTACCACCAAAAAGCCGATGACAGAAAAGAAATCGAGAACAGAATGCAAAAAAAGGAGAATAAGTAAATGACAATGCATGCCGACATCCAAAAAAGACACGATTTTGTTATTCTGTTTGATGTTCAAAACGGAAATCCTAATGGAGATCCTGATGCGGGGAACCTTCCTAGAGTTGATCCTGAAACCATGCACGGATTGGTGACGGACGTTTGTTTGAAACGGAAGATCCGTAATTATGTCGAATTAACAAAAAATCAAACTCCCGGTTATGAGATATATGTTGAGCATCAGGGGGTCCTGAACAGCCAACATGAACGAGCTTGGGTTGAATTGCAGAACGAAACCAAGGAAAAGTTCAACAAGGAGCAGAAAAAGAAACCTTCACGAAAGAATCAGAATTGGACAAAGTCCTGGATGTGTAAGAATTTTTATGATGTTCGAACGTTTGGCGCTGTAATGTCCACAGAAATCAATTGTGGCCAGGTTCGCGGTCCTGTCCAATTGACCTTTTCCAATTCCTGTGATCCTATTGTACCGTTGGATGTATCCATTACAAGAGTTGCTGTTACGAAACCGGAAGATGCCAAAGTCGATGAGGAAGGCGGCAAAGTCAGTGAGATGGGGCGTAAATCGTTAATTCCTTACGGTCTTTATAAAGGGTATGGGTTCATTAATCCTTTTTTGGCGCAACAAACTGGTTTTTCCGACGACGACCTGAGCCTTCTCTGGGAATCATTGCAGGGAATGTTTGAAATGGATCGATCTGCAAGTAAGGGTTTGATGTCGTGCCGGGGTTTATATGTATTTACGCATGAAAACAAGTTTGGCAAAGCGCCAGCCCATAGATTGTTTGATCTAGTAAATATCAAACGAATAATTGAGGAAAGAGAAGTTGAATTTGAAAATCCAAAGCCGCCACGAAATTTTTCCGACTACGAAATTCTTATTGATCAGACTAATATTCCCGAAGGTGTAACGCTTGAAAGAATAATCGGATAAGACAAAATGACGCCCAAGCTCGACGAGGGACGTCATGTGGATACTCAGCGTCAGCCATACTGTTCCCACAGATAGCGCGGGTAGGAGGAAGCATTTTGCGCAAAATCGAGAGTAGTTTCCGACAGCCGTGATTTCCACCCTAACGTAACTTGTCTTTAGGGGGACTGTAAGGAAAGGGGAGTTCTTATTCTTGATTGGCAGGAGGCGAGATGGAGACAAGCATAGCTGTTTTCAGAAGTAAGGAAATCAGGAAAACGATTCACAACAATGAGTGGTGGTTTGTCATTGTGGATGTCGTTTCGGCGTTTACTGACTCAATTAACCCAAGTGGTTATATCAAAGACATGAGACGTAGAGATAAAGAACTCTCTAAAGGGTGGGGGCAAATTGCCACCCCCCTTTCAGTTCAGACTGCAGGCGGGCTTCAGCGAATGAATTGTGCCAACACAGAAGGCATCTTCCGCATCACCCAATCCATCCCATCTCCGAAGGCAGAGCCCTTCAAGCGATGGCTGGCAAAGGTCGGTTATGAACGCGTGAAGGAGATAGATGACCCCGAGCTGGCAACCAAAAGAACCCGCGCTTTGTATAAGGCTAAAGGCTATTCAGACGACTGGATAGAGAAAAGAATGCGCGGTATTGCCATCAGGGAGGAGCTTACAGACGAGTGGAAAAAGAGGGAGGTGACGCGCGAGAAGGAATACGCGATACTGACCGCTGAGATCGCAAAAGCCGCTTTTGGTGTTACGCCTGGCGAACACAAAAAAGTTAAAGGACTGATTCGGGAAAACCTCAGGGACCATATGACAGACCTTGAGTTGATTTTCTCCATGCTTGGAGAGGCGGCCACGACTGAGATAACGCGGGTGGATGATGCAACGGGTTTTCAGGAAAGCAAACGTGCTGCTCACAAGGGTGGAGAGGTTGCAGGGAAGGCGAGAAATGATTTGGAACGAAAGACCCGAAAGAAGGTTGTTTCCCCTGAAAACTATCTAGACTCTCCTCAGAAAAAACGGAAACAGGTTAAGGAAAAAAAGTGAGATGCCATGAACTACATCGAAGATGATCTGCTTCCCCTATCCGGTCTGCAGCACCTGGCGTTTTGTGAGCGGCAGTGCGCCCTGATCCATATTGAACAGGCCTGGGCCGAAAACCGTTTTACAGCGGAAGGAAGGGTCTTGCATGAGCGCGTTCACGAAGAAGACCGGAATTCCAGAGGGGATATTCGAGTTGAATACAGTATGTCTCTCCGGTCTCTCCGGTTAGGATTGATCGCCAAGGCGGACGTGGTGGAATTCCATCGAAACAGGGAAAAATCGCGCGGCAAGTGGCGACCCTTTCCCGTGGAATATAAACGTGGCAAACCCAAAAAAGACAACGTTGACAAGGTGCAACTCTGTGCTCAGGCCCTTTGTCTGGAGGAGATGCTTGGAGTGGAAGTCGCGTCTGGCGCCCTCTTTTATGGCAAAACCAGGCATCGGCAGAATGTGGATTTTGACACGGATTTGCGAACGGAAACAGAGGATACGGCCAAACGGTTTCACGCCCTTGTGGAAGCAGGAGAGACGCCGAAACCCGTTTATGGAAAGAAGTGCGAAAGCTGCTCCATGAAACACCTCTGCCTTCCGAAGACCGTCGGAAAAGGAAAATCCGTAGATCGTTATCTTTTAGATGAAATGGGTGACCCATGAAAAAACATCTGAACACCCTGTTTGTTATGACCCAGGGGGCTTATTTGGCAAAGGAAGGGGAAACCGTGTTGGTAAGGGTTGAGAAAAAGACCCGTTTACGTGTTCCTGTTCATACTTTGGGAGGCATCGTCTGTTTTGGGAATGTTACCTGCAGTCCATTCCTGATGGGGTTTTGCGGCGAAAAAAATGTAGCAGTCAGTTTTCTGACAGAGTACGGGCGTTTCCTTGCAAGTGTGAGGGGACCGGTATCCGGTAATGTTCTTTTAAGGAGGGAACAGTACCGCCGCGCAGATGACATGGACGTGTCTGCTCGGATGGCCAGATCCATGTTGATAGGGAAGATTGCCAATTGTCGTACAGTGCTGCGACGGGCTTTAAGAGATCACTCGGCAAAGCTCGACTGTGCTGATGTCGAGAATGCAGTCAAGAGATTGGGACATTCATTAGAGAATGTGCAGGCGGGTGCACCGTTGAATACCTTGCGTGGGATTGAGGGGGAGGCGGCCCATACCTATTTCAGCGTCTTTGATCATTTGATTATCTCTCAGAAAAAGGCTTTTTTTTTCAGGGAGAGGAATCGACGGCCCCCTTTAGACCGCGTTAATTGCCTGCTGTCTTTTATCTACACTCTTTTGACGCACGACGTACGATCCGCTCTTGAAACTGTGGGGCTGGATCCAGCCGTTGGTTTTCTCCACAGGGACCGTCCGGGCCGACCGGGATTGGCTCTCGATATGATGGAAGAATTCCGGCCTTTTTTTGCTGATCGTCTGACCCTTTCGTTGATAAATCTGAACCAGGTCCAGGAAAAAGGCTTTACTGTGAGCGAGTCCGGGGCCGTTCTGATGGATGATGAGACGCGGAAAACCGTACTCGTCGCCTATCAGAAAAGAAAACAGGATGAGATATATCATCCCTTTCTTGAGGAGAGGGTTACCATTGGGCTTCTCTTTCATATGCAGGCGTTGTTGATGGCTCGATGTTTACGGGGAGACCTGGACGGCTATCCTTGCTTTATCTCGAAATAGGAGACTAAGATGCTGGTTGTAGTGAGCTATGATGTTTCCACGGTGAAACCTGAAGGGCGGCGGCGGTTGCGAAGGGTGGCAAAAGCCTGCAAAGATTTCGGACAACGGGCTCAGTTTTCGGTTTTCGAATGCTCTGTCGATCCGGCCCAATGGACCAGACTGCGACAGCGGTTGATTGATGAGATTGATCCTGAGAAGGATAGTCTCCGTTTCTATTTCCTCGGCGCCAACTGGAGGAAACGTGTGGAGCATGTCGGAACTAAGAAACCGGAAGATCCGGATGGACCTCTTATTGTTTGAAAGGCCTGCGCGAACCTGATGTTCACATTTCTGTTCGTGAACATAACTTATTGAAATAGTGAAGTTAATGTTGTTTTTTTTTAGATCATGGTTCGCGCTAGGAAATTTCGTTGTAAATTTAATTGGTTATATGTTTGGAATTCTTGAATCGAAAGCACGGAGGATTGAAGGAATGGGGTTCGCGTAACGGACCTGATATCATGATTGAAACCAGCGGCTTAGGCAGCTGGCGGTCGCCCCTTGCACAGGGGCGTGGATTGAAACGATTCAGAAGGCTGTTCAAGAGGTATCGATGCACGTCGCCCCTTGCACAGGGGCGTGGATTGAAACATCGATCAGCGAAGAAAGGGGACCAAGTCCAAGTCGCCCCTTGCACAGGGGCGTGGATTGAAACATACGACTGTGAAAAGGTCGAGAAAAGTCTCAGTCGCCCCTTGCACAGGGGCGTGGATTGAAACCTGAAGAAAAGCACAACCAGCATCAACATTCCGGGTCGCCCCTTGCACAGGGGCGTGGATTGAAACATGGAAGCAGAAAGGAGTAGCATGAAACTGAATAGTCGCCCCTTGCACAGGGGCGTGGATTGAAACTAATGCAGATAACCGTTTAATAGAGCTGGAAAAGTCGCCCCTTGCACAGGGGCGTGGATTGAAACCCGCAAGCCCGTGGTTATAATCGTAATGGGAGGTCGCCCCTTGCACAGGGGCGTGGATTGAAACTGGAGATTTTGGTTTTGGTGAAATAGAGAATCTAGTCGCCCCTTGCACAGGGGCGTGGATTGAAACTATCTTGATCTTGTCTAGCTTCCCTTTACCAACGTCGCCCCTTGCACAGGGGCGTGGATTGAAACCCTGGTAGACGTTTTATGGCTGAAGAAGTGAGGGGTCGCCCCTTGCACAGGGGCGTGGATTGAAACCAGGAATTTAGAAGCAAATAAAGAGTCTTTGAAAGTCGCCCCTTGCACAGGGGCGTGGATTGAAACCATTCTATGTGTACTTGTTAAATAAATGCGCGCGTCGCCCCTTGCACAGGGGCGTGGATTGAAACAGTGTATAAATGCAGCTGTGGCATATACTACACGTCGCCCCTTGCACAGGGGCGTGGATTGAAACTCCTGTTAAGGGTTTATGTATAAGATCCGCCATCGTCGCCCCTTGCACAGGGGCGTGGATTGAAACTCTCCGGTCCATGCTCCCTGAATGAGAGATACGAGTCGCCCCTTGCACAGGGGCGTGGATTGAAACCATGAATTACATTAGAAACCGTTCCACGGGAAACGTCGCCCCTTGCACAGGGGCGTGGATTGAAACATCTGCTTCCACACCGTCTTTGCCCTCATCCACGTCGCCCCTTGCACAGGGGCGTGGATTGAAACGTCATTGGACATTGACGATGCTCGCTGGTTTCGGCGTCGCCCCTTGCACAGGGGCGTGGATTGAAACCTTGCCCCCGGAAACAGTTGGCCGACCGTTACCGGTCGCCCCTTGCACAGGGGCGTGGATTGAAACGATTCAAGGCCTGATGCCTTGTGCGCCTCGTCTGTCGCCCCTTGCACAGGGGCGTGGATTGAAACCACCTATAGCCATTATCAATACCTCCTTAATATTGTCGCCCCTTGCACAGGGGCGTGGATTGAAACGTCATTGGACATTGACGATGCTCGCTGGTTTCGGCGTCGCCCCTTGCACAGGGGCGTGGATTGAAACATATACCACCACCTTGAGCATAGGCTCGGCTTTGTCGCCCCTTGCACAGGGGCGTGGATTGAAACAAAGACCGTGAAGGAACAGATGTTCTGCGTTTATGTCGCCCCTTGCACAGGGGCGTGGATTGAAACTTTATGCCGGCGGCCAGGGTGTCGGTGTCCTGGGTCGCCCCTTGCACAGGGGCGTGGATTGAAACCTCCAAGGATAAGGCTCCGGACGTCTCAAGGTTGTCGCCCCTTGCACAGGGGCGTGGATTGAAACGTATCAACGATCACAAGTGACACAGGGCCGTCTATGTCGCCCCTTGCACAGGGGCGTGGATTGAAACGGCAACAAAGAGATATCAAAAGCCGTTTTAGGGCGTCGCCCCTTGCACAGGGGCGTGAGCCTGAAACCGAAACTTACACCGGAAGATCTGCTGCCCGTTGTATGCGATGAGTTTGATTGTGAGCGTGAGACAATCATCCAGAAGGGTAAAAAGAGGAACCTTGTTCGGGATGTGGCTATTTATCTCAGCCGGGAAATGACCGGAGAAACTGGTGTTTCGTTAGGCCGGTATTTCGGTGGCATATCCGGATCGGGTGTGACCTTAAGG
>Ga0075112_1000686_pt1 | contig 13631 bp, 11 predicted proteins | sample AntAceMetag02UKF_FD_69783 | JGI IMG/M metagenome (GOLD analysis project Ga0075112, IMG submission 69783) | Saline lake microbial communities from Ace Lake, Antarctica - Antarctic Ace Lake Metagenome 02UKF | ecosystem: Environmental > Aquatic > Non-marine Saline and Alkaline > Saline | place... | reverse complement strand
TACCCGTGAATGAATTCCATTCACCTTTGTTTGACAGGCATTTGCGCGTTACTCGACTTTGCTCTCTTATAGACCTTTTTCAGGTGTCAGGTTTCGGGTGTCAGGAAAAAACTTGTTATCATTCGATTGATTCAACATAGAATCATAGAGTTATGCTGTTTAAAATCACATTTCTGAAATATTGGATCCGGAGCCCTGACACCCGACACCTGACACCTCGGCGAGGACAGGATCTCGATATTCTTCACCGGAAAGCGGCATGAATCTCATTCATTCACGGGTATTGGTCCTAAAGTCGGCCGTTAAAGTTGTTTTCTTACTCATAATCTTAATTGTAATCATAATCGAAGAGCCCTGGAATAGGTTAAAAGGAGTATGAGTATGATTATGATTATGAACTGCCGAACGAATTTTTGGATAATCGTATCAAGTGGGCGAAGTTAGAACCAAGCCCGAAAAGCTGAAAGATATTGGAACCCATTTCGGAATTGGAGAATCCGGAGTGTCCCAGATAAGTAGGCGTGTTACTGATAAAATAAGAAAAGATAAAAAGCTTAAAAGTAAAATGGATAGGATTGCAAGAAAACTGGATTTGTCAAGAATGTAGACCTGACCCCTATGTCTTTTTGCATGAAGGGACGATCACCGCTGGTTGAAATTAATATTTGGAGCCAAGAAACATTATGGATTAAGCGCGTTAAGCTACAGGGTAACCTCCACATCCATCTTATTATGAAAGGCGGTTGTCACAATGAATGCCAATGCCTGCGAAACCGGTGAGTTTTTCCGAAAGCAGACCTGTCCAGTTACGGGTCTGCCCGTCTTGCATCGACCCGAATGGGCCTACGCCAATCCCAACTCCGATTACCGAATGAAAATCAGTATCCTGGGGGCACGTTTGGTTCTGAGTCAGCCCTCGGGTTATGCAACCATGGAGGACGTCAAGGCTGCCATGGAAATCATCGAGCGAGCTGTGGCGGAAGGGATCCCCGTAGAAAGCCCCTACATTCAGGTAGAGGACTACACTCGCCTGAAAGGGGTCTCTTTTGCGGGCAGGAAGTTCTTTATCGATTCCCGGAAATCGAATCCACGGATTTCCGCGATTCTGTTCTGCGGGGTGTCGCCGCTGTTCAAAATGAGCGTAAGGCTTGCCAAATATATCAATCCCACTAAATTCCCGGTTCTGATTACAGGAGACTGCGCCGAGGGCATCGAGAAAGCCCGAGAGATATTTCAGGATATGCCGTTCCAGGAGGGAAATGGGGATGCCGCCGGTATACAGTATCCCGAATTGATTCCCGTCCCTTTGCAATTGAATGCCAAACCCGAATGGAATCTTCGGTTGGAGGGGTTTTCCGTACAATACGGGGTCATCAACGGCAGGGTCATTCATGGGGTTTCGAAGGGCTTCCTGGAGGAACATCATATTCAACCCATCATTCAGCTAATGGAGACCGTATATGCCGCCATGGGCTCTCCACAAGGTTCCTGCTACTGCCTCAACGGGGTGTCGGGCGTCAGCGGCAGTACGCGCAAAGCCAGACAACGCTATTACAACGCCATGAGAGAATGGTTTTTGGCTCATCCCAGCTTCCGTATGTACATATTCTACGGTGCAAGCAGGCTGCTTACAGCGGCCATTCGAATGACCAGCACCTTTACCCCCTTTTCGGTTCACACCGCAAAGGATCTCGAAAGCGGGCTTCTAATGATCGACCATGACCGGCGGACAAAGACGAAGATCCGACCGGTTCCCCCGGAGCAGGAGACGAAGACGGATGGGAGGATTCCTTTTTCAGCCTATGTAAACGAACTGTTACAATATCTAGGATCCGTGGATTGGGAGGCAAAAGAAAACTCCTCCGGCAAGCCCGCCGACCCTTTCCATCCCTTTCTTCCGGTATTTGATGGTATAGACCTGATAAAGAGCGATCTAGATGCCGTACTCATGGAACGAAACCAGGTTGAACGGTCTCTGGTCCGGGAAAAACAGCTCAGCGAATCCATCATCGATCATATCCCCGCAGGGGTTGCCTTTCTGGATGGTGATTTTATTCTCCGCAAATACAACGCTGCCTATGCCCGGTTCCCTTAAGGCGTACTCCCCCTATTCACCGGAAGCGTGTCTGGGCATGGCCTATTCCGAATACCTGCCCGGCAGTTGGGAACAGGTGGCGGAATGGTACAAATCCGTCCGGGAGAAGGGCGTGCCGGAGAGCCGGCACAATTTCAGGCTGACCTTTGAAAAAGGGGGAGAACAGGTGGTTACCTTCTGGGACAGGTCCATTGTTCCCGTCCGGAATGCCTCCGGAAAGGTGGAGGGTATCCTGATTTTGACAACGGATGTTACCGAACAACGAGCAGCAGAGGAAAAGGCTGAAAAACTGAAAGACCAACTGAGACAGGCCCAGAAGATGGAGAGCATCGGGACCCTGGCGGGCGGCATCGCCCACGATTTTAACAATATCCTTTCCGCTATTCTCGGATATACCGAGCTCTCACTGATGAACCTTGCCGCGGATTCCGAGCTGAAGACGAATCTGGAACAGGTTCTTCACGCGGGAGAGCGGGCAAGAGACTTGGTGCGGCAAATCCTGGCTTTCAGCCGGCAGGGCAGTCCGGAAATGGTGCCCTTCCATATGGAGCAAGTCGTCAAAGAGGCACTCCAACTGATCAGGGCCTCCCTCCCCGCAACCATTGATATCCGGTTTCGGGGCGGAAGTGATGCCGTGGTGGTGGGGAATTCCACTCAGATTCATCAGGTACTCATGAACCTCTGCACCAATGCGGGTCACGCCATGAAGGATGGTAAAGGCATTCTGACGGTAGAGATCGTCGATGAAGCGGTGTTGCGCGACGAGTTCGACGGTGGGCAACGGGATATGTTACCCGGCAATTATGTGCGGATCAAGGTCGGAGATACGGGACAGGGGATGACGCAGGATGTGATGGAACGAATTTTCGACCCTTATTTCACCACCAAGAGGAAAGGTCACGGTACAGGGATGGGGCTGTCCGTAACCCACGGAATCGTCAAAAGCCACGGCGCGACCATCACCGTTGAAAGCGAACTTGAAAAGGGTTCCATCTTTACCATTTACCTCCCCACAGTGGAAAAAAAGACAGGACCTGCGTCGGAGGTCCACGTGCCCGTAGCGAAAGGCGACGAGCGAATTTTGTTGGTTGATGACGAGATGAGCCTGGTGGATATGGGAAAGCAGATGCTGGAGAATCTCGGTTATCGCGTGGAGGCCAGAACATCCAGCGTGGAGGCCCTAGCGCTTTTCAGGATGGATCCGGACGGGTTTAACGTGGTGATCACCGACATGACCATGCCCAACATGACAGGCGTCGAGCTGTCCCAGCGGATCATGGAAATCCGTCCGAACATCCCGATCATTCTCAGTACCGGTTTCAGTGAACTGATCACGGAGGCCCAGGCCAAAGCCCTCGGCATAAACGCTTTCATCTCCAAGCCTATTCTCAAAGCGGATTTGGCCCGGACCGTGCGAGATGTTCTGGAACCCCTGAGGTAGTAGGTGGAGATGCGATTTTACTGGTATGGCAGGGGTTGTGCCACGTTAACCCATAATTGCATCGCTAAAGAGCATAATTATGTCAAGAACCTTCCGCTCATTTCGCGTCCGTTAGATTTATGATGTGTAGCGTCAAAAAGTAGTAAAAGGGTCAAGTCTGCCGTTGACTCTTAGCTTTAATTTCGGGAAACAGAAAGATTCAACGGCAGACTTGACCCCACGACTGGAACCGCCCGGTGGTCCTGGTCCTCGGCAGTGAGCAGAAAGGGATCAGCCCATCAATCCGCAAAAGATGTCACCAGCTGGTGGGCATCCCATCCCCGGGTAGCGTGGAATCCCTCAACATATCCGTTGCCGGAGGGGTCATCCTTTCGGAAATATGCCGAAAGAGAGCGTGTTAAACTTGTTCCCGTGAAATTTCATTGATATCCAACCGAGGTGACGCCATGGTGATGCCCTCTTCATCAAACCGGGTCTTGATTTTTTCGTTAAGCCCCCAGCGGCCCACCAAGGCATATTTTTTTTCCACCCAGAACCGGGCTTTCATCTCCATATAGCCCGGGGCGAATTTATCAATGACCACCCTCGGCACAGGCTTTTCATGAACAATTTCAGATACCTCCATAAACGACGTTGGACGTATCTGATTCAGGAATTCCTCGAAGTGGATCCCAGAATTTGACAAAAGTTTCAGGGTGAAATATGCATTTAGGTTCATGAATCCGATTTTTTCAAGACCTTATTTTTTGGGATCAGGCCAATCTCAAATGAAGATAGCATATTCCTTTACCCTTAGGGTGAAGTATTTTCTTGACAAGCCAAGCAAAAACATCTATTTTTACCTTAAGGGTAAAGAGCCAAGGCCGTAAGGACGAGTTTTGGAAATCAGATTTCGAACGCGCAAACTTGAGAAACAATACGCCAATCACCGGGAAGCAGAAAGAGCCTACGGCAGAGAAATTGCCAGAAAGTATATCCAACGTGTGAATATTATCAAAACCGTAAAGGATATCGATGAACTGAAACGGCTCCCGGGACTCGGATGCCACAAGTTGAAGGGCAGCCGAAAGGCCCAATGGGCTGCCAAACTGACCGGTTTTTATCGTCTCATTTTTACCCTTGAGGGCGATCACATGGAAATAGCCAAAATCGAGGAGGTGAGCAAGCATTATGGAGACTAATATCGCAGTTCAAACGGACTTGGCGATTCCCCCCGGTGAATATTTGGAGGAGATATTAGAGGATCTGGGTATGAGCAAGGACGAATTGGCCCGGCGGATGGGTCGGCCCGCTCCGAAGTTGAGTCCTATTTTCAAAGGTGTAAAATCCATCACTCCGGATACCGCCCTTCAGTTGGAGAAGGTTGTCGGGGTTCCGGCTCACGTTTGGACCGGTCTTGAGGCGGATTACCGGCTCATATTGGCCCGACAAAAGGAAATAATGGAACGGGAGCGACTGAAAGAGGAGATGCCGCTCATCAAACCCTTTTGCTATGCCTTCCTTGCCAATATGGGTGCCGTTCCAAAGTACACCAAGGGATCTGACAAGGTGCTCGCGCTCCAGAAGTTCTTTGGAGTGACGTCCCTTCATAACGTGATAACATTGCGGCGTTATGAAGCCGCATTCCGCTGTGGCGCCGGGAAAAAGGAACGGTCGCCGGAAGCGGTCGCCGCATGGTTACGTTTCGGCGAACTCAAAGCTCGGGAGATCGATTGCGCTCCTTTCGACAAAAGCCGCCTGCGGGCATTGTTAGGTGAAATCAGGGACATGACCCTTCAATCACCGGACTCGTTTCTTCCCCGGCTCATGGACTCGCTGGCCGGCGTGGGCGTCGTTTTGGTGCTCTTGCCGCATTTTCCCAAGACCTATGCCCACGGCGCCGTCTTCCCCGTGGGCCGTGAGAAAGCCGTCCTGATGCTCTCCATCCGGGGAAAATGGGCCGACATTTTCTGGTTCAGCCTTTTCCACGAATTGGGGCATATTCTATTGCATGGCCGAAACAAAATCATCGTGGAATATGACAATGAGGACCCGAAAATGATAAAGCGAGAAAAGGAGGCGGATGAATTTGCATCCGAAATGTTGATTCCAAAAAGCAAATGGGCCGATTTCATTGGGCGGAAAACGCTTCACTACGAGAACATTCGCATATTTGCCCGTGATGTGGGCGTGGATGCGGGAACCGTGGTGGGCCGTCTCCAGCATGAGGGGTTGTTGAAACCGGCCTGGGGAAACAACCAACGGAGCCGGTACGAATGGGCGTTGGATTAAAACCCTGAAATCTTATTGCCATCTTTAAAAAAACCATGGATGAGTATATCGATTTAGACCGGTCCTTTGCGCCGATTCCAAGGGATTATGAATGGAGCGAAGAAGAAGAGACGCTGGCCTTTGCCTTCGAGAACTTCGAATTGTTTGAAAAGCAATGTGCAAGACATATTCGACGAAACGGAAACCGTTTTCGGAAAAGAATCTGCCTTGGGTAGAAATGTAGAAATGTTTCTTTCTCAGAGGTATACAGGCGAAAAGCTGAAAGATATTGGCACCCATTTCGGAATTGGAGAATTCGGCGTGTCCCAGGTAAGTAGGCGTGTTACTGATAAAATAAAAAAAGATAAAAAGCTTAAAAGTAAAATTGATAGGATTGCAGGAAAACTGGATTTGTCAAGAATGTAGACCTGACCCCGATGTCTTTGTGAAGTGGATAATGGTTTCTTATCTTATGGGTCCGGTTCCTCTCTTACGGCATGCCCGATCTTTTTCAGTGTGAAAGGGTTAATGTAACGGCCCACTTCCAAGAACTTCAAATACGGTTCTCCCGACGGCCTTGAGGGTCACCGGCTTCATTAGAAATCGCGTGATGCCATGCTTACCGGCCGTATCTTCGCATATATTTTCACTGAATCCAGTACAAAGGATGATGGGAATCTCCCTGTTGACTTTTCGCACCTCCGAGACCAGTTGCACACCGGTCATTTCCGGCATGGTCTGGTCCGTAATGATCAGATCAAAACCATCAGGGGCCTTTAAGAAAATTTCAAGGGCCGTCGAACTGGATGTTGTCGCTTTGGGTCGATAATTGAGCGCCTCCAGAAATCTTGTCATTACGTCCAGGAAGAAGTCTTCGTCATCTACCAAAAGCACTGCCTCCCCGTTTCCCTTTGGAATCTGTTTGTCAGGCCCTTTCCCGTGTGTGGCAACCGGGTCCGAAAAGGGCAGATAGACCTTGAACGTGGACCCCTTTCCTTCCTCGGTCTCAACCTGTATCCATCCTTTATGGCTACGGACAATTCCATGGATTACCGAAAGCCCGAGACCGGTGCCCTCACCCATGGGTTTGGTGGTAAAATAGGGTTCAAAAATCCGGTTTTTTACGTTTCCCGGCATTCCCGTCCCTGTATCCGATACCGAAAGCACTGCGTATTTTCCGGGCGGGATAGTATCCGTCTCATGGTAAACCGGTTCTTCAAAGGACTCCTCACGAAGGCTAACGGTTAAGGTTCCCCCTGTGGAACGCATGGCGTGATAGGCATTGGTACAGAGATTCATCACCACCTGGTGAATATTTGTGGCTCTTGCCACGACAAATGCGCTGCTATTGATGCGCTGTTTGATGTCAATGGTCGTCGGCAAAGAGGCGCGAAGGAGCTGCAATGACTCCTCTACAATGTTTGTCACCCGAATCGGTTTGATTTCCTCCTCCCCCTGTCGGCTGAAATCGAGGATTTGCTGTACAAGGTTTTTGGCGCGGTCACCCGCGGACAAAATCCTCGTCAGATACAGCTCCAGTTTTCGGGAATCCTTCTGCAGATCGGCTATGGCCAACTCGGCGTACCCGATCACGCCTCCGAGAATGTTGTTGAAATCATGGGCGATACCACCCGCAAGGGTCCCGATAGCCTCCAACTTTTGGGATTCATTAAGCTGTTTGATGAGTTCCTTTTTCTCTTCCTCCCGCTTGATGCGTTCCGTGATATCACGGGCAATCCCCTGGGTACCCAGAAAGTTATCGGAACCCTTCTCACCATATAGCCCCTCCGCATCAAGGGAAAAGAAGCGCTCTTCGGGGATTCTGCCGCAAGGGCTCTCAAAGGTTTCACTCTCCCGATGCTTGGTGAGCAACCGCAACGAAAACCTTTTCGTGCTGCGCGAACCTTTTCTCCTTTCTCTGACCTGCCATTTCGCCCTTTCCCGGTCTTCTGGATGTACCAGTTCAATAATGCCGCTATCTTTCAGCTCAGCGACCGTATATCCGTATCGCTCGACCGCGCTGCTGATAAAGGCAATCTTTCCTTCCGGATTCAGCCGATAGATAATGTCGGGCGTATGGATAATGATGGAGGACAGCTCGTGATCCCTCTCCCTCAATTTCAGTTCGATTTTTTCCCGCGCTGCTATTTCAGCGACAAGATCGGCATTGCTGGCTTCCAGCTCGTAACGCATGCTGCGCTCATAACGAAGGGAGAGGTTTAAACGTTTAAGGAGAAAACCGATGGGGAGCGTCACCCCCAGGGAAAGCAGCCCCACATTCATAATATAGGATACCCATACTCGGGCGGGCGCTTGCAGCGCCTCCGTCCAGGCCCGGTTTTCCGGACCCATGATCAGGTAAAGCCCCGTGAGGATTGCCGCATTTGCGCCGGAAGCGACAATGGCGGCTCGTGTACCGAAAAGAAGTACGGCACAGATGGCGCTGACAATGAGCCAGCTTGAACGCGCATAATGGGGGCCCATATAGACGAAGAAGGCGATGGTCATAGAATATAAAAGGAAGAGGCTGACCGAGCGTTTCGCTAGGATACCGCGACCTTTTGTAAGGACGTGAAAAAGCGCAAGGCCAAAAAGAAAACCATCCATGCCGATTAGAAAGTAGTGTTCTTCCGCCCACAGGACCGGCAGGGCAAAGGCTATGGCTATGGGGGAAATGAGAACCGTGATGATCATTAACAGGATATCAATCAACCATTTCCGCCATCTTTCAAGGGTGATTTCCCGTTCGATCGGCAGGATCGGCCATAGGGCCTTTATCCAGTTAAGTATGCGCATTTTCTGAATTCGTTTACCCGCTTTTTTCATTAGGTATTAACCTGCTTATGGTTGTCTTCACCGCTCAATAATGATGCGAGATCTTCAACCACACGGTTTAACTGGGAAGCCAGGGTCGTCAGTCCTTTTGATGCTGCTACCGATTCTTCAGCGTTGGCGGTATTTTGTTGGGTCACCGAATCAATCTGAGTCACCGCCTGGTTCAACTGATCAATCCCTTGGGCTTGTTCTTTGGAAGCATGGGAAAATTCACTGATCAGGTTGCTGATTTTTTCGGTCTCTTTCGAAACCCGACCAAATGTGTCGCTGGTTTTTAAAGCGATTTTCGAACCGGTTTCCTCAAGGGCGGCGGCCTGCTCTGAGGCACCTTCAGCCAGAGAAACACTTGCGCCGGAAATTTCGTTGGCGGCATGCAACATATCGTCCCCACCATCCTTTTTTCCATTTTGACGCCAGATGCGCAGGAAACTTTTGGCCGGCGGCAGATGGAAATGTATTTTGAAATCTTTAACCCCCAAAGCTTGGGTGACCTGTTTGTGTATCCGGTCAAACCCTTTGCGAAGGGTCTTGCGACCCTCTTCTTCTTTTTCCTCGCGGGCAAGCCCGTAGGCTTCCTGAACACCGGGAACCCTGGATGCCATGGCCGCGATGGTGATGGCTTGTTTTTCCAGGCTTTTAAATCCTTTGTTCGCCAGACCCTCCTGACTAATGGAGAGGTCGTGCAATTGAGCCTGCCACATGCCTGTTAGCAGCCAGAAAAAGCCGGCAACGAGTGAGCTGACAGAGAGTGCCACCAGGACAAGCGGTATCCCCAAAACCCTGGTGCGCAAGGAAAATCTCATAATATCTTCTCCCTATATTTTTTGGTTTGAATTGACGCCCCTTTGTCTCGGCACTCTGATTCAATTGGGAAACGGTTTCTTATCACCTGATCCGTGGAGGATTTCATCAATTTTCTTTGATAGGAGCGTAAGCCTGAAAGGCTTTTGCAGGAATCCGTCCGCTCCCGCTTCCATGACCTCCCGGACCGGACCATCTATGGAGTAGCCGCTACAGACAATCACTTTGATGCTCGGACGGTGAGCCTTCAACTCCAGAAAGACACGCTTGGCGTCCATATCGGGCAGTTTGAAGTCCAGAAGGGCCAGGTCGATCTCCTGTTTCGAGTTTCCAGCCAGGGCCACTGCTTCTCCGCCGGTAGAGGCCGTCAAAACCTCGTAGCCCATCTCTTCAATCCCCTCCCGGCTGACTTCCATGACCATTTCATCATCTTCAATGAGAAGAATTGTTTCGGAGCCTTCCTTGAGGGCGGTGCCGGTTTGCCGACTTATGTCCACTTTCTGTTCTGCTACGGGCAGATATATCTTTACGGTGGTTCCCTTGTCGGGCTCGGAGTCCACGGCAATCCAGCCTTCATGGCTTTTGACAATACCGTATGCAGCAGCCATTCCCAGCCCCCGGCCCTGGAATTTGGTGGTGAAAAAAGGTTCAAAGACATGGTCTCTTGTTTTCGGGTCCATCCCTTTTCCATCATCTTTCACACACAACCTGACATAACGTCCGGTTTTGAGTCCGGGGAATCTCACGCCCATTTCCTTTTCAAACGTTTTGTTTCCACAGGATATGTGGATGTGCCCCGCTCCATCAATGGCCTCGGACGCATTGAAAATGATGGCGGATATGACCATCTGCATTTGGGTTGAATCCATCTTTACACTGGATGTGGCCGGGTCCAGATCCATTTCAATTTGAATGGAAGGTTTAATCAAATGGCGGATCAACGAGAGGGTTTGTTTCACAAAATCCAGCATGTTCACGGTTCTTGATTGGTATTTTCCGCCTCTTGCATAAGCAAGAAGCTGGTTGGTCAGTTCAGCCATGCGAGCGGCGGTCTCCTTCATGGTTACAATGGCCTTTTTACTTTCCTTGACGGGATTCAATTCAAGAATCTCCAGCCTCCCCACGATCACCGCAAGCGCGTTGTTGAACTGGTGGGCGACCCCGCCGGCAAGGGTGGCGATGGCTTCCATTTTCCGGGCTTGCTGGAGCCTTGCCGCCATAGCCTTTTTTTCCGCTTCGGCCTTCTTTCGTTCGCTGATATCTCTTGTTACACCCAAGACCGACACGGGCCGCCCCGTGTCATCCCGTATAAAACGCATGGTCGCTTCACCCCACTCATGACTTCCGTCTTTAAGCATTTGCTCCAGTTCACTAGTCCTTGATCTGTTTGGATCGACGCCTTCAGCGCCGTCTCTTGCCAGTTCTTCCGAAAGAACCCTCCTAAGATTTTCGAGGGATTCGGGGGACAAATGTTTGTCAAGCGGTAAATTCATGGCTTCTTGGGGCGTAAACCCCCGCATGGGTAGGATAGAGGGACTGATATAGGTGAAGTGCAAGGTTTCAAGACTGAGATTCCAGATAACATCCGTCACATTTTCCGCAAACAGGCGATAACGACTCTCACTTTCCTTAAGGGCTGATTCAAATCGCTTCCGCTGCAATGCCACCGCAGCCTGATTGATAAATGTTTCGATCAATTCACGCCTCTTCCAGAGCGTTTCCCCCGTCTTGCTTTGGCGGGTCAGAATGATGGCGCTGCCACACAGATCACCCTTTTTGGAAAAGCCGATAACGAATATCTGATCCAGACTCAACAATTTTTCAATGGCGTAACAGACACCCTTGGGCACAGCCCCAAAAGAAAGTTCGTAAATCCCTTTGGGACCCAGCGCCAGTTTACCACTTTCCAAAATTTTTCTCGCCTCTTTATCATTCATTTCAGTGGTCATTCCCACCGGATTTTTTCCCAGCAATCCCAAAATGCGTTTGGCGGATTTCCCTAGTCCCTTGACTGATTTTGTACAAAACAGCTTGGAATCCGGATCATAATCATTGATAATGACAATGGATTGAGCCGCAATTTCCGCGAGCCTTTTGCCGATCAACGGATAGATGTCCGTATCGGGCGAGAGAGCGAAGAATTCCATAGCCGTAACGGACAAAAATTCAAGATCATCCAGAACGCGCCTTAATTTGTCTTCCGATTCCCTGCGCTGTCTGACTTCTTTCTTTAATTCCCTATTGGCGTTTTCAAGTTCGGTGGTTCTCTCACTGATTTTGTCTTCCAGTGCTGCTTGGGCCTTCTTCAACCCTTTCTCGGACTGTTTTTGCCGGGTGATGTCCCTGGCAACAGCATGAAAGCCCACAATCCTTTTGCCTTTTCGTATGATCTGTACATTCTGTCCGATCCATATTTTCCCGCCGTCTTTTCGAATCATTGGAAATTGGAAATAAGTTCTCTCAATATTGTTCTTATACTGGGAGAAATAGAGGGCTTTCGCCTTCTTTCGGTAATCCGGATGGATGAGGTCTAAATAGCTGTTGCCGATCAGTTCCGCCTCGGAAAAACCGGTGGCGCGAACTGCGGCGGGGTTAAAAAAGATAAATCGACCCCGCAGGTCGATCTTATAGATAATGTCATGGGCGTTTTCCACCAGATGTGCGTAGAAAACCTCGCTTTGTTCGAGACGCTTTTCAAGACCTTTCCGCCGGCTGACTTCCTTTTCCAGTTCCCGCGAATTTTTGATAGACGCTTCATTGGATGGCCAATTATCTTGCATTTGATTGTCCTTCAAAATGGTTTCACGTTTCCAACCGTTTCAACGATGCCCTGATGTTTTCAAGACGAAAAGGTTTTTTTGAGAAAGCCGAGGGCCCCGGATGCCATTACTGCTTCTCTGGTCTCATCGAAACCGTGGCCCGTCATGCACTTTCTTCGCCGTCCCTTCGATGAGTTCCGCCATATTTTTGGCGGTTTAGGCGGCCCGCATGGCAAGGTTTCGCACTTCGTTGGCCACCACATCCATTAGCATTTAATGAAACCTAGAAGCAAGTGTCTATTTTTCCGAAGATCCAAGGCATTAAGCTCGCAGCCGTATATGATACTACAAACGCTTGAAAACGCTGTAGATTCGGTAAAAGAGGCGCTTCCGAAGAGTTCAACTTTCCGGGTGGAAAACCTCAGTTTTTTGACAGCATTTCGGTGTTGTCTCATTCATTTTGTTCTTTTACCAACAGATTGAAATAAAAACATTTATCCGCATTTTCCGAAAAGTTGAATGCAGATTTTTGGTGGAAATGTTTTAGTGAACCATATCCCCCCCCAACGTTTTGACCACACTTCTAAAACGTGGATTTAAGATCACATAATATCCGAATGTTTAAGCAAAATATATGCCATAATTGTTATGGCCTGTAAATCATATGCTCATTAAAACGGCTTATTGGTTTTGACTGATATAAATATCGGATTCTAGCATCCATTTTGACGAGTTTTTACCGTTCGATAGGAAAATCTACTGGGATGCACGAGAAACATTCTGTAAAATTAAGTTGAAGTGATCGCGGCAGTGCTTTTCGAGGATTGCGCTCAACCCTTTGAAATAGAGGGCCGAGGGAAAAACAGAGGGGTCAGGTCTACATTCTTGACAGATTATATGAGTAATGGCTATACGGTACGGTAAAATATTTACTGCCGATATATAGGATAAGATATGGCTCGTCCCTTGAGGATAAATTATCCGGGGGTCTTTTATCATGTGGCTTCCCGAGGTAATGAACGAAAGAATGTATTCAAAAGTAAGCGCGACAGGGAGAAGTTTTTTGAATATCTGGGCTTGGTCCTAAAGTCGGCCGTTAAAGTTGTTTTCTTACTCATAATCTTAATCGTAATCATAATCGAAGAGCCCTGGAATAGGACAAAAGGAGTATGAGTATGATTAAGATTATGATTATGAACTGCCGAACGAATTTTTGGATAATCGTATCAAGTGGGCGAAGTTAGAACCAATACCCGTGAATGAATAAGATTCATACCGCTTTTCGGTGAAGAATTTCGAGATCCTGTCCTCGCCGAGGTGTCAGGTGTCGGGTGTCGGGTGTCAGGGCTCCGGGTCCAATATCCCAGAAATGTGATTTGAGACAACATAACTCTATGATTCTATGTTGAATCAATCGAATGACAACAAGTTTTTTCCTGACACCCGACAC
>Ga0075112_1000682_pt1 | contig 13664 bp, 12 predicted proteins | sample AntAceMetag02UKF_FD_69783 | JGI IMG/M metagenome (GOLD analysis project Ga0075112, IMG submission 69783) | Saline lake microbial communities from Ace Lake, Antarctica - Antarctic Ace Lake Metagenome 02UKF | ecosystem: Environmental > Aquatic > Non-marine Saline and Alkaline > Saline | place... | reverse complement strand
TGTTAAAAATATAGATAATATAAATATTATATTAACTTGAATATGAAGTTCATATTTTATTTCAGAAATATAAACTTATTTTTTGAAAAAGATTGCATTAAATAATAAAAAATATTCTTATTCAGCTGATGAATAAAAAATAGATATTTTTTCTTTGATTAATCAATATAACCTTAATTTTCAAGCAAAATGCACGACTTTTTTAAGTTAGAGTTTTATTGAATTCTCTAAATAAATTAGTATAATAGTAAGCATAATATTTAACTAATAAACTAATTACGATATGTCTGAATTAAATTCACAATTAGAATATAAAACTTTAATACAAGATATTGGAGAAGTCCTAGAAAAAGGAAGGAAAGAAGCATATAAAACAATAAATAATATACTTGTAAAAACATATTGGCAAATTGGAGAAAAAGTTATTAAATTTGAACAAAAAGGAAAAATTACTGCAGAATATTGAACGGAACTTTTGGATAAACTTGCTAAAGATTTAAAATTCCAATTTGGTAAATGATTTAGTAGACGTAATGTTCTAGATATGAGACGCTTTTATGTGGCATATCCAAAATGGCAGACAGTGTCTGCCGAATTGAGTTGGAGTCATTATGTTCAATTAATTGCTATAGATGATAAACTAGCTCGTAATTTCTATGAAAAACAATGTATCAAAGAGAAATGGTCTATTCGTGAAATTAAAAGACAAAAAAAATCTATGCTTTTTGAAAGAATTGCATTAAGCAAAGATAAAAAATGAGTATTAGAAATGGCTGAAAAATGACAAATAATAGAAAAAGCAAAAGACATTATCAAAGAACCTTATATACTTGAATTTTTAGGGATTCCTGAAAGTCACAGATACTCAGAAAAAGAATTAGAACAAAAAATTATTGATAATTTACAAAGTTTTTTACTTGAACTTGGTAAAGGCTTTACTTTTGTAAAAAGACAATTTCGTATTAGTTTCAGAGAAAAACATTTTTATGTTGATTTAGTTTTTTATCATCGTATTTTAAAATGTTTTGTTTTAATTGATCTTAAAATTAATGAAGTAAATCGATACAGATATAGGACAAATGAATATGTATCTTAATTATTTTGCTAAGGAAGAAAGTGAAATAGATGACAATCCTCCAATTGGAATTGTTTTAGGTAAAGAAAAAGATGAACTAAAGATTGAATATACTCTTGGTGGAATTTCTAATCAACTTTTTGTTTCTAAATACCAACTATATCTACCTAAAAGAGAAGAATTAGAAAATGAAGTAAAAAAACTTGTAGAATAATATATAAAGAAAAGCTTCGGGCGTTCATCCCTTTAATTTCCCTATGCCCTCCAAAGAATTTAACATTAAAGATACCTGAAAATACGCTATTCGCTATCGCTACTATCTCTACGGGTTACCTAACAATCAGCTATCTAATATTTATTTGATTTCCGTCCCTTTTTCCTTAAAATAAACATCAGATAAGCGGATACACGTTACGAAATAAAGAAAACTTAATATATTACAATAACTTTTTACATTATAAATTATGACAACCATGAAATTATTTACTTATATTTGATTAATAATAACTCTAATTATAACAGGATGTTCTCAACAAAATATAGATAACAATATTAACACATCTAATGAAATCAAATCCTCTGAAAAAAATAATGAACTAATACAAAATTATAAAGATAAAGAAGAATCAAATGCTACTAATATTCAAACTATAAAAAAAGGAGAGATAGAAGTTGAGCCAAAAGAAATTTTATTAAAAGATTCATTAGGGAATAGTGCTATATTACTACCTCAGGATGGAGCAAGTACTAATATTCTTATATGAAAATTTTTTATAAATGAAGTTTGTATAAAAATTGATTCTGAATATTCATGGCCTAACGATATAATTATTACATCCGTGAATGATTTAGTAGAGTTTCCTGGAGATTCAATTATGTGTGGGACTATTGATGTTATTCCAAATAAGATTTTATTTAAAGTTTCCAATTCTTCTGAAATAAAAGAACTAAAACCTCAAGATGGTGCAACAATTAACACTTTAATTGGTTCACACCTTCAATCAAAATGTATTGAAGGAAATTTTGACAACAGTAATCAACTTATAATAGAAACTATTAATCAAATTCAGGAAAATAATTCATGTAAGTAATGTTCTTAAAAACAAGAATTTCTCTTTACCTTGCACAACAATTGCTATCCAAAATTCTACTTTGTAAAAGTTCGGATCATCGGCGACATTGTAGTACATATTTCTTTTGGATTTAATAAATCAATTTTTTAAAAGGGAGGTAAAATAGCTTTTTTTGACAATAAAAATATTAACTATACAATAAAATAAAAGGTATTTATTTAAATAAAACAAATGAAGGAACAAATAGATATAGATTCAACTCAAAACCAAACTAATAGCATCACTTCAGATGCAATTTTGAAATCCAAAGAATCTTTAATTAAAACACTGACAATGAATTGACCCCTAAAAAGTGAGATTAAAAATCAGAATTCAACTCAAACTGCATTTGAAAAAAGCGCTAAAAGCTATGATGAAGACCCTTTTACCGAATTTCTATTTAGTGCTGAGAATAATATAGTATCAGAGTTATTGGACATATCTACTTGAGATAAGGTTTTAGATTTATGATGCGGTACTTGAAAATATATAAAATTATTTGCAAAAAATACTGAGGTAGAAATAACATGAACAGATATATCAGAGAAAATGATTCAACAATCTGTACAAAATAATCAGGATTCCAATATAGAATATGAAATTGCAAATATAGAAGATAGACTTCCCTTTCCTGATAACTCTTTTGACAAAATTAATTGTGCTCATGTTTTAAAATTTATTCTTACACAAGAATGATTGGAGAATACTTTTAAGGAAATCGCAAGAATACTTAAACCTTGATGAGTATTTGTATTTTCAAATAATCATCCTGATAGAAATTTTGAATGGGAGGATTTTAAGCTAAAAAGAAAAGAAGAAGAATCAGATAATGATAATGAAATTGAAATGCATTTACATAAAATCAATAACTATATTCAAGCTTGTAAAACTGCAGGCTTAGAAATAGAGGAACAAGTTGATGTTACAATCAGTGATAACAGTAATTATCTAATAAAAGAAGAATCGTTTAAAAAAACAAAGTGAAAGAAAGTTATTATTGCTTTTAAAATGAAAAAATAATCATTATTGATGAATAAACTTATTGCTGAGAACAATATTAAGCTGCAAGGTTGGATAAATTTCATTTCAGGGATAGTTTTTCTAGTTCCAATAATTACTCTTTATTATCAATACACTGACCTTTCTTTATTTAATATTATTATACTATCAAATATCTACACATTAACGATATTTGTTTTTGAGATACCAACCTCTGTATGGGCAGATACAACCGGCTTGAAAAAGTCACTAATTGTATCAGTCATATGTAATTTCATATCAGCTTTGTTAATTCTATTTTTTCCATCATTTCTCGGATTTATAATTGCTGCTATTTTTAGTGGGCTTTATCTTAGCTTTTGGAGTTGAACATGACAGGCATTTCTAGAGAATAACCTTAGAGTTTTAGGTAAAGAAAAAGATTTTGGTAAAAAATTATGACATTTCATGTCCTTAGAAACACTTGCTAGCCTTCTGACTCCATTAATGATTGCTGTTATACTAAAACTTTGGGGGAATCAAGGATATGTAATTTTAGCTATATTAGATGTTGTTTTCGCCTTTATTCTAATAGTTTTAACATTCAAACTTAAGGAATTAAGCTCTATAAATAAAAAGATAAACACACTTAAAAAGGTTTTAGTAAAAAATTATGAAACAGCAAAAAATGCATTAAATAATATCCTTACCAATAATAAACTAAAATTATTACTAATATATCGTTCTTTAGCAAATCATGTTGCGTTTCTATATATTATCTCTCTACCAATCTGTGTAGAAAATGGTATGGAACCTTGGATGGCAGGCGTGTTTGGTACGATATGAATGATAATGATGATGCTATCAAGTAAATATGCTTATAAAATTTGAGAAAGATACAGTTATAATTTAGCTTGGATTATTTGAACAGTATGACAGGCATTGCTTCTTATTTTAGCAGGCTTTTTCTTAAAATCATGGATACTTATCTCTATTATAGTCATATTTTTCAATTTTTTTGAAGGGTTATGGCAACCTTCTTGGAATCATGTGTTAGTGCAACACACAAAAGGTATTGCAATAGCTACAACTAGATCCATAATATTCGCACTATTTGCTCTTTATACAACGATTGGAAAACAAGTATTAGCATACTTTTCTGTAGAATACGCTTTGATTTGAATAGGTACTTTTATTTTAATAATTAATATTATATTTGCAAAAAAGATTCTCAAGCTTTAATTTTTATTATACCCTACTACTAAATTCAATTTGATTTTGGATAAGTTTTTGTTAAAATAGAGTTCAGATAAGGGATAAAAAATAAAATATTTTAATTTTATAACTTCAAATAATATTTACCATGAAATTAATAAGCTTTAATATTGGAATCAAAATTGATAATTCTAAAAAAATAGGAGAATTTATCAAATCCCAGGGCGCAGATATAGTTGCAATTCAGGAAATGATAAGACATTTTGATGAATCAGTTTTTGATATGTATAAATCTCAAGAACATATAAAAAATATAATCGGTAAAAAATTACCATTTTCTTTTTTTGGTCCACAATGGATCGCTGATGCTATGAGAAAAAATGGAAAAATGCATAGAGATTTTAATGGGTTTGTCGAACAAGGGAATGAAATTATTTCAAAATATCCAATATTGAATGCAACTAATGAATTTTTTCATAAAAATTATTCACTAGAATTGGAATGGGCAAATTTCCATACGGAAGATCATCCAAGATGCGTTCAAATTGCTGAATTAGATGTAAATGGTAAAAGAATGCAAATTCTTAATTTACATGGTTTGTATTCTAGAGACAAACAAGATAGTGAAAGGACTATCAAACAATGTACATATGTTCTAGACGCAGCTAAAAGAAAAGATATTCCAACAATAATAGTTGGCGATTTCAATCTTTTTCCAGACACGAAAAGTATAGGAATATTAAATAAAGAATTTAGGAATTTGATTGAAGAATACAAAATTGTATCTACAAGACCTAGTTTTGATGATGGTACTGACAAAGGAGATAATGTTGTAGATTTTATTTTTGTAAATGATCAAATTAAAGTAAATAATTTTGAAGTATTTGAGACAAATATTTCAGACCATCTACCTTTAATCTTGGATTTTGAGATTAATTAAAAAAATATATATCCTAACTTCAAAAAAATAAATCGTTTTGCTTTGAAAATAAGACTAAAATCATTATAAGAAAGATAAATAAGATATAGATTGAATCTGAAACCCTAACTCTATATTATTTATCGAAACAATATAATTATAATGACTAAAGATACAGAAAAAAGTCCTACTGAGATATTCTGAATAGAAATGACAAATATAACTTTCCAATGATTGATGACTGAAATTATGGATAGATTTTCTCGTAAAGAGAAAACTTTCATCACAACCCCCAACCCGGAAATACTAAATAAAACTCTAAAAGATAAAGAATTTAAACACATATTACAAAAGTCAGATTTTGCAACCCCTGATGGTATCGGACTATACCTAGGATACCAAATCCTAAAGTACAATAACATATTTATGAGGATATTGATATTACCATATGCTGGATTTAATATACTATTTAGAAAGAAATATCTTTGGGAAAAATACGGAGATAAAATATGTGGAAGTGATGTTACTCTAGCACTTCTGGATAAAGCTAATGAAAAAAAACTGAAGATAGCTATCATAGACCCTAAACAAAGTTTGATTGATGCTTTGAGTGTAGAAAAACAGCGTATCCAAGAGAATTTTGCTGAACTATTTGGTAGTAAGTATCCTGATATAGATTATAAACTTATCATATATGATGGAGATGATAAAAAAGTGTATGAAACTATAAAAAAGGAAAATATAGAGATAGCTTTCTCTACTATAGGAATGAAAAAACAAGAAGTTATTTCTTCTAATATACTACAAAATACCGATTGTCTAATCGCTTTGGGGATAGGTTCTTCTTTTGATTATATAACAGGTTTCCAAAAAAGAGCTCCTGCCAAATATGGAAATAACTGATTTGAATGGCTATATAGACTTATAGTCAACCCATGAAGATGGGCTAGATTCAAAAGAGTTTACAACGCTATAGTTGTTTTCACTTTCAATGTCATATCAAAAAAATAATTTTACATTTCCAGCGACCTAGATAGTAGTCTATTGTACAACTGGAGTATATATTTTACATTTTACATTATTTGAATTATGTTCAACAAAAAAACCATATTAAAAAATATCAAAATATTCCTTACTCTTTTGATTTTTCATTTTATTTTCACTACTTTCATAAGATTCCAACTATGAGTAGATATGGAAATAGGAATTTTGAATAGTAATATAATAAATTTATGGAAAGACGTATACTTACTTTTCTTGTATATCCTAATAGGGTGATACCTATGGAAAAGTGGAAATATAAAGAACCAATGGAAGAAAAGTTATATCAAATACCCTATTATCATAATTTTAGCTATGAGTATTCGGGCTTTTCTGGTTTCTCTTATAAACTGAATATGAGTATCTCAAATGGCTATATGATTCAAATATGATATATGGATTTTATTACCTGCTATAGCTATATGAGCAGTAGATTGGAGTAAAGAAGATCTAAAAAATATATTCCGTCACTTTATTTCTATTATCAAATATGTGATAGGTATATCTATTTTGTGGGAACTAATAAGGACTTGGAATTTCCAAGCTTTACATCTTCTAGGATATGGTGAGATAGGTGATTTTGCCGCAAACAGTAAACCCCCTGCATATTTTGAGACTTGAAACAATTGAATTAGAAGGTTATCTGGTATATTTGAATGACCTAACAAATTTGCTTTCTATCTAGTAACTTTTGCACCTATATTGTTCTTCTCTTGGAGATACAAACAAAATGTAAAAATATGGTGGATAGTATTAGCTGTTACTTTACTTATACTTACATTATCTAGAAGTGGTTGGATCGCTTTTGGAGGACAAGTAGTTCTAGTTTATATGTATTTCTTCCATCTAAATAGAGCTTATTTCAATAGAATAATATGAAGAACTATCATATTAGGAGTCTTATTTGTTAGTACAGCAGCTGGAGGTCTTTATGCCACAGGAGCTTACAAACAAATAATAATGAGAGATTCTTCTAGCAAATGACATGCAGAAAATCTAGTAGAAGCAGCAACTATGATCAAATGAAATGTATTGGGACATGGTCTTGGAACTGCGGGACCTGCTGCTCATTATGTAGAAAATGCAACTATACCTGAAAGTTGGTGGGTGCAGTTGGTAGTAGAAATGGGGATAGTTGGACTTTTGATGTGGACTAGTTTTATCCTTATCATACTACATAGGCTTTATACTTTGATAAAATCAGGAAACAAAGATAGAATATATGTATTTAGAGTTGCTCTTATTATCTGAGTACTTGGACTAGGAGCCCAATGACTTGTATTACATAGTTTTGAAAACGCTATAGTGAGTTTTAGTTTGTTTATTATGCTAGGATTTGCTATTTCTGAAGGAGAAATTCAACATTTGGAGTAAAATATAAGTAATTGAATATTTCCAGTATTTAGAAATTTTATATAAAAAGGACTAGTAGAATTAACTACTAGTCTTTTTTGTTTAATTTATCATTTTATGATAATCTACAATAAGAATATTAAGAATTGAATATTCTTATGAGAAGGAGAATCACCGATAGGTGAGAGGTGTGCCCCTGGGGGAGGACTACTCTGGAGTGTTGCGAAGCAAGAGAGACTACCCTGGGTATTGATTATCTATCCTCTTGAGGAAATATTTATCATTTATCATTTATCATTTATCATTTATAATTATTTATTAACTAACGATCTTATCTTCCTAAACCCATCCATAGCATGCTGAGTTGTATCTATTCTAGTATCACGGTTTCCTATTTTTGTTTTTACAGCTCATTGTAATATAGGATAAAAAACTAATTCACTGTCTTTCTCTGTATACTGCAAATTCACTAAATTCCCCACTGCTAACTTTAGTGCCTGCTCGTATTTTTCCATATGAATTTCATCTCAAAGTTCTCTTGCTATCTCCCGTGCATAAGCTAATCATTCTGTATAAACTCCATCACTAGAAGAATGAGGCGTTCCATATTGGGCAAACAAAGGATTAAAAAACCTTCATCTAAATCTTTCATCTTCTCCTACATCCTGAATTTCTAGAAGCTTATCATTCAATACAAATATAGCATCTGCATATTTTTTATCTCTAGTTATATAATACAATTTATTCAAAGACATAGTATGCCACGGTACATAGGCAGGATAATAATTTTCTTCTAAATTTTCTACATACTCTTCTAGGTAATAATCTTGAGATAAGATAGCAGCATCTAAATATTTTTTATCTTGCGTTTTTTCGTAATATTCTATCAAACTAAGTATAGCTTCTCCTGAATAAAAAGTAAGAAGATAATTTTTTTCATAAGCATACTCAGGTTCTATATACCGAGGAAGAAATGAACCATCCTCTTGTTGTAATTCCAAAATAGTATTAACTAGTTTTTCTCACTGCTCTTTATACTCTTCATAGTAAGGACTATAAGCCAAAGTACGTAGTGCCATAGCTATTGCTCACAATTTTGATTTATCGTTATAATAGATATATCCTAAATCCCCTTCTTCTTTATACCAATACTGAAACATAAACTCTAAATTCTTTTTATGTAGATTTACTAGGTTTTCATCTTCCAAAGACATCTCAGCCAATAAACGAGAAGCCATCAACTGTCTTATCATGTTGTTTTTGGTGGAATATCTTCCGCTATATGCATTATATCCATATGTAAACACTCATTTAGATTCAAAATTCCTAAAAAACCACTTATTAGCATTGTTTAGAAAGGTGTCTATTTTTTCTGAGTCTATATTTAGTAAATTATTTTCTATTAATTCCTCTTTAATTTCAAGCTTGGTTGTTATCGTTTCTTCTGTTTGTGTTTCTTCTGTTTGTGTTTCTTCTGTTTGTGTTTCTTTAGTTATTGTTTCTTCTGCTATTGTTTCTTCTCATATTCAGTCTACTTTCAATTCTTCTTTCATCTCTTCTATTTTTTCCTGAGATATATCACTAACTTCTCTATTGTCTAGAATTAATGTTTGCTCAGTTTTTTCTGCTATTTTTTTCTGAAAAATACTTTTATAAGAAAAAAAACTTATAGTTCAAAATAATAGAGCTAAACTCACAATAATAGAAACCTGAACTAAAGTTTTTTTTGCCATATAAGTTATAAAATAACTAAAATTTTACTATCTGAAACAAGAATTATACATTGTGGGTTACTATAATATTTTACAATTATCCTTACAAAATTAATTATTCCTTCAATTTTAGAGAAGAGATTTCTCCATTCTCATCTATTTTTTAACTACTGCTACCCTCATAGCTAATACGAAGCAAGAGTCGAAATGACATTTTTTTCTCAACCATATCTCATAATTACCCATTCTTTTCCACCCCCAACATTGTAGCATGATCTAAATGTGTATATTGAGAAGAAAAACAATCTTCTCTTCCTTCTAAGAAATCTAAAGCTATTTTGATTTTTTCTTTGTATCCAGATAAAACTGCATCTAATCCTGATTCTAAATCTAATCATCAAATCATATCGGATATTCAATCTACGCTAAACACATCCATTCCATCAGAAGTTAACAAATATCTATCATATTTTTTCTTCAAACTAACTACTTCTGGAATATAATTTTCTCACATTGTTCTTCTATCTCCCAAATATCTTGTTATATTCAAATTTGCTATATATCCTGTATAATACATATTTCTCATTAGTCGAGCATCATAAAGCTCTTCTATTCTTACATATTCTTCATTCTTATATATATTCTTTACTTTATGATAATTATCTTTTCATACTATATCTTCTACCTTCAAACCCTGAACTCCATAAATAGGAGAGTCTCATACATATGCAACATGATGATTATCATCACTATCTATATATAATACAGTAGCTGTAGTACCATCCAAAAAACCTATTGCACTAATACTAGCCTGCAATTTATCAAAACATCATACAAAACTATCTTTTATATTGTTTCACTGCTCTCTTTCTTGCCACAAAACTTTAGCTAAATTAGTTTTAACAAAATCTACAACGTCTGTAGTTTTCTCTCCAGTACCCGGTCTATGACCATGACCATCCAATACCGCAAACATATGTTCTCCATCTCTTGAATCATTTAAACTTCTATCTTGCATTTTTCCAGAATTCCAACCCTCACTTTGGACTACATATGATTTATACATATTAATAAAAAGTAAATATATAAAATATAAATAAGAAACTGTGAATCACTGTCAAATGAGATAATACGCCCTAGGGCATTGATTATCTATCCTCTTAAGGAATGATTTATAATTTCAGAATGTCCATTTACAAAATCTTTAATCCCTTGAGTTTTCTTTCCTTCCAATTTCACTTCCTCTAACTTCAAAGCTCCTTCTCCACAAATCACGACAATATCCTCTCATGATTTTTGAACTTTTCATACATTTTCTTTATTTACTATTGTGTTTTTTCAGTTTTCTACTGTATCCTTTTGAATCGAACATTGTTCTATACTAAATTTCTTCCCATTGAAATCAGTATAAGTTCCAGGCCACATTTTCAAAGCTCTAAATCTATTGTATATTTCTTCAGCAGACTTATTCCAATCTACCCTTCCATCTTCCTTTGTAAATTTTCCACAATAAGTCGCCTTACTATCATCTTGCTTTACTGCCTTGATATCTCATTTTCCAAAGTCCCAAAGTCCATCTACAAAAAAATCTGGACCACTTTCCACCATCTTATTTATTATATCCCAAACTGTCCAATCTGATTCTATAGGAAATTTCATCACTTTTATCATATCTCCAGTATCCATAGTTGCATCCATTTTCATAATAGTAACACCCGTTTCTGACTTCCCATCCAACAACACAGATTGTAAAGGAGAAGCTCCACGATATTCAGGCAATATAGAACCATGTATATTGATAGGAGAAATATTTGGTATATCAAGTATAGACTGAGGAATTATTTTACCATATGCTATAACTACAAAGAAATCTGCTTTCTTAGATTTCAACCAATCTCCAAACTCTTTTCCTTCTTCTGATTTTTCAGGGTTTATTTTGGTAGGAGTTGATATATCTTCTATTCCTAAATTTAAGGCTGTTTTCTTTATAATATTGGGGGCTACTTTTTGTCATCTATTGATAGGTTTGTCAGGTGCTGTCACTACTCCGCAAACATCGAATCTTGGATCTTCTGTAAGTTTAGTAAGAAAATTGACACCTATAGGAGCTGAACAGAAAAACACCACACGAAAAGACACTGGATCATGTGTGATTTTATTGTCAGGACGGCATTTAGAAACCCTATTCATAGTATATTTAGTTCATTTGATAAATCCATATTTACTGTAACACTGACGACCATACTCGCTACAATGAGGTTCATGGACGCAAGTTTTCTGACTATAAAGAAATCTGAATATTCATTTATTTGGTGATATAGTCCACTGATAAATGATTATAAAAAATATCGCTATTTTTGCAAAGATTATATCTATTATTTGAAGTGTTTTTTGTAGTAATTTCATAGTTTTGATTGAACATAAATCACCTCTTACTTAATAACGATGTTTTAGCTTTTTTCAATAGAAAAAAACGCCGTAATTTATACGACGCTTTCTTGTTTATATTTCTGAATAATAATTTATAATTGTTTTAATATGCAGAAGTTGGTTCTGCGAAACAAGACCATTGCACGTCTGTCTGACAGTTTGTACTATCCCATCTTGCTACTCATTTACTTATACGGAACTCATCTAAATATCAATTGAACATATAATCCGCTGAATCTGGTGAAAACTTACCTATAAATAAATTATTTGTTGAGTCTATAATAGAATCAGAAAAAGTAGTAGCTTTAGATAAAAGACCATTTTTATATGAAGATAATGTATTTCCATTTCTTACTATAGCAATATGATACCATGTATTGGTAGATAAACCTAATAAATTTTCATCTATCAAAATCATATTTTGATAACCATTTACTAAAAAAAGTCAAGCAGTACCCATTTCTATCCTCATTCCATTAGAAGAAAAAAAATCATCTCCTGTAGAAAGTATTCCTACAAAATCTGTATAGGTTTCGAAATTAACCCAAAAATCTATAGTAAAATCACCTGCTCCAAAAGCCCGGTCTGAACTATCTGCTAAATTTAAATAATCACTTGCTCCATCAAAATACATACTACCAGCTCCTATTTGTTTTGTTGTAGTATTTATTGCTACAGCTCCATTTTCATTAATTATATGTGGAGTATCTGAACTATCTGTAAAAGCTTCTCCATGTAATAATAATACAGTATCTGCATCAGTTTCAGTTGGAGTTTCAGTTGGAGTTTCTCATCAACTTTCACTCTCAACAACTACCCCTGCTTCATTTTTCAAAACTACACTTGCCATTCCGCTATCTAGCCCTAACGCAGTAGCTACTTCATCCACATCCGGACTATCTCCTACTATCTCATAACTTCTTATAGTCATAGGAGTTCACAAAGCCTGTCCTTCTACCATAAACATTTCATTACTTCCACTCAAATCTCATACACTATTTCCTTCATATACTAACAGTGATGGGGTTCTTACTATCATCCTATTCGCCCCACTTAGATAATTTGTATATCCATCATAATTTCCATCTACTCTAGCTACTTGATTTCCCGCCATTACATTTGCAATTATAGATACTTCACTTCCATCTTCCAATAATGTTCATACTTGAAATTCTCTATTTTCTAGAGTTGTTGCATATTTATAATAACTTTGATCACTTGGATCTTGTGGTGCTTTTTGCATATTATCCATATCAGTTATTGTATCTAATCCAAATACTCATAAATTCCACATTGTATTATTTTCTGTATCTAATACTCATGTACTATTTGTAGGTTCTGGATATTGACTTATCTTATTATCCGTATCAGAATAGGTAATTTCTAGAGCTTTTTTGATAGTTCCAAGATCTCATATTCTACGACTATCTCTACTTTTTCCTAACCATTTTGTCAGCACCATAAATGCTGCTACTGCTAGAACTGCTATTATCGCTATTACGATAATTAGTTCTACCAATGTAAATCATTGTTTCTTCATAAGTTTTTTCAATCTGTTCATTTTGTAATAAATTTTAATTTATAAAAAATATAAGAATTACATAATCCCATTGAAAATAAATATATTTTACCCTTTTTTTACTTTAGTTTGGTTTATTTATTTTCAAGAGTTTTTTTGTGTACTTATAAGTATATGAATATATTATTATTTTTGGGGTAAAGGACCAAAATGTGTGCTAGAATTTTCTATAATTTCGATTATATAACCAATAACTTAGAAAAGAAATTAATCTATCTTTTCTAAGTCATCTATGATTATATATATGATT
>Ga0075112_1000677_pt1 | contig 13771 bp, 9 predicted proteins | sample AntAceMetag02UKF_FD_69783 | JGI IMG/M metagenome (GOLD analysis project Ga0075112, IMG submission 69783) | Saline lake microbial communities from Ace Lake, Antarctica - Antarctic Ace Lake Metagenome 02UKF | ecosystem: Environmental > Aquatic > Non-marine Saline and Alkaline > Saline | place... | reverse complement strand
TATGTTCCTATTCATTGAACTATTTATTAATGATCTTAAAAGTTTACACAGAACTCAATTTAACTATGTTGCATCTCCCCTTTTCAGGTTACTATTTGAAGAAGTAATAAAATTCAAAGGCTACTATATTGCTGCATTTGGCAATTTCACTTTTACAAATATATTGGAAACTGAAGATGCACTAAAAACATTAGAGCCTTTAAAAATAAATACTAAACCTTCAATTAGTGAAAAAGTAGTTGAATATATTGATAACACTAATGTTTTACCTCAAGAAACCCCAAACCCTATCAACAAATCAACTAAAAAACCAACTCTAGATTTGGATTTTTCAACTTACCTTAAACATAATAATCCTGATATATTTGCCGAATCATTAAAAGAAGTATTCTCGACTGAATCAGGAAAAGGAATTGCATTATTCGTCTATTGTCTTAAAGTCAATAACTATCTTAAACATGGCACTGCAAAAAGAGCAACATTGCACAAATCCATTAAAAACTATTTCGGTGCTAGTATTGGTACACCAAAAACCTTAAACGACCATTTAGACCATGACTATAATAATAAAGGTACTTTAACCAAAGAAGAAATCTCAGAAGTATCAAAACGTATAGTAAACATCTCAAATAGTTTGTTATAGTTTGTAATAGTTTATTATCGTGCGCAAACCATAACACACTCTACATCCCTCATTATCCATTAATTACAGCCGTAAATTTGTCAGCAAATAGCAACATTAATTATTTGCATTATGATAGATTTAAATTTTGATTCTTTACCTCAAGCCGTTGGAAGAATGGCAGAACGATTAGAGAGAATTGAGGACCTCTTAAATGAAAAGCCACCAAGTATCATCGACACAAGCAAAAAGAAATACAGTTTGCCCGGTGCAGCAGAATACTGTCAAATGGCTGAATCCACATTTCGTACTTACGTTTATCGGCGTAAGGTAGCAGGTACAAAATTTGGAAAAGCCTGGCTCTTTTTAGAGATGGACCTAAACAAATTCATTTCCGACCACCGACAACCAACTGCAGATGAACTCAAAACAAAAGCTTTTGAAAAACTAACTTCTTCAAAGAAAGGAGGTCAAAAATGAGTATAAAAAGAAAAAGCCCGACCACTCTTGCAGGAGATACGGACAATAACGTAAGCACCAAAAATACAAAAAGAAAACGTATACCACAATACGAATTAGTGTTAAAGTGGTCACAAACCCCAAAAAATTGCGTAATGGAAAGGGCCGTATCATGAAAAATGAAGATTTTATTACTGGACTAAATAATCACATCAAAAACTTTTCAATAGATACTATAATAAATGAACTGCCAAAGATGCTTAATGACCCGTGCAGTTTCCTTGTCGACGAAACCGAAAAGGAAGTATTCCTAATTGGTGCAATTGGCGTTATCAGTGGTTTACTCCCCAATATCAAGGGTTTATATTCTGGAAAATGGATTTCCCCCAACCTATTTGTATATGTGCTTGCAGGATATGGCGGCGGTAAGGGTAGTTTAGATTATGCAAGAGAACTTGGAAGGCATGTACACACAGCCAAACGAGATGAGGCCAAAATACTATTGGTTGAATACATAAAAGCTTTGGAAGAATATAAAAAGTATTTAAAGGAATACAATAAGAACAAAAATGCTGATGCAGAACCTCCAACAAAACCATCCAAACCACCAACTCTAATGCTCTTCATTCCAGCTAACAATTCAAAAAGCGGAGTTTATCAATTACTTGAGGAAAACAATGGTAGGGGGATAATGTTTGAGAGTGAAGGCGACACGCTTGCAGATGCATTAAAACAAGATTACGGCGGCTTTTCTGATACATTACGTCAAGGATTCCACCACGAAACAATTAGCTTGTTCAGACGAATGAACAATGAATTAATCGAAATTAATAATCCCGAAATATCAGTTGTTCTATCCAGTACATTCAACCAGTTGAAAACACTAATCCCATCAATTGAAAATGGATTATTCAGTCGTTTCCTTTTCTACGAGTTAAAGCAAAACAACAAATTCATTAATGTATTTGATGGCAGAAAAAAAGAATACCAACAACATTTTGATGAGGCAGGTATCTTTTTTAAAGATTTATTTGATGAATTAAATCAATTACAAACTCCAATTTGGTTTTATCTAAGCGAAGAGCAACAGCAAAAGTTTGTTGAATTATTCGATGAAAAAAAATCTAAACTGATTGATGAAATTGATATCACTATGAGCGGAACAGCTAACCGATTAGGAATTATAGCATATCGCATAATGATGATTTTTACCGTACTCCGGGCACACGAAGCGGGTACATTAAATAATTCCATAAGATGTAGTGATGCCGATTTCAATAATGCATTAGCAATTGTTGACCGTTTAGAAAAACATGCAAAAACAGTTTATGATTATCTCGATGGTCAGCCTGAGAAAAAGAGTCTGGCAGCGATGCTATTTAAAGAGGATAATAGTTACGGTGAAATATCTAAAATAATCTTTGGTAATGAAAATCATAAAGGTACAATTCATAAATGGCTTAACAAAAAATAGTTCCTGTACACATGGAAACGATGGAAACGACCTATAATTGGTTTTTTAGTTCTGTATATCAGTATTATAACATGCATATAGCACCGTTTCCACCGTTTCCTGTCGGATTGTAAATATTAATATTCTTAAATAAAATATCATGACTGAATTTATAAAAAAAATTAATGAAATAAAAACAATAGGCGCACTTGAATGCGCGATCGATGTAGCTTTAGACACTAGTAACAATATATTAAATTCTAAAGTCGCAGATGCAATACATAATAAGTTGGAAGAATTAAAGACCTATTCGGGCTTGCTCATTGGGCGTGGTTACGATTTTGATGGCGATGTGTACTACTTATTGCTAATGAACGATGAAGTTGTTGACCAGTGTATTATCTACAACGAAGATGACTATCATAAACTTACTGAATCAATTTCTGAAATCGATACAATGCTACCCTTAACAATCACAGGCAGTGGAATCTTAAAGCAAAGAAAAAGGGAAATTCAATTCAATACAGCATTAAATACTGAATATATAGAAAAATAGCCATGAACAAATTCCAATACATATTACAGCCATATACTGGACGTAGTTCACGTCATACTTGTCCTGCATGCGAAAAATCTTATCAATTCAGTAGATATATTGCAACCGAAACTGGCGAAATACTGGCAAATGATGTAGGCAAATGCAACAGAGTTGCCAAATGCGGCTATCATTACACGCCCAAGCAATATTTTGCTAATAATGAAGAAGCCATGGGAGCGATTAAGACTTGTATTCCAAAGCCTCAGCCTCCTGCCAAACAGACTACTTATATTGATGATGACATTTTCAAAGCATCCTTAAAAGAGTATAATAATAACAACCTTGTTAAATTTCTACATTCCATACTTAGCACCGAACAAGTTAACCAGGTAATAAATATGTATAATATTGGAACTTCCTCTCGATGGGAGGGAGGAACAACAATATTTTGGCAGATAGATAATAAAGAAAAAGTAAGAACAGGAAAACTAATTAAATACAATCCCGTTACAGGGAAGCGAATGAAATACACCAATTGGGTTCACTCTGTTTTAAACATTGAAAATTTCAATCTTAAACAATGTTTATTCGGCGAACATCTAATTTCTAAATTTCCAAACAGTACCATTGGCATTGTCGAAAGCGAGAAAACTGCAATTATTGCAAGTGCTTTCCTTCCTGATCTAATTTGGTTGGCAACTGGTGGAGCTGAAAATTTAAACAAAGAAAAGGTAGCACTTTTAAGCGGCAGAAATGTAATTCTGTTCCCCGATGCTTCAAAAGACGGTCGCATTTATCTAAAATGGAAGGAAAAAGGTAACCAGTTTGGTTTTCATACATCTGATTATCTTGAACAATATACCAATGACGTACAAAAAACAAGCGGAGTTGACATTGCTGATTTCCTAAAATCTGAGAAAATGCCAGATGCTTTAAATAAAATTGAACCTGATCAAGAAGCTCATGCAATTGAATACAACGGAACTACTCCTCAAATACCATACAACACCCCTTCTCCTGTTGCTATAATCGACAGCAAAATTGAAAATCCCAAAAATTTCAAGGGGCCTGAATTAATAATAAAAAAACGAATATTTACATCACCCAACGATGATAAAATTGAACTTGTTGGTATTAGAGATTTTGGCAATTGTGGTAATTGGAAGGCTCACGACAAACAAAACAGACCTTGCCGTCCTTGTATGCTTAACTGCCTACACACAATTAAAATAAATGGTAAATTCCAAAAAAGAGAATATTCTCAACTTGAAGTTTTATTAATGCAGTAGAAACAAATAACATATATATTGTCCTTTCTAATATGTTAATGATTATACTATCTTTATACCTTTAAATTATTTTTGTAAATGGATAATAGAAACGCTAAATATTCCTTGGGCTTTACTTCTGGCTCATTGCTTTTTAAAGAGGCAGAAGCCTTTATCTCTAACATAAAAAATGAAACAGATTTTATTAAAGGTGATGAGGATATTGACAGAAATATAATACCTGTTAATTCAGAATCTTCTCAGAAAAGAATTAAACGCGAACTGGACAATAGGTTAAGGGGATTACAAAGCCCTGAACTTATTCTACAATACAAAACCTTAGATGAAGCAAATAAAAAACTTATTTTATTCTATTCTGCTTGCAAAGTCTATCCCATAATTTCTGACTTTATGCTAGAGGTTGTTCTTAATAAATGGTATAATTTAGATATTGAACTCTCAACCGATGACTTCCAAAACTTTCTATACCGCAAAATGGATACTCACCCCGAATTATTAAAGATAACTGAAAGGACAAGGAAAGAGATTAGTGAGGTGACATTAAGAATGTTGAGAGAATTAGGATTGACCAAGAACAAAAATCTTCAGAAATTATATTTTGACTCACATGTTTTAAAGAATATTGTCCGTAACGGAGATAGTTGGTTTTTAGAAATATTACTGCTCAGTGAAGCAGAAAGAAATGAAATTATTGAAAAATGATAAATATTGACAAAATATACGACCTGATGGCCGACAAAGGTTTCCAAGAACCTCGTACGGGTAATTTATTCTTTCCTGCCTACATATATACATACCCACCTGAAGAGGAGTATGAAATTAGACGTCAGATAGACCTGCTAATAGAAAAACTTAAACGACCAAATCATTATTTGGATTGTATGGTTGTTAATATTTATCACGAATTAATTGAGTATCTTAAAAACGAATCCTTTACCGGAGATACTTTGTTTGATATGCTACTTGATAAAGAAAAAGAAGACCCGGATGAGACACTATCTTGGGTGATTGACGAAGTGAATCATGGTGATTTTTACAATCGTTTTGAAGCAAAAATTAAAGAACATTTCAAACCTGACAAAGAAAAACGAGTTTACTTAATTATTTATGGGTTTGGAAGTGCATTCCCTTACATACGGGCTTCTGACTTTTTAAAGAAAATAGAAAGCCTGATAAAGGAATTTAAAGTTATACTTTTTTATCCGGGAGAATATAAAGATTCAAATTATAGCCTCTTTAGTATGCTGAATGATGATAATATGTATAGGGCAAACTATTTGAATAGGCAATTAAACCAAGAAAATTAATAATCCATTAAATTGCAAGAAATGAAAATTCAGGAATTATACGACAGAGACATTGCGAGGAGAATAAACCCTGCTGTTGTGGTTAGTGAAATGGAAGAATACTATATTAATCAGGAAATTGATGAATATGTTTTTACCCCTGGCATTACCAAAAATGTATATGCGTTTTTAGATGCAGTCGCCAATAAAAAAGAAGGCAAAACCGGTGTATGGATTAGTGGTTACTATGGAAGCGGAAAGTCACACTTTATTAAATACCTATTTTACACACTTGATAAGATATACAGAGACAGGGCATTCAGTAATTTTAAAGTTTCAGTGAAGGATATTGACCCATTGGATAATGATGATGTAAATCTGGGCTCTGTGGGCAGTCTACAACGAAAACTTGATGGTCTTGAAGTTGATGAGGTCATTTTTAACATCGATGCTGTATCAGACAATAAAGATGAAAAAGAAAGAATTACAAGGGTATTATTAAATCAACTGAACGATTTCAGAGGATACAACAATACCAATATTGCTTTAGCATTATACCTTGAAAAACCTTTAGACCTAAAAGGTAACTTCAATGCTTTTAAGGATAAAATAAAATCTCATTTTAATGAAAACTGGGATGGCAATCAAATTCGATTTGTGAGAAGGTACCTTGACAAAGTATTGCAAATAGCACAGGAATTTGATGCTGACCTAGATAAAGATTCATTAAAATCAAGTATAATAGATAAGAATCAGGATTACACCATCGATTTTCTTATTAATGAATTAAACGAATACCTAAAAGACAAAGGTGATTCCTACCGTTTGCTCTTCCTAATGGATGAAGTTTCACAATACATTGGCTCAAACACTTCGCTACTTTTAAATCTGCAAACAATCATTGAAGAAATAGGTTCGCAGGTAGGCTCTAAGGTTTGGCTTGTATGTACTGCCCAACAAGACTTGTCAAATTTAATAAACAACACCGATAATAAATCTGAAGATTTTGGCAAAATTCTTGGTCGTTTTGAAACAATGATTTCTCTTGAGAGTCAGGATGCTGCATTAATAACTAAAAAAAGAATACTGGATAAAAATTCTGATGGTATTGGTGAATTAAATAGTTACTATAAATCAAACAAAGGGGCAATTGAGAATCAATTTGTTTTTGATCATGACCTCTATGAAAATTTTGGTGACCGCGAAGATTTTACGCTTACCTATCCTTTTATTCCATATCAGTTCAGATTGATTTCTGATGTATTTGAATCATTTAGCAATGTAGGTTATGTTGGTGAGGGCGTAAGAAATACTGAAAGAGCAATACTTGGTATCACCCATTTCACCGCTAATCTTTGCAAAGATAAGGAGCTTGGATTTTTTGTGCCATTTGATTTGTTCTTCAATGAACAGTTGGAGAAAAACCTAACTCATAGATCAAGAAGTATTCTCGACCGTTCCTATAACATTGAACAAGTTAAGAATGATTTGTTCTCGCGTAGAGTGGTCAATGTTCTTTTTATGATCTCTAATCTTAGTGAAAGCCAAAGTGTTAACTTTCCTGCAAATGTTGAAAATATTGCCCTTCTCCTGATGGATTCAGTGGATGCTGCTAAACTAGACATGCAAAACAAAGTGAATGCTGTTATGGATATTTTAGTCACAAAAAATATAATTCAAGTATCTGAAGGAAAATTTAGGTTTTTAAAAGAAGATGAAATAGAAGTTGCTCATTTAATAAAAAGTACAGCCGTTACCAATGAAGACAGGCTAGGCTATATTTATGATGATATTATTTTAAAAATAATCAAACCTAATCCCAATGTTTCATTTGGTAATAAAAATTTCCGTATTGCTTTAAAAATTGATGATAAAGAAATTGGTTCTAAAGGTGATTTCAATTTAAAATTCTCAATTTACGATAATACTGACCTCGAAAATCTGGCCCATGCCACACCATCAAATGACCTTTTAATAGGTATCAATGAATGGTTTGTTAACGACACTGACCTAAAATCAAAGGTTTTGGAGTATGTTAGAACTCAGAAATATATCCGCTTAAACTCTTCTTCTGCAACTGGATCAAGAACAGTTACTTTAAGTAACTTCAGAGAATCTAATAAAATATTATTAGCGGAAATTAAATTACGTTTTGAGAAGAAGTTCTTACAAACTGCAATTATTTCAAACAACCAGCTTATTCAGGCAAGTGAGTTAACTGGTTCATCTCCTTCTTCTCGTTTTCAAGAAATGGTAAAACGCCATATGGAGGAAGTATATCGCAAACACAAATTGAGCAATGGGTATGCAAATTCAAATGCAGACTTAATAACCAATGCTAAATCTAAGCAAAAGGAAATATATAAAGATTTATCTCCTACTGAAGATGAATTAAATAACAAATTAAACTTAATGGGTGAGTCCCCTGTGGTTGGCGATCTTGTTAAACAATTCGAGAAAGCACCCTATGGATGGAAGGATATTTCAACTTTGGATGTATTGCTTCAACTCGCTCATAAAGGCCTAAGAAGATTCGAGTGGCGAAATGAAGAAATAGAATTACTTACTTATGCTGAAAAGGCATTAAATTCGCGGGAGCGTGATGCTATTACCATACACAATGAAAAAGTTCACTCTCAGGAAGAAGTAAGTACTTTTATACACGCAGTAAATAATGAAATATTTGCAGAAACACTTGTGCCTTCTGCCACCAACGACTTTAAGGAAGCGGTTGAATTATTTAAAAAGAAACTCGAACCCATACTCACTTCACTCAACAAATTAAAAGATGAATACGAAAACTATCCCTTTTACATTCATTTAAAAAATCATCATAAAACACTAGGTGAAATATACAACTCTCGCAATCTTGAGCAAGTAGTCGATTTAGTGTTGAAGCAACAAACCAATCTTAAACAATCGCGTGATAATTGCAAGTATGTAGAAGAGTTTATTGAAAACAATTTTAGTGCCTACTCTCAAATTGTTGAGTTTACTGAAAATAATAGTAATAACTTTGCTTCACTTGACGATGCCTTATCTGTTAGAGCCGACGAATTACTTGAATATTTAAAGACCAACACCGAGCCATGGGATAAATTTCCACAAATGAAAAAAGCCTATAAAGAATTATATGAGGCTATTAAAAATAGGATAAGTTCGCTCAAAACTGAAGTAGTGAGTACTTATGAAAAAATATTTGAAGAAATTGAGAACCGACAAAAAGAACTTGAAATAGTTACTGCCAATCTAACTACCTCAGCAGAATACTATGTGCAAAAAATCAAAAAGGAAAATCAAATTGCACAATTGGAAATATATCAATTGAAGGCAAATGATTTCAGGGCGGATAATTTTAAAAAACTTGAAGATCATAAAGCACAGAAAAAAGCAAAGAGTACAGGTATAGATTATGTTACAAGTACTAATGTTTCTGTGGCTGCCGAAATGCCTCCAACTACCATTGAAACACCGGAGCAGCTGGATGAGTATGTAGATGATTTACGGAGCAGGCTTATGCTAAAGCTAGCCAAAAACAAAAAAATATTCCTTAATTAACTCTTAGCCGTATAAACTTTCAACCTGTAATATGAACACAAACAACATAAAATCATTCGCCAAAGAAGCCCGATTAATGTTAATGGATGGTGTAATGCAACGCCTACAATACTGGGGTTTTGATAAAGATGGTAATAATGACCAAAGTCTTGAATCTACACAAGGCGGATATGTTTTTAGAGAAAATGTTTATACAGATCCTACTGCTCCTGCGAAATGGAAGAAACTAAAAAAACGCCTTGCAAATAAACAAGCAGTAAATGATGTTTTGGAAGAAGCCTCTTACACTTGGTTCAACCGGCTTATTGCAATTAAAATACTAGAGGCAAACGGCTATCTACCTGAGCATTTAAAATATGCAGATGGAATGCAGACACCAATGATAGTACAAAATGCAAAACGTGGCCAGCACTCGCTTACTAAACAAGCGGATAAGAACCTAGTGCTTGAATACTTACAAGATGACAAAGACGAACAAGCCTTTGGCTTATTAATCACAAACCTCTGTAACCGCAATAATATATTGCATGACATATTTGGAAGAATTGACGATTATACAGAGATTTTACTACCTCATAACTTATTGCAAACTGATGGCTTACTTGATTTAATTAACAGCAATACAATTTCTATTGAAGATTACAAAGAAGTTGAGTTAATAGGCTGGCTTTACCAATTTTATATTTCAGACAAAAAAGACGAAGTATTTAAAGGTTTTAAGAAAAACATAAAAGCAAGACCAGAAGATATACCTGCTGCGACTCAAATTTTCACACCCAAGTGGATTGTAAAATACATGGTGGAGAATACTATTGGCAAAATCTACCTCGACTACGAACCAAATTCCATTCTTCGTTCACAAATGAAATATCTTGTTGAAAACGTCTCCCCTTCAGGGGAGATGTCCGCAGGACAGAGGGGTGGGGTTATCACCAACCTCACCCAACTCACCCTCATCGACCCTGCTTGTGGAAGCGGACATATACTTGTAACAGGCTTCGATTTATTCTTTAGTATGTACCGCGAAGAAGGCTATACTGCCAAACAAGCAGTTGAAAACATACTCGAACACAATATTTACGGCTTAGACATCGACGACCGTGCAGTACAACTCTCTCGTTTTGCCGTACTCCTAAAAGCAGCCCAACATTACCCTGCAATATTATCAGAGAATGGTGCGGTGGTGTCCCCCCTTCAGGGGGGTGCCCAAAGGGCGGGGGGTATCCCAAACATCTTCTCCTTCCCCGAAAACACCATCGAATATTTACTCAAACCAAAAGCAGTAAGTGTTTCAAAACTAAGCGAGCATTACATTGGATATTATATTGCTAAGGATGTTAGTCTTGATGAAGGACAAATAATTCTTAAAGAAGACGCATTAATTGATGCAGTGGCAATAAAAAAGTTAGAAGAAAATGATATTACCTCTGTTCTTGTTTACACTTATGACGAACTAATAAGTTTTTTAAATACAGATGATGCTAACACTATAAACCAAGTAGCAGATGCATTATGGGAGTTAACAGATGGTAAAAATATAGGTTCAGCCTTGAAACTTGAAGTGAATACTAAAACACATATTCTTATTGAACAACAGTTCAGTTTATGGGATAAGAAAAGTAAATCTGCCTCTTTAGACATCGAACAAAATGGTATATGGAATCCCCTGAAACCATTTTTGGAAGTGCTTTTAGTACTTACCAAACAATACACAGCAGTAGTTGCTAACCCACCATATATGGGGCAAAAGAGCATGAATGCTGATTTGAAGGATTATGTGAATATTAATTACCCAAAAACAAAGTCTGATTTAATGACGGTATTCATGGAAGTAATTCCAAACCTTACTTTAAATGATTCTCGTTTTGCATTAATAAACTTACCTTCATGGATGTTCCTTTCTTCTTTTGAAAAATTGCGAAAAGATTACATTGATAAATACCAGTTTGATAGTTTACTCCACATGGGCAGAGGTATTTTTGGCATTGACTTTGGTTCAGTTGCTTTTGCAATTAAAAAAGTAAGAAACAATGATGCTATTGGTAGTTATTTCAAACTACACGAAAGAAATTTCCAGCACATTCATTTTGAGGATATTGGAAAACTGTTTTTGTATAGCAACGGATATTCAAATTATAAATACGATTTCTCTCAATATAGAGGTGATGAAGGAATTACTGAAATACCTGAATATGGAACAGATAAAGGCTTGAAACTCTTTTACCCTAACATCCCCCAAACCAACTTCTCTAAAATACCGGGCAGCCCTATAGCTTATTGGGTGAGTGAGAAAACAATATATCATTTTGAAAAGACAAATAAAATCTCCGATTATTTTGACTCTGGTGGACGAATAAAAACACATGGGAACAACAAATATTTGAGACAATTTTGGGAAGTCAGCTGTTTAAAAATAGGTAATCAAAAAAAATGGTTATTCGTTGAGAATGGAGGCGAAAAAAGAAAATGGTATGGGAATAGAGAAAGCATTGTTAATTGGTCAAAAGAAGCCATTTCATTTTATGGTTCACATGGTGGATTAAGTAATTCTAAATTTTGGAGAAAAAAAGGATTAAGTTGGGCCATTGTTTCAAGTACAGGGACAAGTTTTCGATATAAAAATGAAGAAGCTGAATATACCTCTGCATCTCCAACATTTATCCCTAAAAAAACAGATTTAATTAACTACACAATAGGGTTTCTTAATACTAAATACGTGGAAGCATTACTTAAAGTATTGAATCCTACTGTCAATACTACATCAGGTGATGTTTACTCAATCCCTTTAAAAGTAGATGAGGCATTGAAATCAACAATTGAAGAATTGACAAAATCTTCAATCCATTTTTCAAAAACAGACTGGGATTCAAACGAAACATCCTGGGACTTTAAGAAAAGTCCATTTCTAAATGAAAGCCCATCTTTAAGCAAAGCCTACCAATCTTGGCAAGAGCAAGTAAGCTATGACTTTTTCCAACTTCATACCAACGAAGAAGAACTCAACCGTATTTTTATAGATATTTATAGCTTACAGGAAGAACTTGCTCCTGATGTTGCATTAAAAGATATTACTATTCTACAAAATGAGTTGGATAAAAAAGACTTAGAAGCTATAGAAACTACTTTCAGAGAAAAAGGCAAAGATGCCATCGAGTTACCCATAAAAGAAGATGAAGTACTAAGCCAGTTTATTAGTTATTGCATAGGAGTTTTCTTAGGGCGTTATCGCATAGATAAACCGGGCTTAAACATTGCCCATCCAAACGCAACAGAAGAAGAATTATCTTCCTTCACTATTTCCCCCTCTGGAGGGGGTCAGGGGGAGGTTATTAAAATAGACGAGGATGGCATTCTCCCCATAATGGGCGAAAATTGTGCCTTCCCGGATGATGCTCTGGTTAGAACCAAAGATTTGCTATTAGCTATTTGGGGAGAGGAAACACTTACGGAAAACATTAACTTTTTGCAAGAGTCTTTAGGGATGGTTTTGCATAGGTGGCTTACCGAAAAGTTTTGGAGCTATCATACTAAGATGTATAAAAAGAAACCCATTTATTGGTTGTTTAGTTCCAATCCTAATAAACCACAATATGCTGCTTTTAAAGTTTTAGTATATATGCACCGCATGGATAAATACACAGTGCAAAAAATACAACGTAACTACCTCCATCCACATCAGGAATACATTAAACGTGAGTTGGCAAGGCTTCAGGAAAATGAAAACAACCTCAACAGGGAAGAACAAAAACAACTGGAAATCTTAGAAGACTGGAGAATTGAATGTTTGGATTACAATGAAGTACTAAAAGAACTCGCCAACCAACAAATTGAATTTGACCTGGATGATGGTGTAACAGTTAATTATGCTAAATTTGAAGGGGCAGTTGCTAAAATTTAGAGTATAAAAAAAGATAGAATAGAATCATTTATTAAGTTAATGATAAATTATGAAACTGGAATCACTTGAGGTTATTAGAATAGTACAAGAAGATTTAAATGATCTTTTTGAAGATTTTGGTGGTGATGATTATATAGACTCAAGAATTAGAAAGGCCTCATCAACTCTAAATATGCTTTTAATCGAGAACAATTTATCACGTGCCTACAAACTTGCTTTTGGTATGTTAGCTGAGATTAGAGTTAAATCCCCAAGTCTTGAGGTTTTTATGAATCACGACCCTAACAATACAATTGTAAATGGGTTAGCCGGGGGAGCACATTTAAAAGGAATACAATACGCTTTATACATCAAAAACGAGGGATCAAAAAGTATAGATATTCCACCAAACTCTAATCCGATAGAAATTGAATTAAAAATTAATAGTTGGTTAGATAGAATTGGTATAATTATAGACAAAACTCCTATAAAGCGTAGGTTTCTTCTTAGTTATATTGCAAATAAAAAAGGTGGTAAGCACATTGATGGAAAGAGAGGCAATAGCAAGAAAGATATTATTTACAAATTATTAGACGAGAAATTTGATTTTTTTATAATTGACGATAAGAAGAATGCTGTTTATCTTGAATTACATTCAATGATTCAATCGCTAATGCATTCAATAGATA
>Ga0075112_1000676_pt1 | contig 13787 bp, 16 predicted proteins | sample AntAceMetag02UKF_FD_69783 | JGI IMG/M metagenome (GOLD analysis project Ga0075112, IMG submission 69783) | Saline lake microbial communities from Ace Lake, Antarctica - Antarctic Ace Lake Metagenome 02UKF | ecosystem: Environmental > Aquatic > Non-marine Saline and Alkaline > Saline | place... | reverse complement strand
ATCATAGAGAAATTGAAATATTGAAAAAATCAGATAGTAAAAATAAAATAATAATAAGTTTAGATCAAAAAGATTTTATAACAGATGAAAATATAACTTCTTTTAATTTTACAGACTTCTTTTTAGGTTAGTAAAGCACAAAGTAAAGGATTTGATATATACATCTAGTTCCAGTGTATACGGGATGAACAAAAAACAACCTTTTTCCGTAGAAGACAAAGTAGACCACCCTATTTCACTTTACACAGCCCACCAAAAAATCTAATGAACTTGTAGCTAATACATACTCACATTTGTAGGAACTACCAACTACAGGACTTAGATTCTTTACTGTAAATGGTATAGGGAATTTTATAAAAAATAAGTAGAATAAAGTAGCTATAGTTTTCAAGAAAAGTACACTATTTTTTTAATTGTATTTTTTAGTAAAAACATTATACTGAGTCAAGTTAGAAAAATATTTATATTTCATATATTACACTTCCCTCTTTGAAAAAATGAAACAATTGATAGATAATATATTAAAAAAACTACCCCCTGGGTTTAGTAGAGTTTTCTCCAATGTCTCTCGGCAGTTTGGAGGACAGTTTTTTCAATTGTGAGTTGGGTTTTTTATAGGAGTTCGGTTTGCTAGATATTTAGGACCAGAGAATTATGGTCTTTTCAATTATGCTATAGCTATCACGTCTATCATGGCTATATTTTCTACATTGGGTCTTGATGGAATTGTGGTAAGAGAGTTGGTGAAAACTCCTGAGAAACAAAATGAAATAATATGAACCTCTTTTATACTAAAATTGATATGATGATTTCTAGTTGTTTTATCTTCTAGTACACTAGTATACTTCCTCAACACAGATCAGGTAATAGGGTTATATCTTACTATGATAATGAGTAGTATATATATACTGAACGCATTCAACAGCATCGACTTCTTCTTCCAAGCTAAGCTACTTTCTAAATACAATGTAATTAGTAAAAATATTGCATTTATCATATGAATAGTTTTGAAGTTAATTTGATTGGTATATTGACTAAGTATCATATATTTTGCTGTAGTTATGGTGGTAGAAGCTTTTATAGCATTTGTATTTTTTGTGCATTACTATCATAAGAGTGGAAATCGTATATTTAGTTGGAAGTTCGATAAGAATATAGCTAGGCAATTATTTAGAGATTCTCGGCCTTTGATGTTATCTTCTATATCAGTTGTATTATATATGAGGATAGACCAGGTTATGATAAAAAATATGTTGGGGGATAGTGAGTTATGAATATATTCAGTAGCAGTAAAATTAACTGAATTACTATACTTCCTTCCTACAATAATATGAATATCCGTATTTCCTGCTATAGTTAATTATAAAAAAAAATCAAAAAAAATTTATTACAAAAGATTAGAAATGTTATCCAAAATAATGTTTTTAATAAGTTTTAGTATATCAATAATAATAACACTACTATCTCCATTTATAATAAATATACTTTTTGGAATAAAATATTCATTAGCAGTGTGAATATTACAAATCTATATATGGACTATAATTCCTATTTATACTTGAAGTATAGGATCAAAATACTTAATAAATGAAAATTTAACTAAATTTGGTCTATACTTTTCTTTAATATGATCTTTTTTAAATATAGGCTTGAATTTAATTTTTATTCCAATATTATGAGTTATGTGATGAGTTATAGCTACAATAACAACTCAATATATAACAATGTTTTCATGGATATTATTCAAAAAAACTAGAAAATTGTGATTTATAATGTTAAACTCTTTTAATTTATTTGATACAATAATATATCTAAAAAATCAATTTATTATATCTCAAAAAAATAAATAATGAATAAACTTAAAACTATATATAATTTAATATTATATAAGTTAACTATAAATAAATACTATATTTCAAACATACTCAGAAAATCTATAAATATAAATAGAACTTCCAGAGATAAGGAAATAATTGTAAGTCTTACAACATATCCTAAAAGATTAAGTATTGTCTATTTAACTATAGAAAGCTTAATGAATCAAAATATAAAAGCAGATAAAATAATACTATGGTTATCAAAAGAAGAAATAAATGAAAAAACATTACCTAAAGAGTTAATAAGATTAAAAAAAAGATGACTAAAAATATTTTTTGTTAGTGAAAATATAAAATCATATAAAAAATTAATTTATTCTTTAGAAAAATACCCAAATGATATAATAATAACTTGTGATGATGATTGTTTATATCCTAAATCATTTATACAAGACTTATATAATACATATAAAAAAGACAATTGTATTATCGCATTTAGATGTAGTTATATGAGAAAAAAAGATTGAATATTATTGCCTTATTTAAAATGGAGTAAACCTAAAAATAGATGACCTTCTTTCAATTTATTTCCTACAGGAGTATGAGGAATATTATATCCCCCTAATAGTTTAAATAAAGAAGTTTTAAATAAAAAATTATTCTTAAAGTTATCTCCATTTGGTGATGATATATGGTTCAAATCTATGTCTCTTTTAAATAAAACAAAAGTTAGTATGGTTAATAAAAAAAGCATTACATTTCCAATAATAAATTGAAGTCAAAAAAGTGCTTTATGGCATAAAAATATTAATAGAAATGAAAATGATAAACAAATAAAAAATGTATTTGAATATTACAATTTATATCACTTAATAAATTAAACAATGAAAAAAAATGGAGTTTTAAATGAAAAATTAAAAACTTACTATAAAGATGTCAATCTAACTAATTATAGATATATATTTCAAGAAGCTATAACTAATTATAAATGACAAAACTTTGAAAAGATATTAGATATATGAGCATGAACAGGAGCTTTTTTAAAAGCTATAGAACCATTTAATTTCGAATTGTATGGATTAGAATCTTCAGATTATTGAATTGAAATATGCAAGAAACAAAACTTTAATATAAATAAATTTTTTCTTGAAAAATGAAATAAATTACCATTTTGAGATAATACATTTTCTCTTGTTCTTTTTAATCAAGTAATAGAACATTTAAAAAAAGAATCATGACAATATTATATACAAGAAATTATTAGAATTTTAGAACCAGGTTGAGTAGCTATCATAAAATCCCCTTCTTTTTATTCAAAAATATGGAGGACTGACCCTCACCATATCTACTGTTGGAAACCTAATGAACTACTAAAAGAAGTAAATATTCACTCTAATAATATAGAAAACATATCCCTATTAAGAAATCCTTTAGAACCTTGGATGATGTTTAAATATAATGAAAACATTATAGATACATGGCATAAATATAATAAATATCCTAGGATAAAATATATATTTGTGATATTCTGAAAAATTTTAGATAATATAATATATAAAATAACCAAAAGCGACATTATGTTATCTATATCAAATATTACATTTGTAAAAAAATAATCTTCAAAGTATTTTATAAAATAAATAATTGTTTATGAATATAATAAAATCTATAATAGGAGTAAGTTCTAACTTAATAAAAAAAAGAAAAGATTTTTTATACTTTAAAAGATATATTAAAGAAAATAAAAAGATAAAAATCATAATCTGAGCATCAGATACAAAATATAAATGATGGTGTTCTACAAATATAGAATTTCTTAATATAAGAAAAGAAAAAGATTTTATAAAACATTTTTCGTCTAAAAATATTAACAATATATTGACTGAACATGTATTAGAACATTTATCATTAGATGATATAGATAAATGAATTAAAAACATTAGTAAATATATGAAAAAATGATGAAAAATTAGAATAGCTGTACCAGACGGAAATCATCCAAGTAAATACTATATAGATTACGTTAAACCTAATTGATTTGGAGCATGATCAGATGATCATAAAGTACTACTAAATTTAAAAGATTTGATACAAATATGAGAAAGCAATTGATTTAAAGTTGAATTAATTGAGTATTTTGATGATAATTGAGTTTTCAATAAAGTCAATTATAACGAGGAAGATTGATTTATAAAAAGATCTTACAATAGAGAGGCTTTAAGATTCCAAAACAATAAAGAAGAATATAATAAATTTATTAAATCTATTGATGAAAAACATCTAGAACAATTTGCTAATGATGAAAGTTTGCATTTCACATCATTAATAGTAGATTTTATTAAAAAATAATAAATATGAACAACTTAGCTCCTATATGTCTATTCGTATATAACCGTCCCGACCACACAAAACAAACTATTGAAGCTTTACAAAAGAATAACCTAGCTTCTGAAAGTAATTTGTATATTTTTTCTGATGGAGCTAAAAATGAAGATAAAACATGAAAGGTAGCAGAAGTTAGAAATTATATACAAATTATTACTTGATTTCAAAAAATAGAAATTATAGAAAGTCCTACGAATAAATGATTAGCTAATTCTGTTATAAATGGTGTTACAAAGATAATTAATGAATATTGAAAAATTATTGTTCTAGAAGATGATCTTATTACTACAGAAAATTTTTTAGACTATATGAATAATATGCTAAGTATATATAAAGATAAAAAAGAAATTTTTAGCATATCTTGATATAATCATTCAGCCAAAATTATGGAAATCCCTAAAGATTATAAATATGATATATATTTCAACTATAGACCTAGTTCATGGGGGTGGGCTACTTGGAAAAATAAATGGGGAAATATTGATTGGGAAATAAAAGATTTTAAAACATTTATACAAGATAAAAATAAACAAAAACAGTTTAATAGATGAGGAGAAGACCTAACAGACATGTTAAAAAATCAAATAGAAGGAAATATTGATTCTTGGGCTATCAGATGGGCTTACCACTGTTCTAAGAAAGATTTATTGAATATATATCCTATTATATCTCTAATAAATAATATATGAATGGATGGAACCTGAGTTCACTGTTGAACTGATAATAAAAATAAATTTATAAATGAACTAAATGAAAAAGAAAAAGAATTCTATTTACCAAATGAAATAAAAGTAAAAAAAGAGTTGATTAATAACTTCAAAAAAATATATATAAAGAATCGTATAACATATATTATAATAAATCTTACTAAAAAGATTTGATTATATAATATATGTTCTAATATATATAGAAAAATATTTAATTTATTAAAATAAATAATAAGACTATGGCTAATTATGATAAAAAATATTTTCAACGACAAATTGAAGTATGAAGTTTAGGATGAATTTTAAATAAATTTAAATTTGAAAAGTTTACAAATAAATGAGATAATATAATAGATTTTTGATGCTGAGGTGGGTTCTTATTAAAAGAACTAGATTGTAAGGAAAAAATATGAATTGAAATAAATGATACTGCTAGAGAATTTGCAAAAAAAGAAAATAAAATTAATTCTTTTAAAAATATAGAAGAAGTAAATAATGACTGGGCTGACATAATAATATCAAATCATGCTCTTGAACATGTACCCTGTCCCATGGAAAGTATTAAACAACTTTCTAATAAGTTAAAAAAATGAGGGAAAATTGTATTTGTAGTACCGCACCAAAGACCAAATGAAAAATTTATAGAAAATGATATAAATCAGCATTTATATACTTGGAATGCCCTTACCCTTGGAAATTTATTTAAAAACGCAGGTTATAAAGTAAAAGAAGTAAAATATATTAGGTCTAAATGGTTACCTTATTATAGTTATATATATAAAAAATTAGGATTAAAAATATTTCTAAATTTATCGGTAATTTATGCATATTACAAAAGAGAATATCAAGTTAGAATAATAGCATATAAAGAATAGTTTAATTTAAATACTAAATTGATTATATATTATATAAATGGATATACTACACATAAACACGGCAGCAGGATGAGGATGAGCTAATAAAATAGCTACAGATTTAAATAAAGAACTTAACAAAAAATGAATAAGTTCGCACTTAATTGTAAATCACAATAGAAGTCCTCTAAAAGATATATCTACTTTTTCTAAAAAAAAATATGATTTTTTTTCTAATAAACTAAGATATATCAAAATTAAATTTAATGAATTATTTGGATTACAAGATACTATATATAGTAAATATAATATACTAGTAAATAATAAATACTACCAAGAAGCTGATATTATACATTTTCATAATATACATGGACGGTATTTTGATATTAGAGATATAGAAAAAATTTCAAATGATTGAAAAAAAATAATATGGACTTTACATGATACTCAAAGTATTACAGGTAAATGTGCAAACAATCTAGATTGTGAAAAACGGCTTACAGGCTGTGGAAAATGTCCTTACAAAAAATTATATCCAAAAATATATTTAGATACTACACATAAATTTTGGAATATCAAAAAAGAAATATATAGTAAATCGAATTTCATACTTACTCCTCCATCTCAATGGCTTGTAGATAGGGCTAAGAAAGCTCCTATTATGAAATGAAAAAAAGTGAAACTTATATACAATGGTATAGATACTAATGTTTTCAAAAAATATGAAAAATTAAAGTCTAGAGAAAAATTCTGATTACCAAATAATAAATTTATCGCTCTTTTTATATCTGCTGGAGGAAAATCAAATATATGGAAATGATGACAATATATAGATAAAATTATAAGTGAATTTTCTAACGAAAAAGATATATATTTTATATCTATATGAAATTCTAAAGAAAACGAGATTGGTAATTTAAAAGAATTTTGATTTATAAAAGACCCTAATATATTAGCTCAATTATACTCTACTGCAGATGTGTTTATATACCCTTCTCTTGCTGATAACTGCCCTCTTGTAGTACTAGAAGCTTTATCTTGTTGATTACCAGTAGTAAGCTTTGCAACAGGAGGTATACCTGAACTTATAGAAGATAAAAAAAATGGATATATAGCAGAATATATGAACTTTCAAGAACTAAAAAAATGAGTAGAATATTTTAGAAAAAATCCTAATTCAGAGATTAAATTAGATGAAAAATTTAAATTAGAAAATATGGTAGATAATTATATCAAGTTATATAATGATATGATATAATATAGAGTATAAATTTTACTCTTCTTTATACAACTCAACAATCAAATTATCTTCTTTATACTTATCTCAAAATAACTTTCAAAAAAATAATCCCAAAGAAACAAATAATGTTCTAAATATAGAAATACTAGATTTAAAAGTTAAATTTTTCTCTCATTTTTCACAGCTTTTAACATTTTTTTGTATTAAAAACCAATTTGTTGGAGTAATAGTAGATATATTGGATAATTTTAGATTAGTTTCCTTTGCAATATATTCAAAAGCCTTTTTATTGAATAAAATCGTATGATAAGGTACATGCCAATTTATCCAATTTTCATTATATTTATCTATATATTTACTATCTAAATTAGGTGTTGAAATAATTATCTTACCTCCTTTATTCAGGATTTTCTTTGCATTTTTGATAGTTTCTATAGGATTATAAGTATGTTCTATTACTTGACTCATCAATATATAATCAAACTTCTCTTCAATATTGGATATATCATCCAAGGTTCAGGTATAACACTTATATCACTCATTTCTCAATCATTCAATAATAGGAGCATTTACATCCATTCATATCCATTGTTTAATTTTAGATTTAGCTACTTTATAATTTAAGTCAGTTCCACATCCATAATCTAATACCAAATTGTTTTTTCACTTTACCAAATATCCAAGATGAATATTTCAAGTTAATTTATCTAATAAATATCTTATTTTTAATTTAGATATTAAATTTGATATAGTTTTTATATAGCCTTCTTCTTTAGAGGTATAAAATCTTTTTGCATAATATTTTGCATACAAATCTCATAAATATTCCTCTTTTACCGGGTTTTTAATATAACTACAAGCACAGTTTTCACATTTATGTATATCAAAATCATCATCATAACATATCTATCATCATATTTTGTCATCATATAACTACTATCCTTTGATTTACATAATGGACATTTTTCTATAACTATTTTTTTATATCACATAAATTATATATTTTTAATTATTTAAATTATTTTTATCTTAAAGTTTTATTGTAAATATTTACAATTTTTCTAAATATCAAAACAATAGGATATTCTAACCAATTAGAATATCTTTTTATTATCTTTTTAGCATTAGTAAGATTCTTCTTTCTATTCTTTACAGAACTAGACTGCGCATCTTTCCTTATCATATAGTTACATACTATTTCATCAACAAAACTCCATTTAGTTTGTTTTCTTATCCTCAACCACATATCTGGATCCATTGCAGAAGATATACTCTCATCAAAATAGCCAAAATTTTCAAAAACATCTTTTTTTATAAAAAGTGCCTGATGGGGAATAAAATTAAAATATTTCAAAAGATATTTACCAAACCAACTTTTACTATCCCATTGGAAAATACTTCTACTTGGAAATATTCATACAGAAGTTTTACCATCAGATTCCACTACATTAGCCTTACCATATACCCAATCTATATCTGAATTTAATTCTAAATATTTATTTATGGCTCATAACACCTTATCCTCATATAAACTATCATCAGAATGCAAATGTATAAGATATTCTCATTTACTTTTTCTAATTCACTCATTCATAGCCTTAGATATTCATCCTGGTTTCTGTTGATAAAATTTTACTCTATTAGGGTATTTTTTTCTATATTCTTCAATTATTTCTAAAGTATCATCTGTAGAATTTCCATCAATAAAAATATGTTCAAAATCTCAAAAAGTCTGATTTTCTAAACTTTTTATATTATTTTTAATATACCTTTCACTATTATAAGTACAAGTAATAATAGAAAACTTCATAAATTAACATTTAAATATCTAAATCCTCCAAAATTCTATCCACAGTAAAGTTTTTTACAATCTCACTAGAATTATTGTTTTCTACCAACCCCTTCTCAAATATATAACGCAATCCTTTCTCAAAGTCTTCAAAACTATTTTCCTTCATAATATAACCATTTTCTGATTCTTTTACCAAATCTATACTAGCTCATACCCTATTGTTAGTCAAAATCGGCAACCCAAAACACATAGCCTCATTTATTACAAGTCCCCATACCTCTTCGTAAGAAGGTAAAGTAAATATATCTGATACTGCAAAATACTTTGATATATCTGCCTTTTGTATATATCCAGTAAATTTTACATTAGATATTTCTTTTTCTCTAACAATTTCCTTCAATTGAATTTCTGCTTCACCACTTCATACAAGCACTAAACTTAAATCCTTATTGTTTTTTTGGAAGCTAGCAAATCATTCTAATATTTGAAAAACTCATTTTCTTTCCATCAACTGACCTACATACAACAAAGTATACTTAGTTTTCAAATCTAGTTCTTTTTTCAGCTCTTCTTTCTTAACTTTCAATTCATTATACTGTTCTTGAAAAAATTCAATATCTACAGTGTTATATAACTTGTATATTTTATCTTTATTAGCTCATAAACTTACTAAATACTCACTAGCTCTAGTTCCATAAGACCAATAACTATCCGAATTTCTAACTATCCATTTTACCAAAGGTTTGGTAACAATTCTTCTCCAACTATTTTCATATGCTGTACTTCCAGACCATAATACAAATTTCTTATTATTCTTTCTAGACCAATGGCAACTTATAAAAGCTGATAATCATGCCCAACCTGCATGAATTATAATATCAGGATTTTCTTTTTCCAATACTTTCTTTATATCAAAATTTAGATGAAAAAAATGCTTATCTTTCTTAGATTTAGATTTTATCTGTTTTCCTTCCAATATCTCATAATCAAATTCAAATTTATCTATTTCTGGTTGAATATCCCATTCTCTATTTGACTCTGTAGCAGAAGTAAAAACTATCTTAAAATCGTATCATTGTTTCTTGAATTTTTTATTCATTTTATTGAATAACAATGTACGAGTTGGAGTTACTATATTGTGTATCAAAACTACTTTTTTCATTATTATTATTATATATATTTAAATACACTATTTCTTTCTTGCCTGAATAATAATATCCGCAGACAACATACTCACCCACCAATTTCTCAATCCAGCAAATACTCAAGCTCCAGTTACTTTTTCCACTATAAATCATTTCTCTTCCAGAAGATTTCTTAAATCTCTTACTGTAAAATAAGCAAGATGAGTACCATCCCAACCTTGATCCCAAGAAGTCCTTGGTCTTACTCATAACAAAAAGGCTATTCTTCTAAAAAATACTACAATATTTGGTACTTCTATTATCACAACTCCATCTTTTTTAATTATTCTAGCAAACTCCTCTACCAAATATGTTGGCTCAAATACATGTTCTAATACAGCAACACATGTTACTAAATCCATTGTTCCATCAGCATAGTCTACTTTATTGTTAATATCCATGAATTTTACATCTACTTTTTTACCTGTTTTCTTTAATAGTGTGTTCGCATCTTTTATTCTATTTTCATTTATATCTATTCAATAAACTTCATTAACATTCTCTAATGTTTTCATTGTTTCTAACAATAGTCATCATCTACCACAACCAACATCTAAAATAGATTCAAAACTTTTTTTATTTTTAAAGTTTTTTATTAAATTCAAAACGATAGTTTCTCTTCATATATTATGTTTTTCAAAAATATGAAATAACTTTCCCATTATTCATCTTTGAACTATATATCATTTCTTATCATTCTTTTCATATATTTCTTTCAATTTATTCATAAGTAACAAATAATCAATTAAATTTAAATGAATTCCACTATTCTATATATTTATACCTATTTTACAATATTATTTGTTATAATTTCATCTATATTATATAAAATATCCTCAACAAAAGAATTTACCGTATTTTCCCAGGTAAATTTATTTATATATGATAAATCATATGTATCAAGATTTATTACTTTATTTAATAAATCTAATAGTCACTCTTTATTATCATATCTAAATTCAGGATTAATAGTTTCTTTTAATCATCAACTATTATGTCAAACAACTATAGTACCACATGCCATAGCCTCTATAGGAACCATTCCAAATGGTTCTCAAACTGAAGGAAATGAAATTAATTTTGCCTTTTGATAAAAAGGAATTAATTCTTCATCAGATAACCTTCACAAGAAAATCACATTTTTTGATAAATTCATTTTTTTGACTTTTTCTTCCAAATTTTCCTTATATTCTCACTCTCAAGCTATTTTTAATAGAAAATCTTTATTATTCTTTACAAAGTCTGCAAAAACATCAATTACAAAATCAATATTTTTAAATTTGGTTAATCTACTAAGTATTCATATATAATTTTCTTTTTTAAGAGATTTATTTATTTTGAATCTATTTTCATCAAATCATGGATATAATATATGAGATACTGGTTTATTATATAATTTTTCTATTTCTATTTTACTAAATCAACTATTTGCTATTATAATATCAGATTTTGAAACTAAATATTTATCAAGAAACTTAAGTACATAATTATATTTTGCAACAAATCTTTTTATTGGATTTCCAATAGAATCAATCCATTTATCATTATGAATAAAAGCGCTAGGTTCATGACACATAAACATAGTTTTTGTTTTCTTGTTAAACAACTTATACATAAGTCACCACCAATTTGCTGGAAAAACTTGAGGAAACAATATAAATTCTCAATCATTATTATTCGTTATAAACTTAATTTTTTTAGAAACTTTAATATACCATATAATAAATCCTATCCAAAAATAGAAACTAGAAGATAAAGGCATTTTAACTTCTATAAAATTCATGTTTTTTCATTTATATTTTTCTATCAAATCTTCATCTTGTTTTCAAGAAATAATAAAAATTCTATAGCCTTTATTTGCCAATTGTTTAGCAGTCTCTAATGCAAAATTTCACGCTCATCAAGGCAATGTAAAATGAGGATGTAAATATATTATATTCTTTATATTTTTCATATTATATCTAATATAGATTATAAAAAAATCAGTTGACTACAATTTGTAGCCATCAGAAGCAATAAATTTCAGTTGTACGATATTTTCGTACACCTCACTTCATTCTCTTTTTAATTTATTTTTTAAGTCACTCCAATATCTTTTAGGGATAGAAGATTTTGTTAAAATTTCTATTATATCAATAACAGAAAAGTACCAAAGTTCTTTTTCTTCATCCCAATGACGACGAATTTGTTTTTCTTTAAATAAAATAATAGAAGTATCTTTTTTAGACATATTTTTATAAAAAATCAATACAAATAAAAAACCTATAGAACACTCTAGTTATACATAAACTCACTAATACTTCAATCCTTTTTCTTTATTTTTATCTTCCATCTAAATCCCAAAAAACGCCATAATCTTATAAATCACAACTATAAAATCCCTTTAAATTCTTTTATTAAGATATTTCATAATATCATTAGTATAGGTTTAAATATACTCCTATATTAATGATGTTTCATAAAAATCAAGTTATTTTTAGGATATTTATATTCTATCTTTTCACAATTTTCCAATATTTTTATTTAATAAGCAAAGCTAAATAGAAAAAGGTAAACAAAATACAGAAACTCCTTCTATTTTATGTTCTTTCAATTCTCCATTATAAAATATAAATCATTTTTTGCATATTCGACTCAAATATGATAAAAGTTTTTCCATATTTGACTTAAGTATAAAAGTGTTTTTTTAAAAAACAAGTTTTTTAATTTAATTTGAAAGATAAAGAGATAATATATTTTGTGCATTAATTAAGAGATTAATAATAAACAACTTATCTTACAAACCCAAATAACCATAAAGGAAAAGCATCCAACTCTACATCTCTTACTATGTTTTTTTGCTCAAATCCTTTTATCTTTTTAATTTGAGAATTAGTTTTAGATTTTCATCAAATTTCAAATAAATATCTATCTTGTTTTGTTTCTAATATAAAATCAGGATTCTGTTTTCATCATTTAGGAAAAGTAATTTTATATAATGGAGCTAACATAGAGACAAATATAGATTCTCTCAATATTCAAATAGGTATTTGTTTTCATAACATTTGGGCAAACATATAATAAAAATCTCCTGTAAATAAGAATATTTTATATTGAGTTCTTGAACTTAGATTTGTACTTTTAGAGTCTACTTTTACAATATTTATCAGATTATATTCTCACAGTATATCAAGTATGTGTAATATTTCCTTTCTATCTAATCAAGTATTATCAACAATAGTTTCATAAGTAATTTTATCTTGCCTATCCAAAGCTCCTAGAAACTCTAATAATTTTAAAATTTTTCTCAAAGTTACTGATTTGAAATTATATTCTAAACTAATATCTTCTAATACAATCTTTCTAATATTCTGATACAATAAATTATAATAAATTTCATTATCACTTCACCATGGAAACCCGCCATAACGCAAAAATTCTTGCCATTTTATAAAAAGATTAGGAATTTTATCAAGTAATTCCACCACAATATTTTTATCAAATATATTTTTCAACAATATCTGCCAATTTGATAAAAAGTTAATTTCATCTAATACAAAAACACGACATCCATTATTTAAATATTAGTAGAATAAATCTACTAATATGATAGTTATTTAGTAGAATAAATCTACTAATATGATAGTTATTTAGTAGAATAAATCTACTAATATGATAGTTATTTAGTAGAATAAATCAAGTAATTTTGATCTAACCTTCTGCACCTAAATCGGACTAAATAATGAATTTTCTTGATGCTTAAGCCAATATCTTTGGTATCTATTTTGCAAAAACCTTCAATTCCTAATTATTTTTTCTAACACATCTA